>Ga0209500_10000696_pt1 | contig 27801 bp, 27 predicted proteins | sample S_140212_EF_Meta_FD_187323 | JGI IMG/M metagenome (GOLD analysis project Ga0209500, IMG submission 187323) | Freshwater microbial communities from Lake Simoncouche, Canada to study carbon cycling - S_140212_EF_MetaG (SPAdes) (version 2) | ecosystem: Environmental > Aquatic > Freshwater > Lake ...
AGTACTGCTGCAATCGATGTCACAAGTACTGCCCATGCCATCGTCCAGAAAGTTGTGTGGGTAAGTTCCATATGAGTCCTACCGCGCGCTATTGAAATAATGAGTAATCCAACTCCTGCCACGGCAAATTGGTAGGTAGTACCAATCATCAAGGGAATGGAGTGGCCAATCTTCTTCTGCAACAGGGTCGCTACTGTGCTCCCTGCAAGGGCCAGAAAGAGAAAGATCAACGACTCTGATGTGAATCCATCAGACTTCGATAGCTTGGGTAGAACGACGAGGAAGACTCCCAAGAGGCCACAGATCAGACCAGCTAACTGTCTGCGAGTTAGGGGTTCATTGAGAAGGCGCACAGCAAGGAGTGAAACAACTATCGGTTGCATACTTGTGATCACCGAAGAAAGTCCTGCAGGTGCACCGAGTTCAATCGCATACCAAACACCTGCTAAGTAGAAACCATGGAGTGCTATACCGATAGCAAGAGATGCTCGCAGATCACTTCGCGAGAGCTTGAGCGGCTGACGCAGCGCTGCGGTGATGAGAAAGAGGATTGCTGATGCGAGCAATAGCCGCACAGCAAGAAAGAAGAGCGAATCAGAATCAGTAAAACCGTATTTTGCGACTACAAAGCCCGAGCTCCAAATAACGATAAAGATCCAGGGAGCTGCTCCTACCAACTTCTTCATAGGCGCTCTGTGGCCGATTCGTTAGTGAGAAGGGATTGAGACAGGCTTCTCGTATTCAGTCACCATTCCGATGATGCTGATGACGAGTGAACCAAGTGCAATCAGAGTGAGCCACCAACCGATAATCAGGCCTAGACCCATCGCCGTCGCACTCAATGCAACAGGAAGTGGCCACCATGAATGAGGGCTATAGAAACCAAGTTCGCCCGCATCATCTGCAATCTCTGCATTGAGGTTATCTGAAGGGATATCAACACCGATGCGCTTTTGCGTAAACCAGAGATAAAAACCAACCATGCCAGCAAGGCATGAAGCCAGAATCATTCCAGTAATTCCCACCGCTTCGCCGCCGACAGAGTAATAGATGACAGCCATGATGATGTAGAAGATTGAAAGTCCGGTGAAGAGTTTCCAATTAGCTTTCATCGTTAGTGACCTTCTGTCTTAATGTGTGGATGATGTAGATCAAATGCTGGACGCTCTGAACGGATGCGTGGCATTGATGTGAAGTTATGGCGCGGTGGTGGACATGACGTTGCCCATTCAAGGGAAGCTCCATAGCCCCATGGATCATCAACTTCAACCATAGGAGACTTACGTGTTATCCAGACGTTGACAAAGAATGGAATCATGGAAAGCGCGAGCAGAAATGATCCGACTGTCGAAATCATATTCATGCCTGTAAAGCCATCTGTCGATAGGTAATCTGCATAGCGACGCGGGAAGCCCTTAATTCCAAGCCAGTGCTGGATAAGAAATGTTGTGTGGAAGCCGAAGAAGAGAGTCCAGAAGTGGATCTTTCCTAGACGCTCATTGAGCATGCGCCCTGTGAACTTTGGCCACCAGAAGTAGAAGCCTGCAAACATTGCAAAGACCACGGTGCCAAAGAGCACATAGTGGAAGTGCGCGACGACGAAGTAGGAGGCAGAGACAGCAAAATCAAGTGGAGGTGAAGCAAGGATGATTCCTGTCAGCCCACCGAAGAGGAATGTCACGAGGAAACCCATGACCCACAACATTGGAGTCTCGAAGGTAACGTGGCCGCGCCACATTGTGCCGATCCAGTTGAAGAACTTCACACCCGTTGGAACACCGATAAGAAAAGTCATGAAGGAGAAGAATGGCAAGAGAACTTTTCCAGTTGCGAACAAGTGGTGTGCCCACACCGCAACAGAGAGAGCTGAGATTGCAATCGTTGCTGCAATCAAACCCTTATAACCAAAGATTGGCTTGCGGCTAAAGACAGGCAGAATTTCGGTAGCAATTCCAAAGAATGGAAGTGCAAGAATATAAACCTCGGGGTGCCCAAAGAACCAGAAGAGGTGTTGCCACAACATGGCTCCGCCATTTGCCGGGTCAAAGAGATGTGTGCCAAAGATGCGATCAGATTCAAGTCCAAGGAGCGCTGCAGCAAGTGGTGGGAATGCAAGCAGAACAAGAATTGATGTCAGCAATACGTTCCACGAGAAGATCGACATACGGAACATCGTCATACCTGGTGCACGCATTGTGAAGATTGTTGTAATGAAGTTAACGCCACCCAAAATAGTTCCTAGACCTGAGATCGCAAGGCCCATTACCCATAAGTCTCCACCGATACCTGGTGAATAGGTTGAGTTAGCAAGTGGTGCATACGCAGTCCATCCGAAGGATGCCGCTCCCCCTGGAGTCAAAAATCCGATTGTTGCCTCGATGGAACCGAAGAAGTAGAGCCAGTACGAAAGCATGTTCAAACGAGGGAATGCAACATCTGCTGCACCTATTTGAAGCGGCATGATCACATTGGCAAAGCCAACGAAGAGTGGCGTTGCAAACATCAGCAACATGATGGTTCCGTGCATAGTGAAAATCTGGTTGTACTGCTCATTGCTCCAGAATTGCAATCCTGGGCGGGTGAGTTCAATACGAAGTAGCAGCGCTAGGAATCCACCGATGAGGAACCATGCAAAAGATGTTCCTAGGTAGAGGTAACCGATGCGCTTATGGTCGGTAGAGGTAATGGTCTTTACAAACTGACTTCCTCGTGAAGTCTTAGCAACTCCTTGACGAGGGGCAGCAAGTGTTGGACGTTCTGCAAATGTTGTCATTATGCGCTCGCCTTCAGTGAGTCAAGATACTTCTGGTAGTTCTCGGGGGATACAACTTTTACCTTAAAGAGCATCTGGGAGTGATTGCGTCCGCAGAGAATGTTGCAGCGACCTGGGAACTCACCCAATTTATTTGCAGTGAATTGCAGACGATTCGTCTCACCTGGCAGGTTCTGCATTTGAATCATGAAAGCTGGAATCCAGAATCCATGGACGACATCGTTTGATAGAAGAGTGAAGCGAACTTTCTCACCTTGTGGAACATAGAGAGTCGGCGGATTTGCAGGAGTTCCTGTTACCACTGCCTTATCGCCAGCTTCGGGATAGGTAAATTGCCATGACCACTGAAATCCATTGACTGAAATCTCGTGCTTTACAGGCGAAGTCTTATCGATGATCTTGTTCTCTTTCACTGCGGTGAAGTAGAACATGACTGCAACGATTGCAAAGGGAATGATTGTGTAGAGAATTTCAACAGGAATGTTGTATTGAGTCTGCTTAGGGAATTCACCTTTACTTGCATTGGCGCGATGAAAGACTGCTGGCCACAAGATCAGAATGAGGGTGAAGACACCCACAACTGCTGCTGCAATCCATGCGCCTTGCCACAATGAGAGTGAGATGTCGTTAACGCTTGACACACCTTTAGGAAAACCCATTCCAGAAATATCTTTGGAGGAAAAAGAGCAACCAGTTAAGAAAGCTGGGGCGAGAAGGGCCGCCGCTCGGAAGAGGCGCTTTCTGCGCGGTGCGTGTGAAGACATGGGGTAAGGATAGTGGCGCGATGTGCATGCGCTCGCCGGAGCGAGTAGCGTTGATTCGGTGGTTCGTGTCACAGGAAATTTCGCCTCTGAAGGCCCCCTGCACCCTGCCGCTAGGCAGGCGTTATTAGCCGCCTTCGACCAAGGATGGGCAGATCCCAAGAAACTTTCCCAGAGTTCATCCAAGGCTGCGATTCTACGAAATCATGCCCTTGAAAATATCTCGACTCGTTTGGCAATCGCAGTTGATTCGATCGAGATCCTCGGCGAACCATCATTGGGCCACTTTCTCTCCATCGCCGGTCTCTTCCACGGCTCTTCACCTTTCGCATATTCGGCCATCGATAAGGGAAAAGTTCGAGCGATTGCACGCTCTCGTACTTCAGAAGTTACAGAACTCACAGTTGATGCCTCAGGTTCCATTCAAGGTCTTAACAAACTCACACATGGCAGCGTACTTTCGCTACAGCTAGCCAATGGTGAAACGGGAATTGTTCAGAACTCACCCGAACTAATTTCTGGTGGTGTGAAGATTGCAATCGATGCAACAGCGACTGGTCCTCGAATCCCCTTACCTGCGCGCTGGAGTACCGCACTCTTTGATGCAGCATCCTGGAACGGTCCAAGTGGTCTTGCCATCATGGCTATACGAGATCGCTCCGCCTATTCATATCCACTTCCCCGCATAGCCCCTATCAGCTCCCCCGGCAGTTACTCACTTCCATTACTGATTGCATCCGCGGTTGCTCTTGAAAACTTCACTCCAGAAGCTCCTTCTCTTCGCGAGTATGCAATCGGCCAACTTTCAAAGATCGATGGCGTTCAGGTTGTTGCATCACAATCGCCATCACTTGCACATCTCTTCTCACTCATTGCAAGTGGGGTTTCAGGTGAGGCCGTTGTGAGAGAGCTTGCCGCACAAGGCATTGATGTCGATTCTGGATCAGCATGTTCTCCTGAAGATTTACAACCCAGCCATGTCTTAGCGGCGATGGGTTATGAAACCAATGGCCATATTCGCTTGACTCTGCACCACGGAACGACGGAAAGTGAAATATCTAACCTCGCCAAATCACTTGCAGAGGTGCTTACGAAGTTACGCGGGTAGATGCGCTGCTATCTCAGTTGCAGCATCTGATCCATAAGCTTCGCTAAATCGTGCAACAAATTCATCCTTTGTGAAGCGATACTCCTGTGTTCCTGTTGTTTCAATGACATAGGTAGCAATCATTGAACCAAGCTGGGCACATCGCTCATGTGAGAGTCCCCAAGCAAGACCTGCTACGAAACCTGAGCGGAAAGAATCACCCACACCTGTTGGATCAATCTTCGCCTTCTCTTTCGCACATCCCACTTTGATAAATGTTCCATCAGTGCTTTCAACTCGAGCACCTTCTGAGCCCAATGTGACGATGCGATATTTCACTTTTTCTAAAATCTCGTGATCGCTCCATCCAGTTTTTTGGATAGCAAGTGCTAACTCATACTCATTCATAAAGAGGTAGGTAGCACCTGAAATCAATTTCTTAATCTCATCCCCACTCATGCGTGCCATCTGCTGGGAAGGGTCCGCTGCTACCGAAACGCCCATAGCAAGGGCTACCTCTGTATGGCGAAGCATCGCTTCGGGATCATCGGGAGAGATAACAAGAATGTCGAGTTTGCCGACCTTATCCATGATGGGTTTAAGTTCAATATTTCGAGCCTCAGACATCGCACCAGGAAAGAAGGATGCGATCTGATTGAGTTCAGTATCGGTTGTTACCGTGAAGTGCGCTGTGTGTTGCTCTGTTGAGACAAGTGCGTGGGATGTGTCAACGCCATGACGGGTAAGCCATGCATCGTAATCAGCAAAATCTTTTCCAACAGCAGCGATTAACACTGGATTAAGTCCCAGAACGCCAAGACCAAATGCAATATTGGCCGCACACCCTCCGCGGCGGACTTCAAGTCCATCGACGAGAAATGAGAGAGATACTTTTTCAAGAGAACCAGCGACAAGTGAATCAGTGAACTTTCCAGGGAAAGTCATCAAGTGATCTAGACCGACTGAACCTGCGACACCAATTTTCATGGTCGCATCTAACTACAACTGATATGTATTAGCGGTGATTAGTTAAATGAATCGCCGCATGCGCATGAACCGCCTGCATTGGGATTATCGATAGTAAAGCCTTGCTTCTCGATAGTGTCCACAAAATCAACTGTTGCGCCCATGAGGTAAGGATCGCTCATCTTGTCGACAACAACTTTGACTGCGCCAAACTCACGTGTGATATCGCCTTCTTGATTTCGATCATCGAAGTAGAGCTGGTAGCGAAGACCTGAACAGCCACCAGGCTGAACAGCAACACGGAGGTAAAGGTCATCGCGACCTTCTTGAGCAAGAAGGGCAGAAACCTTTGCAGCTGCCACATCAGTAAGTGCGATGCCGGTTGTGATCTCGACTGGAGTTGTTGTTGTTTCAGTAGTCATGTGCGCAAGAATACCCGCGTTTAGGTTGCGATGGCTAACCCAAACGCACGACAATACGCATATGTCTATCAGCCTCGGTGAGCTGCTTATTCTGGGCCAAGGCTCAGACCTTGCTTCAGAGCGTGGAGTCTCATGCACCGGCGAACTGCCACCTGCAAGTGACCCGCGCCTCGTCGAACGCGCTATCGCTGCCAGAGCGGCCCTGGGAAGTCGGGCACTGATTCTGGGCCATCACTACCAACGTGATGAAGTCATTCAATTTGCCGATATCACTGGAGATTCATTTAAGTTGGCAGAGTCAGCAGCTGCCCAAAGTTCTGCTGAATTCATCTTCTTCTGTGGCGTTCACTTCATGGCAGAGAGCGCTGACATTCTCACCTCGTCCAAGCAACGAGTCATCCTTCCTGATTTAGCTGCAGGGTGTTCCATGGCAGATATGGCAACTGCAAATCAAGTAAACCAATGCTGGCAAGATCTTGAAAAACTTGGTGTTGCATCCACAACCGTTCCTGTTACCTACATGAATTCATCCGCTGCCATCAAAGCTTTCACTGGCGAACATGGCGGCACTATCTGCACATCATCGAATGCCCAGAAAACTCTCGAGTGGGCATTTGCAAAGGCGGAGAAGGTTCTCTTTCTCCCTGATCAACACCTGGGGCGCAACACAGCAGTCCTATCTCTTGGTCTCTCACTTGATGACTGCGTCTTATGGAATCCATGGAAGCCGATGGGTGGTCTGACAGAAGATGAGATTCGTGGCGCAAAAATGATTTTATGGCGCGGACATTGCTCTGTTCACGGTCGCTTTACACGTGAATCAATTCAAGAAGTTCGCACTCGAGTTCCAGGCGTTCAAGTCATCGTCCACCCTGAGTGCCAACATGAAGTGGTAGTCGATGCCGATGTTGTGGGCAGCACAGAGAAGATCATTCAAACAGTGACGGCATCTCCTGCTGGAAGTAAGTGGGCTATCGGTACTGAACTCAATCTTGTCTCTCGCCTTGCGCAGAATAATCCCGATAAAGAGATTGTCTTCCTCGATAAGAGCGTCTGCTATTGCTCAACGATGAACCGCATCGATCTACCCCATCTGGTTTGGGCTATGGAATCAATCGTGGCAGGCCATATCGTCAATCACATTAAGGTTGATGAGAACGTCGCCCGCTTATCCAAGTTGGCTCTCGAGCAGATGCTCGCCCTATAGTTACCGCTATGACTGAATCAACTGCTGATAAAAAAGGTCGTCCGACCCCTAAGCGCAAAGAGGCAATCGCAGCACGCAAAGTTTCATCTCTTGCCCCTGCGTCAACGAAGGCAGAGAAGAAGCGAGCTAAGGAGGCTAGCCGTGCTTCACGCGTTGCAGCTCGCGCTGCCTATATGCGTGGAGATGAGAACGCACTCCCAGCTCGCGATAAGGGTCCAGTAAAGCGTTTTGTTCGTAACTATGTGGATTCACGCAAATCTATCGGTGAGTACTTCTTGCCCATCATCTTTGTTGTTCTTATCTTGACCTTGATTCCATCGCCTATCTTCCAAATCGGAAGCATCATCATTATGTATGGCGTTCTCTTGATTTCAGTGATCGATGGATTTTTCTTAAGCCGCAAAATTAAGACCGCTGTGCTTGCAAAATTCCCAGGCACAGAACTTAAAGGCATCGGCATGTATGGATGGTTGCGCTCCACGCAGATGCGCAGAATGCGCTCTCCTAAGCCATCAATTAAAGTGGGAGATAGCTTCTAGCGTCACTGAATTTAAGCGCGAGGGTTAGGGCTCTCGTTCTTCTTAGGATCGCGCTCTGGTAACTTTCCAAGAGCGTTATCTATCGCCTTCATGACATCTTCCGTGAGCTTGATGCCCGATGCTTTGACATTTTCTTTCACTTGAGAAGGCTTGGTAGCGCCCATGATTGCACTGGAAACATTGGAGTTCTGAAGAACCCAGGCAAGTGCCAACTGGGACATTGAAATATCGAGTCCATCTGCAATCGGCTTTAACTTCTGCACAGCAGTCAGAACTTCCTCAGACATCCAACGAGAGATGAAGTCTGCTCCACTCTTCTTATCTGTCGCACGAGATCCAGCAGGTGCTTTCTTTCCTGGTAGATATTTACCAGTGAGAATTCCTTGGGCCATCGGTGACCAAACAATCTGACCAATTCCCTCTTTCTTTGAAAGAGGTACTACTTCACTTTCAATCACGCGCCACAGGGCTGAGTACTGAGGTTGGCTTGATACAAAACGGTTATATCCACGAGCATCCTGGATTTTGAGCGCGTCGGAAATTTGCTGTGCATTCCATTCAGAGAAGCCGATATAGCTGACTTTGCCTTGACGGATCAGATCATCAAAGGCGCTTAGCGTCTCTTCCAGTGGAGTTTCAACATCGAAGCGATGTGCTTGATAGAGATCGATGTGATCTGTCTTTAAGCGCTTGAGGGATGCGTTGCACGATTCCATGATGTGCTTACGTGATAGCCCGCGATCATTCTTACCTGTGCCAGTTGGCCAATAGACCTTGGTGAAGAGTTCATAGGATTCGCGCTTGACACCTTTAAGTGCTTTGGCAAGAACGACTTCGGCTTTTGTGCCCGCATAGACATCTGCAGTATCAAAGGTGGTGATTCCTTGGTTAAGAGCTTCGCGCACGCATTTGACTGCAGCTTCAGTCTCAACTTGTGAGCCGTGCGTGATCCAGTTTCCGTAAGAAATCTCTGAGACATACATTCCGGTATTGCCAAGGCGTCTATATTCCATAGCGACACCTTAGGGTCGTGCGTGGTGAGTTGCCAACACCTAGTCACTGTGGTTTGGTTCGACCAGTACGACCACAACTTCATAGGTGTCTCAGTAGGGGAAGTTCGGTGCAATTCCGACGCTGACCCGCAACCGTAAGAGCGTTCAACCCTGAACTGCTTAAGTCGGATTACCTGCCGAGATATTTGTTTTTTGACCAACACCCGCCGAGGTTTGCGGGGTGTAGTCCAAAGGTATTTGGCGTATTTGGCCGACCGCTAGCGAGCTACCCCTGTGAGACTCTTCTTTTTAGGAGTTCACACTGTGAAAGTAAGAAAAACTCAAAAAATCGCAATTGCACTACTTCTCATCTCATCACAAATCATTGCAGCACCTGCATCCCATGCAGCAACAAAGGGCTGGCGTTATTGGGGATACTTCCAAGCTGCCCCTGGTGCATCAACATGGAAAGCTGCAATGACCGGACCAACGGTTGATATTGAAGATGGGGCCGTTGAAGGATGGTCATTTGTCTTTAGTAGCGATGATGTCCCATCGGTTGCACCCAAGACAAAACCTTCCTTTGCATCTATCTGTGGAAAGACAAAGGCAGATTCAGATACCAAGCGCATTGGTCTTGTCATCGAATTCGGTAATCCTGCCTATGCACCAAAGGGTGAGAAAGTGCAGAAACCAATTGTGCGCTGTATTACGACAGCTAAGAGCTCCCAGGGCATCGATGTTCTAGCCCAAGTGATCAAAGTTCGTTCTGCGAGTTCAGGGTTAATCTGTGGACTCAACGGTTTTCCTAAGAAGGAATGTGGCGTAGAGATTGACACACCTGCCGCGCTGATCACGAAGTAGATACGAAACTCATTATGAAGAAGCCTCTGCACCCACTCACACTGTGGATCAGCGCGATACTCCTAGCGATAGGTGTCATCGCACTTGATAACGCATGGATCGCACTTGCGATCGTGGGTGCGGTGGCTTCTCTTGTCTTTGCTCGTCGTGATGGTTCACCCTGGGAGAGAAGTTTTATTCTCTCGCTACGAATCGGCGCAATAATTTTGGCCATTCGCACCTTTGTCGGAATTCTTATCGGGGTTCCGATTCCTGGAACTGTTCTCTTTAGGCTTCCCATTCTTGATTTGCCTTCGTGGATGCCTGGCATTCGCATTGGTGGCGCAGTCACTTTGGAGCGACTGTCCTCCTCTCTTCATGAAGGCGTCATCATCGCAACGATGATCGCTCTCTTTGGAGCTGCAACATCTCTGACGAGCCCTCATAAATTGCTTCGTGTTACTCCATCCTTTATTTATGAGATTGGAATTACTTTAGTCATAGCAACATCCCTCTTTCCACAACTTGCAACTAGTGCTCGTCGAATTCGCACGGCACAGAAATTGCGTGGAATGGAGAACATTCATATCCGGTCTATTGCAATCCCCCTTCTTGAAGAATCCTTATCGCGCTCATTGCAACTTGCCGCAGCGATGGATGCCCGGGGTTATGGCATCAGTCGCAAGCGCTCTCGCTATCGCCCCCAGCAATGGTTAATGCGCGATAACGTCATAGTTCTGCTTACTGTTGCCGCATCCGCTGTGATGGTGGCGCGATGATCACCTTCTCCAATGTGTCATTGATTTATCCTCACTCCACCAAGACCATCCTTGAAGATCTCTCTTTTCAAATTCAAGAAGGTGAGATGGTCCTTGTCATGGGTGAGACAGGATCCGGTAAATCATCGCTGCTACGCCTGATTAATGGGCTAGTCCCCCATCACACTGGTGGCATCCTGGCCGGTGATATCTCTGTCGATGGAATCTCAACGCGATCTGTGAAGCCAGGTTCTCTTGCTCACCTGGTTGGAATTGTGGGTCAAAATCCCATCAATGGATTTGTGACAGATATCGTTGAAGAAGAGCTCGCATTCAGTATGGAGGCTCTGAACTTTGCACCTGATGTCATGCGCAAGAGAGTGGAGGAAATCCTTGATCTGCTCAGCCTCAGCGCTCTGCGCAATCGCTCTATTGCAACTCTAAGCGGTGGCGAACAACAGCGAGTAGCAATTGGTGCAGCGCTTGTGATGCAGCCCAAGGTTCTGGTTCTTGATGAACCTACCAGCGCACTGGATCCGGTTGCAGCAGAGGAAGTGCTCTCAGTCCTACATCGACTCGTTCACGACTTGAGTGTGACTGTCATTATCGCTGAGCACCGCCTAGAGCGAGTCATTCAATTTGTCGATCGCATTATTTATATTGAGGGAAATGGTGAGACATCTATTGGCTCAGCAGATGAGATTCTCAAACATTCAGATCTTGTTCCACCCATTGTGAAGTTGGCTCGTGCACTTAATTTAAGTGAGATTGGCACAAGCGTTCGTGAGGTCAGACGAGCAACAGATGAGATTCGAAGCCGGGAATATCCTCTTTCAGATATTGCAAAGAAGGCAGATTCCCCTGCAATTCAGGTGAAAGAAGTTTCACATTCTTATGATCAAAAGGTTGCACTCAACACAATCACCACAACCATCCATCACGGTGAAATAGTCGCCATCATGGGACGCAACGGAGCAGGTAAGAGCACTCTGCTGCATTCCATTGTTGGTTTGCATGCACCCCACAAGGGGAGAATTACCGTCAATGGGCAAGATCCCACAGAGCTCACAGGTGGTGCGCGCAGACAAGCAATTGGATATGTCCCTCAAGAACCCAGCGACCTGCTCTTTGCTTCGAGCGTTGAAGAAGAATGCTCACATGCAGATCGCGACAATGAGTTGGTACCAGGATCAACAGCAGCACTTCTCAATCGCCTCGTTCCTCACATCTCACTCAACGCCCACCCAAACGATCTCTCAGAAGGTCAGCGCTTAGCACTTGTTCTGAGCATCGTTCTTGCAGCAAGCCCTGATGTCTTGGTTCTGGATGAACCAACGCGAGGCTTGGATTACAGAGCCAAGAGTCTCTTTGGATTAGCTCTCAAGGAGTATGCAACGCAATTTAATAGACCGGTGCTTCTTGCAACCCACGATGTTGAACTCGTTGCAGAACTTGCAGATCGAGTTCTCTTTCTTGCAGAAGGTGACATCGTCGCCGATGGCACAACACTGGAAGTTCTTCTCTCATCCCCCGCCTTTGCACCACAAGTAGCAAAGATTATGTCGCCTAAACCATGGCTGACTGTGAGTGATGTGGTGCAGGCTCTGGGAGATCTCTCATGAAGACATCAGGAATCTTCTCCTTTAAAGGTGCATCACTGATTGCGCTGCTAGCCACGAGTGCAATCAGTGCACTGGGATTTCTTTGGCCCTTTCTGATCAACGAAAAACAAGGTCATCCTCAGTGGATCTTCTTGCTCGCAACTCCTTGTGCTCTTTTGCTATTGATGATCAGCGTGAGCAATAAGGATCTAGATAGCAAATCCATTGCACTTCTTGCAGTGTTATCTGCACTCATCGCAGCGCTGCGACCGATGGGAACGGGTGCTGTAGGAATTGAACCGATGTGGTTTGTGCTTATTCTGGCAGCGCGAGTATTTGGCCCGTCCTTTGGTTTTCTTCTCGGCACAATTTCTATGTTTCTCTCTGCAATTCTCACAGGAGGACTCGGGCCATGGGTTGCCTATCAATCATTTGCGGCCGGGTGGATAGGTCTTGGAGTGGCGCTGATTCCGAGAGGGTTGCGAGGCAAATCAGAAATTTATGCACTAGCACTCTATGGAATCATCGCAGCTGAGTTCTTTGGTATTGCGATGGATCTGCAATTTTGGCCCTGGACATTGGGTGCAGATACTCAACTTTCTTATGTTGCAGGAGCCGCCTTTGCGACCAATTTCTCGCACTTCATCTCCTACCATTTTCTCTCATCCATGGCTTGGGATATTCCGCGTGCAATCTTTACTGCTTCATTGATTCTCATGACAGCAAAGCCGGTCCTTCATACTTTACGTAGAGCTCACACGCGAGCAGCCTTTATGACTCCGATTGAATTTATCGAACGTGTGAAGGCATAAAGGGCAGAGTACTAATTGTGGCCGATGATTCGCGGCCGCGGACATCAATGGTGACAACATCCCCAATCGCATACGCAGGGTCAATCAGCGCAAGTGCAATTCCCACTTTGAGTGATGGTGAGAAAGTTCCACTTGTGACGATACCGATCTCTGCGCCTTCAGAATCTTTGATCGCCATTCCTGCACGAGGAATTCCTCGGTCATTAGATCGCAGCGCTTTCAGGGTGCGAACGCGACCTGCCTCCCGCTGAGATTGCAGAACTTGTGAGCCGCGGAAAGATTCCTTCTTCCATCCAATAGCCCACCCTGCGCTGGCCTGCACTGGTGAGATTTCAAGTGAGAGCTCATGGCCATGAAGTGGATAACCCATTTCAGTGCGCAGAGTGTCACGTGCACCAAGACCGCAGATTGCTCCATCAAAAGGCTTCATCGCTGCAACGAGTGCATCCCACACAACCGATGCATCTTTCCAGGATGGAACTAACTCATATCCATGTTCGCCGGTATATCCGGTGCGACAGAGAATCACATCGCATCCTGCGATTGTGACGTGAGCAAATGCCATGTAATCCATTGTGGGGTTGATGCCAAGGCTCTTTATAACATCGACTGCACGTGGACCTTGCAGTGCAAGAACGGCAAAATTCTCGTGAAGATTTGTTACAGTTATTGCATCCGGTGCATTCTCCTTAAGAACACGAACGACATCTGTCGTGTTGGATGCATTAGGAATTAGGAAGAAATCTGAATCTGAGTTGCGATAGGCAATCAGATCATCGACCACCCCACCATCGAGATTACAGAGCAAGGTGTACTGCGCCTTGCTATCGATGATGCGACCTAAATCATTGGTAAACATGGAATTCAAAAATTCGAGTGCGCCTTCACCCTTCACACTTGCCTTACCGAGGTGAGAGACATCGAAAAGACCCACTCGTTCACGAACAGCGGCGTGTTCTGCCAGAACTCCTGCTCCCGGATACTCAATGGGCATCAGCCAGCCACCAAAATCGGCCATCTTCGCCTGTAGGTCGAGATGTTTCTGATGCAAAGGTGAGTTTTTCACAACGACAACTTACACTTACGATTCGCATCTGCTGAGTATCAGCCGAGTGATATCTAGAGGAGTCGCCATGACCACGATCCGCCTTTCAGACGGCATTGTTAAAGATGATGTCTTAGTCCTTGGTTTGGCATTTAAGAACTCCAAGTCCACAAAGGCCGGAGCACCTTCCCTGCAGATTGAAACAGGCGATCTCGCCCTGGATACCAAATCTCTCATGCAATCACTGGCTGATTTAGGTGCCACAGGAAAAGCTGATGAAGTCATCAAAGTTCCCGGCACTTCCACGCGACTCATCGTCTTCACAGGTCTTGGAAAGGCCAGCGCTAGCTATGACCACGAAGTACTTCGCCGCGCAGCAGGGGCAGCAGCGCGCGCGCTAGCAGGTAACTCGAGTGCAACATTTTCACTTCCCGCCAAATCTCTATCGGGCATCAGGGGCGTTGCAGAAGGTGCGGGGCTTGGCTCCTATCTCTTTGATCAATTTAGAGGTTCAACAAAGAACGGCCAGAAGTCACCTTTAAAATCCATCACAGTTCATACTGATTTAGCTTCCCAAGCCAGCGCAAAGGCTGTTGCGAAGTCGGCAGAGATTATTGCAACCTATACAAATCTTGTGCGCGATCTGATCAATACTCCACCAAGCCACTTAACACCTGAAACCTTTTGCACAGCAATCAATGATGCGGTGAAAAAGGCAGGAGGCGCTGCCCTTGGCCTCAAAGTCTCTGTCATGACAGATGCGCAATTGAAGTCAAAGGGTTACGGCGGAATTATTGGAGTTGGTCAAGGTTCTGTTAATCCCCCACGCCTTCTAAATATCTCGTACACACCTAAGGGTGCCAAGGCGAAGAAGAAATATGCCTTCGTTGGAAAGGGAATCACATTTGATTCTGGCGGCCTAGCTCTCAAGCCTGCCAAAGGCATGGAGGCGATGAAGTCGGATATGAGTGGCGCAGCAGCTGTTTGTGCTGCAACGATTGCAATCGCCCTTCTCAAACTTCCCGTTGCTATCGAAACGTGGGCACCGTTGGCAGAAAATATGATTAGCGACACTGCGACTCGTCCCAGTGATGTCATCACAATCTACGGTGGTAAGACTGTTGAAGTTCTTAACCCTGATTCTGAAGGTCGCCTCGTTCTTGCTGATGCAATTGTGCGAGCACAGGAGACGAAAGATCTCGATGGCATCATCGATGTTGCAACACTTACCGGTGCTCAAGTTGTCGCACTTGGAACTCGCACGAGCGCAGTGATGACAAATAACGCCGCATTTTCATCTCACTTTATGGATGTGACGAAGGAGACAGGTGAAGCATTCTGGCCGATGCCACTTCCTGTTGAATTGCGAGCCTCCCTTGATTCACCGGTTGCAGATCTTGCAAATATTGGTGAGCGTATGGGCGGAATGCTCGTTGCTGGCCTATTTTTGAAAGATTTCATTCCAGATGAACTCCCATGGCTACACCTTGATATCGCAGGACCTGCCTATAACGAGAGCCAGCCCCATGGTTACACCCCAGTCGGTGGAACAGGCATCGCTCTTCGCTCCCTGGTGCAATTAGCTATCTCTGCCAGCTCCTAGAAGCGCGTTATGCATTCGCCTGCCTAGGCTGGCAAGATAGGGTCGTTGAGCTTGAAGAGGAGTGTGTCGGTGGCAAATTTTGATCTCGTAGTTCTCGGTGGTGGCAGTGGTGGTTATGCCGCAGCCCTTCGTGCATCCCAACTCGGGCTAAACGTTGCACTCATTGAGAAAGATAAGGTCGGCGGAACATGCCTGCACCGCGGATGTATTCCCACCAAAGCCTTGCTCCATGCCGGTGAAGTTGCAGATAGTGCACGCGATTCATCTCACTTCGGAGTCAATGCCACTTTTAACTCCATCGATATGGCTGGGGTTAATTCATATAAGGATGGCGTGATCGCAGGGCTTCATAAAGGTTTGCAAGGTCTGGTTAAGTCACGAAACATTACCTATGTCGAAGGCACCGGACGCCTCGTTTCCAATAACACCGTTGATGTTAATGGCACGGCTTATGTAGGAAAGAATATTGTTCTAGCAACTGGTTCTTATGCTCGCACATTGCCTGGATTAGATATCGATGGAGATCGCGTCATTACATCCGATCACGGAACTTCTCTGAACTACGTTCCAAAGAGCGTCATTGTTCTCGGCGGCGGAGTCATCGGATGTGAATTTGCATCTGTCTGGAAATCATTTGGGTCAGAAGTCACCATCATTGAAGGACTCCCTCACTTGATTGCCCTTGAAGATGAATCATCGAGTAAGTTACTTGAGCGTGCTTATCGCAAGCGTGGAATCAACTTTGAATTAGGTGTGCGCTTTAAATCTCATAAAGTAGATAAGAAGGGCGTGACTGTCACGCTAGAAGATGGCCGCGAATTCACAGCCGATCTCCTTCTTGTCTCTGTGGGCCGCGGCCCTGTCACAGATGGCGTTGGATACCAAGAAGTGGGTATCGCGATGGACCGCGGATACATCACTGTCGATGACTACTGCCGCACCAATATCCCAGGCATCTTCGCCGTAGGCGACATCATCCCTACTCTTCAGCTTGCACATGTTGGATTCCAAGAAGGAATTCTCGTAGCAGAGACGATCGCAGGTCTTAATCCTCGTCCTATCAATTACGACGGTGTTCCACGCGTTACCTATTCAGAGCCAGAAGTTGCATCGATGGGGCTCTCAACCAAGGTTGCAAAAGAGCGTGGTTATGACGTTGTTGAAGTTGATTACAACTTGGCAGGTAATGGCAAAGCGCAGATTCTTAAGACTGCAGGATCTATCAAACTTGTTGCTCAAAAGAATGGTCCCGTCCTAGGAATTCATATGGTCGGTTCTCGCGTTGGTGAATTGGTTTCTGAAGCACAATTAATCTTTAACTGGGAGGCATCAGCAGATGATGTTGCGCCTCTCCTTCATGCACACCCAACACTGTCTGAGGCAATGGGCGAAGCTCATATGGCTCTTGCAGGCAAACCACTTCACTCGCACGGTTAAGTAAGAGGAGAAAATAACGATGTCATTCTCAGTCACAATGCCAGCTCTCGGTGAGAGCGTCAGTGAAGGAACAGTTACTCGTTGGCTTAAGAACGAAGGCGATATGGTCGCTATCGATGAACCACTCCTTGAAGTTTCAACCGACAAAGTTGATACAGAGATTCCTTCCCCCGTTGCAGGAATCCTGACAAAGATTGTTGTTGGAGTAGACCAGACTGTTGCAGTCGGTGCTGAACTTGCAGTAATTGCAGATAGTGCCGGCGCATCAGCTCCAGCACCTGTGGCTCCTGTGGCAGCACCTGTTGTCGCAGCACCTGTTGCCCCAACTCCCCCACCTGCAGCACCGGTAGCTGCACCTGCAGCCTCCAGTGGTGGAACAGTCATCACCATGCCAGCACTCGGTGAATCTGTCAGCGAAGGAACTGTTACACGTTGGCTTAAGAACGTCGGAGATTCTGTAGCAGTAGATGAAGCGCTCCTTGAAGTCTCAACAGATAAAGTCGATACAGAGATTCCTTCCCCCGTTGCAGGAACACTACTTGCAATTGATGTTGCAGTTGATACAACTGTTGCAGTCGGTGCCCGTCTTGCTCTTATCGGTGTTTCAGGTTCAGCGCCCATTGCTGCCACACCACCACCTGCACCAGCTCCTGTTGCTGCTGCACCTGCTGCACCAACTCCCGCACCAGCACCTGTAGCTGCTGCGCCTGTTGTCGTTGCACCGGTAGCACCAGTTCCCGTAGCTGCAGCAGCGCCTGTGACACAACCACAAGATGCTTATGTCACTCCTATTGTCAGAAAACTTGCTAACGATCTCGGAGTAAATCTCGCATCAGTTCGAGGAACGGGAATCGGTGGTCGTATCCGTAAGGAAGATGTTGAGGCTGCAGCTCCTCGTTCTGCGGTAGCACCTGTTGCATCAACACCTGCAGCACCTGCAGCAGCACCGTCTGCGCCACGTCCAGCAACTGTTGCATCACCACTTCGTGGAACAACAGTGACAATGTCACGACTTCGCAAAGTTATTGCAGCCCGTATGGTCGAATCCCTTCAGGTCTCAGCACAGCTCACAACAGTGATTGAAGTAGATGTGACAAAGATTGCGCGTCTGCGCGATCGATCCAAGCCAACATTTGAAGCCCGTGAAGGCGTGAAGCTCTCCTTCCTTCCATTCTTTGCTGTTGCTGTGTGTGAAGCGCTGAAGCAGCACCCGGTATTGAACTCATCAGTTGAAGGTGATCAGATTATGTATCACGGCGCAGAGCACCTTGGTATTGCAGTTGATACTGAGCGCGGCCTCTTAGTTCCTGTTATTCACAACGCTGGTGATCTAAACATGGGTGGCGTTGCTCGTAAGATTGCAGATCTTGCAGCTCGCACACGCGATAACAAAGTAACTCCTGATGAGCTAGGTGGTGGAACATTTACTCTCACCAATACAGGCTCACGCGGTGCACTCTTTGACACGCCAATCATTAATCAACCACAGGTTGCAATCCTTGGCCTCGGCGCGGTTGTGAAGCGTCCGATGGTTGTTAAGGGTGAAGATGGTGGCGAAACAATCGCTATTCGCTCCATGGTCTATCTCGGTCTCTCCTACGATCACCGCGTTGTCGATGGCGCAGATGCAGCACGCTTCTTAGTTACTCTTAAAGAGCGCCTTGAAGGTGGAGCATTCGAATCTGATTTGGGTCTCTAACTTTTATGTCAGTCCCACAACGCATCGCAATCACTGGCGCATCAGGTCTCATTGGTACAGCACTCGTTGGCCATCTCAAAAGTGAAGGCCACACTGTGCAGCGCTTTGTGCGTCGCCCCGTTGTCGCACCTGATGAAATTCAGTGGGATCCCAAGACTGGTTATGTCGATATCGAAGCCCTGCGTGGCGTCGATGCAATCATCCACTTGGCTGGCGTAGGTGTTGGCGATAAGCGTTGGAGCAAGAAGTACAAGTCGGAGATTCTTAATTCACGACTTCTCGGAACCACTGCCATCGCTCACGCAGTTAATGAAGTAAAGCCTCAGGTATTTATTTCAGCAAGTGCTATTGGTTGGTATGGCGAATCCGGTAATCGAGCTGTTGTTGAATCAGATCGCGTTGGAGATGACTTCCTCGCTGCTGTCTGTCGGGAATGGGAAGCTGCAGCAGATCTCGTCACTGATGTGCGCACAGTCAAGATTCGCACAGGTCTTGTCCTTGATCCTACTGGTGGCGCACTTGGCAAGATGCTCCCACTCTTTCGATTTGGCCTTGGTGGCAAGCTGGGCAACGGTAAACAATGGTGGTCATGGATCACTTTGCACGATGTTATTCGTGCAATAACTTTCTTACTAGAAAACAAGGTTTCAGGGCCCGTTAATCTCACATCCCCTAATCCTGTAACAAATCAAGAATTCACATCAGCGCTGGCACGAGCAATGCATCGACCTGCGCTCTTTCCAGCTCCTGCAATCGCCCTCAAGATCGCACTCGGTGGCTTCTCATCTGAAATATTGGGAAGTAAGAAGGTTATGCCTCAAGCGTTAACAGATGCTGGCTTTACCTGGGACTACCCACACATCACCAACGCACTTACCGCCTTAATTCAGGAGTAACTCCTGCGCTGCAAGGCGGCCTGATAAGAGAGCTCCATTTTGTGATGGAGCGGTTCGATAGTCACCAGCGATAAATACTCCCTCTGCAAATTGTGAAGATTGAGCACCTTGTGCACCAACCCCAAAGATGGGAAGTGACTTGGGGATTTCATATTTGGCAATCAGTGCCCAGTCAGAAGTTGAAACACCCCACATGATTGCTAAATGCCTGCGAACCTCTGATTCAGATGCGAAGTCGATTGTTGTGGATGAGAGAAGTGTCTTTCTAGATGGTGCATAACTTGGGACCATATTCGATATTGCCAGTGAATTAATGACAGGACCTCGCGCCTGTCCATCAATCAATAAATTTTTTGAAGAAGTCACTCCTTCTGGAATCTCGTGATACCAGGTTGTACTCGATGCAAGTTTGGGAACGTTAGGAATATCGAGTAGTTGCGCGGCGGTGGTGACATCAGTTGCAACAATGACAGAGTCTGCCCCGCACTGAGCAATTGCATCAATGCGCGAGTTGAGATGAATAGCGTTTACTCGGGCAGCAAGAGCTTTCGCCAACTCCCCCACACCATGCTGTGGAAGACCAGGTTTACCTGAAATAAAGGAGCGAATGATCTCTTTTCCACTCACTGCATCAACGTTCGAAGGTGATGTGAGAAAAACACCTGAAAGAAAAGGCTTGAGAACGCGAGCATAGAGATTGCCATACTGAGCAAGCTCATCTTCAACGCTTAATCCTACTTTGGCTGCACTGGTCAGATATGAGAGAAAGCGCAGTTTTGTAAAGATTGAACCAGTTGCTGGGTTAAATGCAGAGAAGGGATGGCTGCGAGGATCTCCTAAAGAGATCTGTGATGTCCCTAGTGCGATATCAATTGTTCGAGAAGCTTCTATGAAATCAAGTTCTGCAACGATTCCAAGCCGGAGAAGTTCTGGGTAGCGAGCGTTGATGAGTTGAAAACCACGGTCTAATCGGTATCCATCAATAATATCTGTGGCAACTCTTCCGCCAACTCGATCACTGGATTCAAATACTTCAACGTCGCACCCAGCATCCTGCAGAGTAATTGCCGCACTTAACCCAGCAAGTCCTGCTCCAATAACTGCAACTTTCTTATCGGACACTAATTTCACGCGCCTTGTCGATAATCGTTGCAACGGCTCTAATCTGCGTTGGCGTTATCGGCCATTCATTCTTGCCTTCGAGTGCTCCGACAACTGCGAGATAGAAGAGTCCGTAATTTCCTGGAACAGCTTCTATCTCTTCACGAGCATCTCCTCGTTGGATATAGGCCTTAGATGCAGTGGGCACGCTCCATATTCCCCCTTCAGGGAAACTTCCAGCACGTAGGAGTGATTCTTGTGGATCTAACTCTTCAATGATGAGTGCACCTTCAGTTCCAAGTACCCGTACTCGAGGACCAGTCGAACCTGAGATGGCACTGACTGAGCAATAAGAATCAACTCCTGAATGATGGCGCAAATTCAAAACGACATCATCTTCAGAATCTCCGCGAATTTTTCGAATACTTGCATAGGTCAGATCTGCAGGACCAAAACAATCAAGAGCTGTTGAAAGTAGATGTGTCTGTAGATCGAGTAAGAGTCCACCACCTTCTTCAGGAGTTAATGACTCACGCCATGCCGCAGCATTGAGTTGAGGACGAAAACGTTCAAAGCGAGAGTCAAGTCTAAAGACTTTTCCAATAAGGCCATTTGTTGCAACCTTCTTAATCGTCAAAATATCGCTATCCCATAATCTGTTATAGAAAGCTGTAACAGGAACGCCAGATTTCTCACTTGCACTCAAGATACTTTCCGTCTCAGCAAGAGTGCGCCCCATTGGCTTTTCCACCACTACGGGAATTCCCGCTTTGATTGCAGCCAGCGCATGGTCAGCATGAACAGCATTAGCTGAAGCAACAACAACTAGATCGAGTTGCTGAGATAGAAAATCGCTGAAATCTGTTGTTACCTTTGTGAGAGGAAAATCTTCCTTCGCCTGCCTTGCGCGAGTGGAATTGCCGGTGAGTACCGTTGCCACATCAAAGCCACACCCTTTCAGTAAAGGGGCGTGAAATGAGCGACCTGATAGCCCATAACCGGCAATTCCTACGCGCATAGCTAATTACTTATTCTGTAACTTAGAAGGCCACCAGATCTTTGGACCAATCTCGTGAACGAGAGCTGGTACCAAGATTGAGCGAACAATGATGGTGTCAAGTAGAACACCAAATGCCACAGCAAAGCCAAGCTCTGCAAGTGGAACAAGAGGAAGTAATCCAAGAACTGCGAAGGTTGCAGCGAGAACAATTCCTGCTGAGGTAATCACAGCACCGGTGACGGTGACGCCCTTGATGACGCCAGCGCGTGTGCCGATCTTCTGTGATTCTTCACGGACTCGAGTCATCAAGAAGATGTTGTAATCGATGCCGAGTGCAACCAAGAAGATGAAGGCGAAGAGTGGGAATGAGTTATCTCCTCCTGCGAATCCAAAGACATGGTTGAAGACCAGCGCACACACACCCAGTGTTGCAAAGTATGACAAGACCACAGTGCCAAGAAGCACGATGGCACTGACGATGCTTCGAAGGAGTAATCCGAGGATCAATGTAATAACAATCAAGATGATCGGAATGATGGTCTTATTATCGCGATTATTAGCGGTGCGCACATCGAAGTAGACGGCGCTTGTTCCACCAACGAGAGATGTTGCATCTGCTGCGTGTGCAAGACGGCGAATCTCAGGAATATCATTTCCTGCTTCAACGCTATCTGGTGCCTTGTCTAATGTGAGATTGAGAATCGCACGATTATTAACAACCTTCATTGCAGGAAGTGGTTGTCCTGGCACAGGGATTCCATCTAATTGTGGAGAAATATCTGTCACGCCAGGTGCGTTCTTCAGTGCTGCTGTCACTGCGCCAACCTTGTCGAGAGCGACAACAACCTGTGTTGGGTCACCTTCTCCACCTGGGAAGTGCTTAGTAAGCAACTTCTGCCCCACGACAGACTCTGGATTTCCAGTAAATGTATCTACTGTTCCAATCCCATCAGCTTTGAGCGTTGTTGATGCGAAAGCAAAGAGAAGGAGAACTGTTCCTGAGATAACCCAGGCCTTGCGAGGATTACGTCCAATGGAGCTACCCACTTTCGACCACATTCCCGACATCACATGATCATCACCATCATTGTGAGGGATGCGCGGCCAGAAAATCCAGCGACCAAATACAAGAAGCAGAGCTGGAAGAAGAGTAAGGATGGTGATCATCGAACACACGATGCCGATAGCACCAATAGGTCCAAGGCCAGCAGTGTTTGTGAGTTGGCTAAAGAGAAGAATAAGCAGTGAAATGGAGACTGTTGAACCTGATGCAAGAATTGGTTCCCACACGCCCTTATATGCAGTGCGCATAGCATCGAATCGATTCTCATGATGATGCAGCTCTTCGCGATAACGGGCGATGAGCAAAAGCGCATAATCAGTTGCTGCGCCAATAACAAGAACTGAAAGAATTCCCTGCGATTGACCATCAACATCAATGATGTTGTTCTTTGCAAGCAGGTAAACGATCCCACCAGCGGTAGAGAGTGCAAAGAGAGATGAAAGCAAAGGAATAATCCAGAGAACTGGTGAGCGGTAAACAACAATCAGGATGATTGCCACGACTCCGAGAGTTGTGAGAAGAAGCGAGGAATCCAGAGTTCCAAATGCGGCAAAGAGATCTCCCAATAGCCCGCCAGGACCAGTGACGTAATGTGTGACACCGTTAGCTTCAGCTATTGGCTTGATATCTGCGCGCAGTGCATCCACGACTGCTGGAAGAACTGGCTTCTCATTGGGAAGGGTCTTTGCGATCGCATTTCCATCGAGTGGCACATTGGCGAGAATCGCTTGACCATCTTGTGAAGGAAATACTGAGATTACCTGCCCTGGAGCTAAGTAATCTGAGATTTTGGCATCTGTTCCATCGAGTGTAAGAGCTCCCACTCCAGCCATATGTTCATTGATTGCTGCAATCGAGGTGGGGTTCACCTTGCCTTCAAAGAGAATTAAAGTTGGAAAGTTAAAGGAATCCTTACCTGAAAAATTCTTGATTTCATCGGCAGCGAGCGTAGCTTCGGCGCCTTTAGGCAAAAATGATGAATTGTTATTCTCTTGAACTGAAGTCAGCTTTCCAAAGAGGGGTCCGAAGACGCCAGCTATAAGGAACCAGATGATGACCACCAACATGGCGATGGCAAATGGCTTACGGGATTTATGAGCGGTAGTTATCGACACGATAGAAAGGGCCTTTCGGGCTGTGATGTGAGCGTAATTCGCAAGAGCGCTAGCCTACCTTTAGGCTGTACTCGTGCCCACATTCAGCGCTACTTCACAGGAAGAATTAAAGAAGTCGCCGCTGTCACTCACCCGTGAAGGTCTTATTGAGTACTCCGAGGCCCTTTCTTATCAACGCACAATTCATTCTGAAGTTGCCCAAGGCCTTCGCCCGAATACATTAATTCTTCTTGAACATCCATCTGTTTACACAGCCGGTAAGCGAACATCGGAATTAGAAAAACCCACTGATGGAACACCAGTTATTGATGTCGATCGTGGAGGAAAAATCACCTGGCACGGACCAGGACAACTAGTTGGATATCCGATTGTGAAACTTGCCAAGCCAACAGAGCTCGTTGGTTTTGTCCGCGAGATTGAGGCGGGCCTGATCGAAGTGTGCAGCGAATTTGGAATAAATACCCAGCGAGTGGATGGCCGCTCAGGGGTGTGGGTTCGCGATGAGCGCGGTGAACGTAAGATTGCCGCTATTGGAATACGCGTGGCCCAAGGTGTCACCATGCATGGTTTTGCTCTCAATGTGAATCCGGAGCTCGAGGCATTCAATAGAATAATCCCCTGTGGTATCGCGGATGCAGCAGTCACCTCAATGGCCGTTGAACTCTCACGAGATATCTCGGTTGATGAAGTAATGCCTATTGTTGAAAAGTATTTATCCGAAACTCTGAAGAAGGTGAGTGCATGACTATCGCACCTGAAGGTCGCAAGTTACTTCGCATCGAAGCACGCAATACCGAGACTCCCATTGAACGCAAACCAGAGTGGATTAAGACTCGCGCCAATATGGGCCCTGAATACACACGCCTTCGTTCACTGGTTAAGACTGAAGGGCTTCACACAGTCTGCCAAGAAGCAGCGTGTCCTAATATCTTTGAATGCTGGGAAGATAAAGAAGCAACATTTCTTATTGGCGGCGATCGTTGCACCCGCCGCTGCGATTTTTGCAATATTGATACTGGAAAGCCAGAAGAGCTCGATCGCGATGAACCACGCCGCGTAGCAGAATCTGCGCAATCAATGGGTTTGAAATACGCAACTATTACCGGCGTAACTCGTGATGACCTCGATGATGAAGGTGCATGGCTCTATGCCGAGACCATCCGGATGGTTCACGAACTCAACCCAGGTACAGGTGTTGAAATGCTTGCTCCTGATTTCAGCGGTAATCCGGTCTATCTCAATGAAGTATTTGAAACTCGTCCTGAAGTATTTGCACATAATTTGGAGACCGTGCCACGTATTTTCAAGCGTATTCGTCCTGCCTTTACCTATGAGCGATCACTGAATGTCATTACCCAAGCTCGCGCATATGGCCTGATTACCAAGTCCAACCTCATTCTTGGCCTTGGTGAAACTCGCGAGGAGATAACACAAGCTCTTGTAGATCTCCATGAAGCGGGCTGCGATCTCATCACCATTACCCAATACCTGCGACCAACAAATAAGCACCACCCAGTGGAGCGTTGGGTTAAGCCTGATGAATTTGTTGAGCTTGCTAAGGAAGCAGAAGATATTGGATTTAGCGGTGTGATGAGTGGACCACTCGTTCGTAGTTCTTATCGTGCAGGTCGTCTCTATAAGCAAGCACTTGAAAAGCGAAGTGCGCGTGGCTGATCTCGTCTATCCCCCAGTTATTGTTGCAATCAAAGCTTTCTGGAAATACCTGGGATTGAAGTTTGATTTTCACGGTGAAGAAAATATCCCTCGCGATGGTGGCTCTATCTTGGCTATCAATCACATTGGATATTTGGATTTTGCACTAACAGGAACTGCAGCGCTTCCCGCAGGTCGTTATGTGCGATTTATGGCGAAGAAGGAAATATTTAATAACAAGCTCGCAGGGCCCTTGATGCGCGGCATGCACCACATCTCTGTCGATCGCGCCAACGGTTCGGCTTCTTTTGTCACAGCTCTTCGCGCACTGCGTGCAGGTGAAATTATCGGAATCTTTCCTGAAGGAACAATCTCTGTCAGCTTTGAGATCAAAGAGTTAAAGTCCGGTGCTGTTCGACTAGCTATGGGCGCTGGTGTTCCTATCGTTCCCACCATTGTCTGGGGATCACAGCGCATCTGGACCAAGAAGGTAAAGCGCAATCTGCGACGTAAAGGTGTACCAATCACGGTAGCGTTTGGAGAGCCTTTGTACTTTGATAAGAAATCAGATGTTGAGGCTGGCGAGAAGCTACTGCGCGAAACAATGCTGAGAATGCTCCATGAAGTGCAAGAAAAGTATCCAGATTCACATGAAGGTCAGCGTTGGGCTCCGGTGCGCCTTGGTGGTACAGCCCCTGCTCCCCTAAACTAACGCGCATGTTTAAGAAGAAGAATAAAGAAGCAAAGATCAAGACTCCTCGTTTTCAGACATTCCGTGATGCCTATAAAGTCACCAGTTCTGTAAAGCCTTGGATTGGCGCAGCACTTGTAGCCATTTTCATTGTTGTTCTCGTAGTTGGAGTCGTACTCGGAGTCGTACTCGGCCATCCGGTCTATGGAGGGTTTGTCACCATTCCTTTGGCTGCTCTTGCAACGATGTTCTTCTTTACACGCGTTGCCGGATCTGCTGCCTACTCATCTATTGAAGGTCAGATTGGTGCAGGAGCAAGTGTTCTAATGGCTATCCGTAAGGGATGGACAACGACTCCTGCTGTTGCCGTTAACAAGCAGCAAGATATGGTCCATCGCAGCGTTGGTCGTGGAGGAATTGTTCTCACAGGTGAAGGCGGATTTGCTGTTCGCCAGATGATTGCCGATGAGAAGAAGAAGGCAGAGCGTTTTGCCCCCGGTGTTCCTATTACAGAAATTTTTGTAGGCGATGGCGATGGGCAGGTTCCAATTCGCAAATTGCAGAAGCATGTAGCAAAGCTTCCTAAGAAATTGTCAGCTCATCAGATGCGTGAAGTACGTGCGCGTCTGAAGGCCGTGGGCGGAATGTCCATGCCAATTCCAAAGGGACCGATGCCTAAGGGAATAAAGATCCGCTAATTATTGGTGAAGTGGTTGTAACTACTTCTCGTAGATGAGGTCGGAGCCGATTCGTTCGAAAGTTTCATGAGGTTCAGAGGTCACTCGCTTCCATAATGCGCCCCATCCTTCGCTCTTGGCCACATACTCAGAGCCATTGCCCCACTGCTTACCAAACGCATCTCCGCTTTCGAAAGTGAGTGAGAAACAGGTTGATGGTGAGTAGTTTCCAATTTCGACCAAACCCATGCGTACATCAACAATTCCAAGCTTGAGAGCCTCGGCCTTAATTTCCTCAAAATAGGCAGTCGCTTTTGCTCCTTGGCCATACTTTGTTCTGAAGTAGTAATTTACAAATACCCTTTTTGTCATGAGTTCTCAATCTTCCACTACATAGAGATCATGTGAAATGAAGTCTGCATCCTGAGGCATCTTTGCTCGCTTCTGGAAAAATGCAGTTATATCTGCGTCTTTACCAAATGCATCGTTAAGGCGGCCATTATCTTCAGCGTTCTTAAAGTATTGATCCATAATGATGCACCCCACATCCTTGCCAGCCATGCCAGAAAGAATTTCTACCTTACTCACACCCAATTTAAGAACTAAACCTTTGAACTCATTCATCATCTCCCGTACTACAGCATCTTTGCCATGATGGATGCGCCAGACTGTGCGTTCTACTACTTGTGCCATATCAACTCTCCTTTATTAGTCGGAGGGCAAGATAATCAGATTGATAGGAAATTGTGAAGAGTTTTACACTCTTACCGATTTTTAACGAGCACGGTATTTGAAAAGCGCTCGTTAATTCCGCGGCCATTCTCATCAAAGGTAATTGCTGTAATCAGAGGCATTAAGAGCGCACCCCGGATGACAGCTTGCAGCGGAGTCGCTGATCCGCCATCTGAGAATCGGATTACTTTCAGACCAACTAGTCGATGGCCGAACGATGCTCCACCGAATGCCACAAGAAGGCTGTATTCAGCGAAGAGAAGAATGAGAACTGGGATTCGGGAATGGGGCACGCGGTCTGTGAAGGATCCACTTCCTGCGAAGAAGC
>Ga0209500_10000698_pt1 | contig 27796 bp, 7 predicted proteins | sample S_140212_EF_Meta_FD_187323 | JGI IMG/M metagenome (GOLD analysis project Ga0209500, IMG submission 187323) | Freshwater microbial communities from Lake Simoncouche, Canada to study carbon cycling - S_140212_EF_MetaG (SPAdes) (version 2) | ecosystem: Environmental > Aquatic > Freshwater > Lake ...
ATGAGGGTGGTGAAATGGCTTTAGGTCAGATCATGGCAATGCATGATAGACTATCTAATTTACAAAAATTTTTAAATGCTGACAGTGAAGTTGAGCCTTGGGTAGCTAGCAAGCTTACATTAGCAGATGACTACTTGAACAGTGTTTCTGATTATATGCAGTATAATGAAGGTAATGACAATGAAGAAGAAGAAAAAGATTCTGACATGACAATGGGAGAAATGGAGGAAATGAAAATGGGCGGTATTCCTCAGCGCTATAAGAATAGAGGTTTTACTAAGGTAGGTGTTAAAAGAAAATCTGATAGAGCTGGTAAGAAATGGATGGTACTAGCTAAGAAAGATGACAAGTATAAAATTGTACATGGTGGTTATGTTGGGATGAAAGATTTTAGCCAACATCATTCAGAAAAACGTAAAGATAATTTCTGGAATAGAATGGGTGGTAAAGATTCAGCTAAAGCAACAGATCCTTTCTCTCCTTTATATTGGCATAAAAGATTTGGTACATGGGCAGAAGGTGGTGACATTGATATGGATGCTATGTATCAAAACATGAAGCATGGTGGATCTACAAATAGTGGTACTGCTTGGTATCAACAAGGTGGTCAAGGAGAAGATCAGGTTATGCAGGCTATACAGATGTATGCTCAAATGACACAGGTGGATCCTGAACAAATTATTATGCAACTTAAAGCAATGTCTCCTCAAGAACAGCAACAAGCTATTCAACAGATTATGCAGGCTATTCAACAACAACAGTCACAATCTCCTGATTCAATGGCTTATGGTGGTATACATATTAATCCTGCAAATAAAGGAAAGTTTACTGCTTCAGCTAATAGAGCTGGTATGGGTGTACAAGAGTTTGCTAGTAAAGTACTTGCAAATAAAGAAGACTATAGTTCTACACAAGTAAAAAGAGCTACATTTGCTAGAAATTCTGCAAGTTGGAAAAAACAAATGGGTGGTATGACTGAGGGACAAATGTTAGAATTAGATGATAATGAGATTCAGAATCTTATTGATCAGGGTTATGGTATTGAGTATTTAGATTAATTGACATGAAAAGAAAAGTAAGGGTTAAGAGTTTACCAAAAGCTCAAACGGGTTTTAATAACATTTCAGCACAAGGTATTAAACCTTATGATATTTATCCTCCATTAGGAAGTATGCCAAAAGCTATTACTCCTAATATGATGGGATTAAATATTCCTACGCAACAGCAATGGGAAGCACAGAATGGAAAATTAAGTATGACCGGTGATTTCTTTAAAAGAAAAAAAGACTTTGGTATTCCTACATATGATCCTAGTATTCCTGGTTCTAGAATGTCCCAGGATATACGTAACCAAGAACAAACTCTTAGAGAGGGTGAGGTAGCATCTACTACTCCTCCAAGTATATTAGCAGCACAGGATACAAGTAATTATGTTAAAAGTTTTACTGATGCAAATGGTCAAAATAAAAAGGGTAATCAATTTTTAGCTCCTGCTTTATTAGCAGCTACAGATGTATTTAGTTCTGTTGCTAGAAAATTTCAAGATAGAGATGCTAAAAGAAATCTTAAAGATCAGTTTTTAAGTGACAAATTATATATCTCAAGACCGGAGGACTACTCTGGTAATAGAGGAGATTACACTGGTAATACTCCTGGTTTTGGAGATTACTTTAGACCGGATGAACATGTATATGGTGACTACAATAAAATTGCCCAGATGGGTGGAGAAATGAAAAGAAAAATTAAAATCACAAGTTTACCACAAGCAGCGTACGGTGGTAGTCAAAATGCTAAAGCTGTAAATCAGCTATATGGTAATTCATCTTATATGACAAGTATGTTTAATGGTGCTACTGAAAGTAAACCAGAAACTATTGTAAATCAAAGTATGACTGCAGCACCTAGATCTACAGCTGTATTAGAGGCTGAGGGTGGTGAAACAATTGTAAGACCTGGTAATGATGGTGTTCCACAATTATATACAATTAATGGACCTAACCATAGTAAAGATCCGAATGCTCAAGGTGGTGTACCATTAGATGGTGACCAAGCACCTGAAGGATCTTTTATATTTACAAAACAAAAAAGCATGAAAATAAAAAACAGTGATCACCAAGATATGCTTGGATTAAATCCTAGTAAGAAAGGTTATATAATTGCTGATGTCTCTAAGAAGTTTAATTTAAATGATCCAGTGTATAGAAAAATCTTAGCAGATCCTAAGTCTGATTTAATTGAGAGAGCAACTGCTCAAAGAATGCTTGATAATTATACAACCAAGTTAGGTCAATTAGCTCTTATACAAGAAGAGATGAAAGGATTCCCACAAGGTATTCCTAGTATTGCACATCCTTACTTACAGAAGATTGGGGTTAATCCTCAAGATATGATGCCGGTTAATCCATCAGAAGGTATGCAAACTGCAATGTATGGTGGTATGCCTAAAGCTCAAACTGGTTTTAACTTAGGTAATCCATCAGCAGCATTTAATCAGTTTATGCCTCCAGTTCAACAAAGAATACAAACTCCTGTTATAAATCAACCTCGTCCTGCACAAAGAGCACCAGTTGCTGCACCAGGTGCAACAGAATATTCTGTTCTATCTGAGATTGAAAATTATAACCCAGTTCTTGGTGCTGATCTTCTTAAAGGACAGTATGGTGATTATACAGCTGACTATGATCAACTTAAAACAACATTAGAAGATCCTACAATTAAAGAAAAGTTACTAACTGATTATAACAATGCGCATCCTAAAGATAAATTTACAGGAAGCTCTGATGAGTTTATTAAAAATTATTTAGATAATCAATTACATGCATATGCTCTTACAGCAAACTATCCTGCAGATATTTTAAATAGTGAAGACTGGGATAGAGTTAAAAAGTTTGGTAAAGAGAATGTTGTTTATGATGCAGCAATTAAAAAGTTAGGTCTTAATCCTTTGGATAAACCAGAGATTTCCAAATGGCAATCTGGATACCAAATTCTTGGTAAACTTTCTATGAGTGATGATCCAGCTATTTCTACAAAATTAAAACAATTTAGATGGACACCCGAAGGAGTTACAGATGAAAAAGCATATTTAGGAAAATTAAATGTTAGTCAGGAAGATGCTGTTTTTGGTAATTCCTCTAATAGACAGATTGCTAAATTAAGAAAAGAACCAGAACCAAAACCAGAAGAAGGAGGATATGATTATTATCAAGAAGATATAGATACTACTCCAAAAAATAAGCGTAGTGATTTTTATATTCAGGATGTTATGAATACAGGATTAGGATTAGCTAATAGATTAAACATCAATCAGTACAATCCTACAATGACTCAGTATACACCTGATTTAATGAAGCCTACTTATTATGATCCTAATAGAGAGTTAGCTAATAATGCGGAGATGGTTAACATAGCTGCTAACAACTTAGCACAGTTTACTGGACCACAAGCATTTAATTCTAGATTCTCAGATGTGCAAGGTAAAGGTTTAGCTAATGCTGCTAATATTGAAGCTAGATATAATAATTTAAACGTTGGTGTAGCCAATCAGTTTGAACAAGGTAATAAGCAGTTAAGTAATCAAGCTAGATTATCTAATCAAAAAAGTACTCAAGATTATTTGGCCGGTCTTGCTATTGCTAATCAGCAATATGATAATGCTGTTAATCAAGCCAACACTAATATTGTACAGAGTGGTTTAATTCCTGCATTTACTAATAGAGCTAAAACACAAGTTATGAATAGTCTTGTCTCTGATTATATGATTGATCCTAGAACTGGTGGTATGTTAAACTTTACTCCTTCTGGAAGACAGTTTTCTGGTTCATCAACACAATCTGGTAAGGCAGGTTTATCTAGTTTTATTTCTGACTTAGAAAAAGAGGATCCATACTTTAAAGCATTACCTCCTAAAGATAAATATGAGGTAGCTATGAAATTAGCTAATAGTCGTAGTAAATCTAGAAAAGAAGTTGATGCTGATAGATTAGCTAAGTTCTTTGGCTTAGGTGATAACTAATTAACTTTTATAAGTTTAATAAACCCTGTAAATTTGTAGTATATTGTAATGTAAAGTATGGCAACCTATATACAAGGTGTTACGGATAGGATTCCGGAGATTACACCTTTTCAACCAGATTATAGTTTTTTGATGAACTCATTGCAGTATAAGCAGAATGCTTATGACAATGCGTTTAATCAAATTAATAATATATATAGTAGTGTTCTAAATTCTCCATTAACTAGAGCTTCTAATGAAGAGAGACGTGCTGAATTTTTTAAAGCTGCAGATAGTAATATTAAAAAAATATCTTCTACAGACTTATCATTACCACAAAATGTAGATATTGCCTCAGCTGTATTTAAACCATTCTATGAAGATAGAAATATAGTTAAAGATATGGTTTGGACAAAGCAGTTTAATAATCAATTAAGTACTGCTCAATCCTATAGCAATTCAGATGATAAAGAACTACGTGCTAAGTATTGGGAAAAAGGTGTTAAAGCTTTAGGGTATCAAAGAAAAGCTTTTGCTGAAGCATCAGATGAACAAGCATTAAATATGGGTGCTGCTAGATATGTACCGTTTATTAATGTGCATGATGTAGCTCAACAGTATTTAAAAGATGCAGGATTTGATATCAAGAAAACTTCTTTTGAAGGTGACTGGATAGTTAAATACCAAAATGGTACTCTTGCTGAAACTCCTATGTATCAGTATCTATCTTCTATTATGGGTAATGATCCTCAGATAAAAGAAATATATAATACAGAGGCATACGTAGATTATAATGATTTCATAGAACAGAATACTCCGCTTTATGGAACCAAAGAACAAGCTGCAGCAGTTTATGCAGATGAGATAATGAAAACATTGCCTAAAGAATGGCAGAAGTATAATCAAAAACTTAATGATGACTATAGCACTATAAGTGGTGTTGTTTTGTCTACTGAAGAGATGATTAAGAATGAAGGTATTGTACCTGGTTCTGATGATCATAAACGTTATATTGCTAATCTTAGAGAGAAAGAATTATTACATACAGCAAAAAGAAATGTTGATTTTGATAATGAGCAAATAAATGCCGAGAGTGATTATGTGGCTAAAGCTAGAATGCTTAAGACAAAAATTCTTATGGATAAGGATTTTAGAAATGCTGCAAATACTGGTTCTCAAATTAAAATGGATGTTGATTATGAAATTAATCCAATTGCTATGGAGAATATCAAACATGAACATGCTAAAGAATTAGAGAGATATAAAAAAGAGTTAGATAAAGCACCAATGTCACAAGAAGGTTTAATTACTATACCTACAGCAGCTGGTGGTGATATTGATTTAGGTGCAGCTATTGATGTTAATCAAAAAGATTTGCTTACTGCTAAAAGTCAAGTCTCTCAAAATATGGCTCAGTTAATTGGGTTAGCTTCTGCTAAGTCTAATAATATGCCAATCATGTGGGATGGTAAACAAATTAGTCCTGCTGAATTAGCTGCAAAAGCTCAGGATCCTGCAAATGCTGGTAAGATTGCAAACATGTATGGTATGTTTGATAAAACAATTAAGGCCGGTTCTTTAAGTAGGGATGCAAGATTCATGAATGAGTGGGAAAATATTACTCAAACAGTTGGTGCTATTAATCAAGTAGAAAGTAAATTTAATTCAGATCTATTAAATACATTTAATAACTGGAAAGGTACTGATCAGTTTAAGAGTGCTAAAGGATCTTTTGTTAATCTTGATGGTTTTGTTAAGGATGGTAATATTGCAACTGAAGATCAATATGTTGCTGACTATGTAGCTAAAAGAAAAGTTAAATTAAATAGTAGTGACAGAGGTATTGTATTTGGTGGAAGTTCATTTGGTATGGGTACTAATACCTATAATGACAGTTATGCTAAACCCATTAATGAAATATTAGAGAATGATGCTAAACGTGAGTATGCTAATATCAAAAAAGAATTAGGTCAATATTACGGTAGCAAAAAAGGATCTGTATATAGTGTCTACAATGATTTATATGGTTCTGGACAAGTTGGTATGGGTACCGGATTAATGAACGTTGGAGCCACTACTATTACATATGATCCTTCTGTTAATAATCCAATAGCAACTGGTCAGTTACAATCATTGGTTAATAGTTATTATAGAAACCCAACTGCTGTTAAAGTATCATATGGTACAGGTGCAACAGAAGCTGGAGAAATTCTTACTCCAGCTATAAAAGGTTTAATTGAAAATACATTCTTAAGTGCTAATACTGATAGAAAAGGTGAAAACCGTTATGTAACTGATATACAATATCAAAGAGCTACTGCCGGTGATCCTAATATTTCTTCATATACTATTACAGTACCTAAGAGTGCTTTAGAGAGATTAGATAAGGATGGTGATGACTATAAAAATATTCAAGCTGCCGGTGGTAAGATTACCATTCAAGTTCCTAAAGAAAATGATATGAATATTCAACGTGGTATGGCTACATCAATTGATCCTATTAAAGTAAGGATTAATGCCAGCCCTACTAAATCTATTGATTTAAATATTCCATATGGTGGTAATATAAGACTTACTGAATTACCTGGTGGAGCATTAGTATCTTCTGGATTTGCATATAGTGTAGATAATCTAGGTAATTTATCAGAGAGTATCTCTGTTAACCAAGATCCTATTCTTCCAGCAGCTGATGGTGGATATACTACATATTATAACAACTTGAACAAAATATTAAATGGATATGCGGAGAAGAATGCTAGACAGAAAAAAGCAACTGTTGCGGCAAAAGGTATAAGAGATCCAAATATATTACGTTAACTTTAAAAACTTATTTAACAAATGTCTGAAAATTTAGATTTTTTAGGAAGAGACGATTCTTCTCTAATGGGTGCAACTAATCCTTTAGACGCCATGAGCTCTCCAGTAGATTGGGGAATGGCGGGAACAGTAATTAATAATTTAATACCAGCTGATTTATCTTCAATAGGAGGACCATCAACATCTTATTACAATGGTGTTCATGTAAATAAAACAATATCAGATCAGGATTCTTTTAATAGTATGATTACTGATGCTGGTCAAAAAGCTAGTGAATCACAACTTCCAGGTTATAGAAATCCAATTGCATTTGGTAAATCACAAACTAATTACGAAAGATATTATAATCATCCTAAATTTAAAGATTTAGGATTCTCTCCTTTTAGGGACAATGAAGGATTATATAATCAAAACGCTTCATGGGGAGATGAGTACAGCAGGATGTTTGGTCAGTTTGGTAAACTATTTACCACAGGTTTTACCTCTACATTTGAATCACTGGGTGATGTAATTAGTGGTGACCCAACTAAACTATTTGATAGTGCTGGTGAAGAGTATAGTAAAGCTGCTGAGATTGGTATGACCAGTAAAGGTGGACCTTTAGGTTTTACAAATAATTTAATTCTTAACTCTGGTTATACAATAGGTTTATTATCTGAGATTGCTTTAGAAGAATTAGCATTAGGTGCTCTTACTGTTGGTACTTTGGGTGGCGGTGGAGTTATTGCTGCTGGTAGAACTGCACAGAATCTAGGTAAGGTATCTAGAATTGGTGAGATGGCTACAGCTACTAGAAACTTTTTAAAAGGTCTAGATCAAGCCGGTTCTGCTAGAACATTCTTTACTTCTGCCGGTAAATTTATTAATCCATTAGAAAATACTTTTGAGGCATACACTGCAATTAAAGGATTAAACACTGGAGCTAATGCTATTTATAGATTAGATAATGCAGCTAAAGCAACTAAATATTTTGGTGCTTTCTATAGAGATGTACGTAATCTTAATGCTGCTTTATCAGAGGGTAAGTTAGAAGGTTCTATGGTTAGAGATGAAGTGTATAATACACTCATTGATGATTATAGAATGAATAATAATTTTATGCTTCCTGAAGGTAAAGAACATCAGGATATTTTAGATCAAGGAAATAAAGCCGGATTTGAAGCAGAATTTAAAAACTTACCATTATTATACTTTACTAACAAGATTACATTTGATAATATCTTTAAAGGTTACAAACCTTTGCAGAATGTTATGCAAGAAGGTGCCGGTACAATTGCTGATGACTTAATTAAAGTTTCTGCAAAAGGTGGCTTTAAAGGCGCCATGCAATATACTGAGAAGACAATTGGTAAAACATTAGCTCAACCATTTGTTTCTCCTAAAGAGTTTGCAAAGAATGTATTAGGTAAAGGTATCAGATACACTACTGCAAACTTCTCAGAAGGTTTTCAGGAATTAGCACAGGAATCATTATCTGATGGTTTAAAGAAATATTACATTGATACCTTTAGAGATCCTTCTTTAATCCATAAGAATTACATGAATGCTTCTATGAAAGAAGCAATGGATAGACAAGTATTCTCTGCTCAAGGTATGGAGACTTTCTTATCTGGTTTCTTAATGGGTGGTGTAGCCGGTCCATTTGGTAACTTTATGTATAAGACATTACCAAAGACTTTCCAATACTTAACTGATAAAACAGCTTATACTGAGTACGCTAATCAAAAGAAAGAATTACTTACTAAAACAAAAAATACTCTTAATGCAACTTTAGCAAATCCATTTGCTGATTTCTCTAATAGTGATGCCAATATGGTATCTCAGAGAAACATTCAGAAGAAGATGGAAGATGCTGCTGAAAGAGGTGAAAAGTTAGAATATCAAGATGCCAAAGATGAGGCATTATTTGAAGCTGTAACTCAGGATATTAGTACTGGTGCTAAACTAATTGCATTAGCCCAAACTGGTAAACTTGGTGAGGTAAGAGATTATGTTGAGAAACTTGGTCAATTATCTGATGAAGAATTTAAACAAGCGTTTAATTTATCTGGAGAAAGCAAATCAGTTAAGATCAAAGAGGTTCTTGATAGGATAGATGTATTATCTGGATCTAATGAAATATTAAATGATACGTATGGTGCTAATCCTTTTAAACCAGAGTTATATAAAGCTGGAAGTAAAGAGAGAAGAAATGAGGAACTAGAGTTTAGAACTTGGGAGAATAGTAAGCGTATGGTTATGTATCATATGTTTGTTAATACAAGAGCTATAGAAAGAAGGAATACATTATTAGAGAGTGCTAAAGCAAGTGGCCTATTAAAGAATATGGCAGCCTCTGATTTTGATATCTTGTTCTCTGATAACTTTTTAAATAGAGAGTTAGATATTTTAGATATTGAACTAGCTCAAGTTGGAGAAATTACTGATCCAGTTCTTAAGAAAGATATAGATAACAAAGCTAAGAAGCGTGAGTTATTAAAAGCTTTTAAAGAGCAGTATGATCTTAACTTAAAAAAAGATGGTAGCTATGATAAACGTAAAGTATCTAATCTTTATAAGAAGTATGTAAACTATATCAAGTTTGCAAATGAAAAGGATGGTAACCCGGCTTATATTCAAGATAGTGTATTAGAGAATACATTTGATCAGTTATTTGATTATAAAGTACTTGACTTAAGAAGTCAGTTATTAGAGCAATCTATTAATTACTTACTTGACCCTGTACGTTTTAAAGAGTTAAATGAGAGAACTTCTAAGGTTCTTGGTGAAGCATTTGAGCAACGTAAGAAAGATGTTACATCAAGTGATGTATATGAGAAGCATATTGAAATGCTTGAGAAGAATAATGTATTAGCAACTTTACAAGGCATGGGTGTACTAGTAGATCCAGACCAGGGTGTTGAGTTTGCTAAGACTGGAAAAATTCCAACAACCTTCTATCATGATTCTGTAATTGGTGCAGTTAAACCAACAGATGAAATCTATAGAGATATCATGGTAGTGTTTGAAGCTTATAAACAAATTAAAGAAGCTGAAGAAAAACGTGCTAAAACTGAAAAGACAAATAAATCTAATGACTTTGGTACTGATACTATAGAAGATGAAGAAGACTTAGGTTCAGAAGATATTGAAGATGTAAGTCAGTTTACTCAGACTGTTGTACGTAGAGCATATGATGATTATTTAAAATCATTAAGAGAGGTAGAAGTACCAATTTCTTTTGAAGAATTTGTAGTTACTAAAAAAGGTGCCGGTATTATAAATGCTATTACTACATTAGAGGCAGCATATGATGCTATTACTGATGAAGCCAAGCCTGAATTTACAGAATGGTTAAGAACTAACGCAAGAACTCCATTAGTATATGATGCATTAAATAAAAACAATGTTACATTCTCAGATATCTTTATTCAACAAAGGGATGAGAATCAATATATTACTACATCATTAGAAGAGGGTGAAACTGTTGTTTCTGCTGGATACAATGGTGTATTTATAACTAAGTCTCCAACACAAGAGGGTATTGATGTTTATTTTGTAAAAACAAATGACGGCACATTAGCTATTGATGCTGCTAATAAACCTGATGAGCTTATAGATTTTGAATCAGAGGCTTACACAGATTTAGCAAAAGCAGAGAAAGCCCAAAAAGCAATTGGTGATTATTTAGCTAAAAATAAAAAACAGTTTGTATTTGATAATACTCCATTAGTTAATGGTCAGATTATATCTGATAATAAAAACAACGAGTATATAGTTCTTTCTTATCCTGCAGAAATTGCTGCCGGCTCTAATCTTAAACTTAAAAATGTTAAAACTGGTGCTATTCTTACTACTAAATCTTTTACTGGATTTAAATTAGAGAGAGCACCTATTGAAAAGAAAGAATATGCTTCAAGGTTTGATTCTATTAGTGTATTAGATAAAGCTTGGGGTAAAAGAATGGAGGGTGAATCTCAGAAAGATGCAACAGCACGCTTAAGCAACCTCTTAAGAGATACTCCTACTCAAGAATTACTTGGTGGTCTTAGTATTAGATTTACTAATCTAAATAAATCACCTGAAAGATATGAGTATCTTAGATTATCTGACCAAAAGGTAAATCAATCAGCTGGATTCTTTACAGATCCTTACGCTATTGCATTAGTACTTAATGGTGAAGAAATTGGTTACTTACCTAATCCTACATCTTTTCAATTCTTAGATGTAAATGGTAATCCTATTTCTTATGATAGAGTAAATGCTGATAGAGTTAAGCAAGCTTTTTATTTAAAGAATAACAGATACAATCAAGCAGTTGCTGATATAAAAGCTAGTTACAAAAACAAAGTTGCTTTACTAACTTATTTAAAATCTAAATTAGGTAAGAATAATTCTGTTGAGATTCCTTATTCAGATCTTAAAAAGGTTGCAAATATTAATATTGGTTTAGGATCCTATGAGTTCTTATCTCGTGATGAGGAAAGACCAAAACTTTCTGAGTTAGCATATAACACTATTAATAATGGTATCTATGTAATTGATAGAAAGAATAAATATAAGAATGGTTCTATTACAACTGTAGAGGGTTCTCCCATCACTGATATTGATGCTGATTTATTAGAATCAACTATTAAAGAAGTTGATGATGCTAGATATAAAAACGGTTATGATACTTTACTTAACTATGGTAGATATGTAGCTGTTGTTAAACTACCTAATGGTAAAGTTAGATTTGTTGAGTTAACTACACCAGAACTTTCTTCTGAAGACTTAAATACTTTAGCTTCTGATATTAAAGAAAGAATTGAGTTAACTAAGAAAGAGAATCTAGATGCTGAAGGCAAACCATTAGCTCAGGAATACAATGATGTATGGAATGAGGATAATATTGGTGGTAAGGTATTTCTTTCTTTACCATTAAAAGACCGGGGTAAGTTCTTAGATATTTATGTTAGTCCTAATGGATCAATAGTTTTAGACTTTGTAAATAAAAACTCTAGAGCTGATAAAATAACTCGTAAGAGAATTATTAATGATCCTGAGTTTAATACTTTCTCTGAGTTACTTGGTTTATTAAACACTGCAATTAAAGAACATGATGCTGATGTAACATTGCCGGCTAATAAAATGGATATTACTCTTACTGGCAGATCATTTAAAACAGCATTACCAATGACTATTGATACATTGCAGGTTCTAGATATGGAAGCCAGTGTAGGAACTAATGTAGTTAAAGATGTATCTGTATATGTAGACATGCTTGAGCCAGCTTCTGATGTTCAAGCTGATCCATTATTACCAAAAGTAGATGCGTTAGTATTAGACAGTGATCTTAGTAATATTGATTTAAGTTCAGCTCCTGGTAGTGCAAATGCAAATGCTGATTTATTAAGAGGTATTGCACCAGTTAATCCTATAGCAGTAGTTGCTGAAGTACCTAATGAAGTACCTGTTGAAGGACCTATTCAAGTAGATTCCGCAGATGCTTTAAGTAGAGTATTAGCTGCTCAACAATCTATTCCTCAACAGATCAAGCAGTTGCAAGCTCAAGTTGATACTAAAACTGATGATGTAAGAAAAGCATTATTGGCTCAAAGACTTGCAGAGAAAGGTGAACTAACTACAGCTGATAAAAAAGAGATTAGAACACAAGCAGAAAATTCTTCAGAGGTTCTAGCTATTAAAGGACAGATAGAAGTTTTGTCTAAAGCTATTGGTCTTAAAGTAGTAGCTGCTGGTTACACTGAATCTGATATAACTAACTTAACTGAGTTCTTAACTTGGGCTCAGAATAATCTTCCGGATTTTGTTACCGTAGAAGATCTAGATACTCTTAAGACTAACTTATATAATGGTGGTAAGACTGTAGGTGCATTTGTATCTTCATTGTCTAATATAGCCGGTAATGTAGAAGTCAATGGTACTATCTATACATCTGCCAGTTCTCCATTTAAATACCATGAAGCATTCCACGCAGTATTCCGTTTATTATTAACTGATGCTCAGATATCTAAATACTTAACAATTGCTAAAAAAGAGTTAAGAGATCAATTACGTAAAGAAGGTAAGTCTTTTTCTTTAGCTAAAGAAGAGATGCGTTTATTAAATCCTCTTTATGCAGCAATGAGTGAGTCAGCATTAGAGGAAAGAATGTATGAAGAGTATCTTGCTGATAAGTTTGAAGACTGGAAGATCAATAAAAAGACAGAAACTAATTATGTAAACAAGAGTTTGTTTGCTAAACTAGTTGAATGGATCAAGAAAGTATTTAGCAGATTTGGTAAGAATGAATTAAACTCTTTGTTTGATAACATTGATGCCGGTAAGTATAGAAATAGTAAAGTAGTTACTAACAGATTTACAGACTCTCCATTTGATATAAGTGAGCCAGTACTTAAAGCTATTAAGATTGGTACAGATATTATTGAAGATTCTACATTTGCCGCTGAAGGTGAAGTTAATTATATAAAAGTAGATAAGTATTTACCAGAACAAGAGGGTACTAGATTATCTGCAACTGTAGCTGCTGTTTATAATAATAAACTTAAAGACGCCACTAAAGAAACTAATACAGATGCTTTACTAGATTCAGTATTAAAAGATTATGCAGATCTTTATGATCCAGATTTAGATCAATACATAGATTTTGATACTGCAGAAATTAATAAATTAAAAGAATACCAAAGCATATTTACTGATCCTGAAAATAGAGATATACTTAAAGAGTCAGTACGTGAGCATTTAGCTATTCTAAGTATTAAAGAAAACAATGAGCAAGACTTATCTGATGATGCTACAGATGAACTAGGAGAAAGAGGTAAGCAGAACTATACTGAAGGTGCTGCTGCTCAAGGTGGTTTTGGTAGTTTATCTAAGTTCTTGAGATCTTGGATATCTACTATTACATATCAGGCAGCTGACGAGTTTGGTAATGTGCAGTTCTTAGATGGTACACCTTATATCCAATCAGTAGATGGCTCTACTGTATACAATGGTATTCTTAAAGCAATTGCCGGAACTGAAAACATTGATGAAGTTCTTTTAAAACTTAATCTATATAAAGATAGAAACTTTGAGTCTGGTAAAGTTATTGAAGAATTCTTTATTCAAACTGGAGTAACATTTGATGAAGAAGGTAATCCCGATCTCTCTAATGTTAAAAATAGTTATTTGTTCCAATCCTTTGTAAAAGGTTTTGGCCAGTATGCTATTGACTATCTATTTATTAATAAGGATCTTAAGAAAGAAATTGCTAATATTATATCTGCAAATAGAAAAGATGCCGGTAAAGTACAGTTTGATCAGTGGTCACAAGCATATAGTAATGTTTATGAAAGTAAACTAACTCCAGAATCAAAAGCTAAAGCTAAACTTGTTTTAACTAAGATTATGGGAGCAATGGCACCAACTAAGAAATATACTGATGATCAATTAATTCAAGAAACTAATAAGTTATCTGTAGAATTAATGGAAGCTTTAGGTATTTCTTTAAGTGGTATGTATTTATCTTATTCTATTGCAAGTATTATAAATAATCTTACTCCTCAGCAAATAAAACTATTTAAAATATATTCTAATGTAACACCTATTACTATAGCTGATATAAAATACTTATCTGAGTTAATAGATACAGAAGAAAATCCTTTTATTAATATTCAGTATGAAACAACTGTAGATGCTGAAACAGGAGAAGTTACTCAAGAAACAGAAATACTAGAAGGTGGTGCTACCACACGTTTATATAATATGGCAAAAGCAAATGCTATATTTGATGAGTCTGTGTATGCTACTAGTTGGAAGAATGCTGAAGGTCAATTAGTATATGTACACCAATTACCATCATATCACTTAGTTAAAATAAATGAGATTAAGAAAGCTGGTGGTATTGAAGAGTTATTAAAGGATCCATTCTTAGCAAATAACTATTTATTAAATGATCCAAATTTCTTAGCATCTCTTGATTTACTTACAGTTAAAAGAGTAGATGGACAAAAAGTAAGTAGTCTTAATGAGACAGAAGATGGTGATGTAATTGAAAACAAACAACTTGAGGTTAACAGACGTGAGGGAACTACATATGGTAGTTTTAGTCCTGAAGAATTTATTGTTAGTTTACTTGATCTATATTCTGCGGGAGCTGTAGAAGAAAGAAACAAAGTTAAGTTTGGTACATCTACACATCTTATTCGTGTTCTAGAAGCATCTAGTACTGGTAATATAATTAACTTACCTATTATCAAAGCTGCTGCTAAAGTATCCGGTAAAAATACTTTAACCAAACAAGCACAAGATGCGATGCTTGGTTTTGTAGAACAAGAGTATAATCGTATTCAAAGAATAGCAAATGGTGAGTTTACAGATGAAATCTATGACTTTAATACTGGTAAGATGCGTGGTCTTACTTTATTTAAGACTGGTAAACTATTAAGTGAAGATTTAAAGAATGAGTTAGAGGCACAAGCTCAACAGGATTTACCTCTAACTGAACAACAAAAAACACAGATTAGGAAAGAAATGACCCAATCTATTCTTGATGATGTAAATTTTTTAATAGATTTATTAGATGAGGATAATATTTTAAAAGTAGAGGATGGCAAAGTAACTAAATCTGCGTTAGCATCTTTTGTAACTAAAGGTTTTACTAATAAAGACAAAAAGAAGTCTGCAGATAAAACTAAAAACAGTGTATTTAATTTAGCAAAGGATGACTATAAATATAATCTTTTACAGATTTATGTAAATGATTTTATCAATACTACAGCTATTAACCAGTTAATGCATGGTGACCATGCTATATCATTTAAAGATGCCGTAGATGAAGTTAAAAGAGCTAAGGGATCTAATGCTACCGGTGCTAACATTGAAGCTCTTATTAAGGATGAGAGATTGGGTATCAATCATGCATTTAGAACTGCACACATTGTCACTCTTTCTGATCCTTTATTTACAGCTAAGTATGCAGGAGGTAAGGGAGAGAAAGCAAATGCCCAGATGTGGATGACTGTAAAAGCTTTACGTTATACATTATTTGGTCTAGGTAAATTATCTCCTATTCAAGCTGAGTTGTTAAATAAAATTGAAAATGGTGAAACAGTAACTGGTGATTTCTTCTTTGGTGATAGTACTCAAAAAGGAGCTGTATCATTTGATGCTGCTACTAACTCAATTAAGTTAGTATACTTTGATGGTCAAACATATATTAAGACTTCCGGTTTTGTATTAAGTAAAGAGTTTACTTCTTATGGTAATAAGTTTCAATATGCATTACCTGGTAAAGAAGAATTACATAGTTTACGTAATACACTTGAAGCATATGAGAAAGATAGAGAAACTGTAAGTTTAGCTATTCCTATATCTGGGTCTAAAGGTAAAAAGATAAATGTAGCCAGTGATGTAAATAGTATTACAGATAATAACTTTATTGAGACTAGTACTAAGTATTGGAGATTACAATTAGAGAATCCTTCTAATAAAGTTAAAATTACTGATCCTACTCAAGCTAAACAAATTCTTACAGCTGAACAGGATAATAGTACTATGATAAACTTTATGGGTAAAGATATTACCGTTGGAAAACTTAAAGAAATTTATCAGAATGCATCTATTAACAGAGTTAAAGTTAATTATATTGGAAAGAGAAATGCAATCTTTACTTTAGATTCAGGATTAGAGGAAGTTAAGAAGTCTATTACAGCTGGAGCAGTAACTCCTAAACTTGCAGCATTCCAAAAATATGCTATTGAGACATTAAGATCTTCAGCCGGTGATGCTCAAATGATTGAGTTCTTTGAACTAGATGAGCAAGGAGAACCTAAGTATGATCTTAACTCACCTATTACTATAGACAAGTTTGTTGAGTTGTTCTTATCATACTTTTCTAAAGGTGTTCTATCTGAAAAAGTTCCAGGACATGCTGTTGCATTGGTATCTGACTATGGTGTAAAACAACTTAAGAAAGTATTAGAGTTAGATGAAAATGGTCAACCAAAAAGATGGGAGATAGTAAGAGTTGAAGAATTTAAAACTAATCCTTCTAAGTATGGTACACCTAAGACTCAAGCTGATCTAGAAAATAGAACCTATAATGATTTACAAGTAGGTGATTATTATGTAGATGATCTTAGACATAACGTACCTGAGTATGATGAGAATGGTAAGATTACTGGATACTTTACTGAGTTTATTATGCCAGCTCACTTTAAAGAGTTGTTGAGTTTTATTAAACTTGGTGATAAAATACCAGATGCCATAGCTAAAATGTTTGGAGTACGTATTCCTTCACAGGATAAACACTCTGCAGTTGCTCTTAAACTTGTAGACTTTATGCCAGTTTATTATGGATCATCGGCAATATTCCCACAAGAACTTATTGAGATATCTGGAGCTGACTTTGATATTGATAAACTCTACATAGCCATTCAAGAATGGTTAGTAGAAAATGGTGAATTTAAAGCTTATGGTAGTGGAACTACTAAGACCGAAAAATTTAACCAGTTTGTAAAATATCAGTTTAGTAAGAATAAAGAGTTTAGAAAAACTTATAATGATTACTATCAAGCTTTTCAAAAAGAAGCTAATGAGTTTAAAGACTATGCTGTTGATTATCTAGATGAGTTAGATATTATTGATGAGAATGCTACTACTTTAGATCTTGATAAGAAAGAAATTATTGAAGCAACTTTAAAAGCTTTAAACTTACCGGCTGATGTAGATGAGTATAATACTAAAGTAGAGAAGTTAGGTTATGAGCCTTATCAGGGGGCCCTTAATAATACTATTGTAAATGCACGTATTGCTTTATTAAACAATACGGATATGGTTACCGCAAAAGAAGGAGAGATTCCTAAAGCATTCCAGGTAGCTACTGTACAACCACTTATTGATACTGTTAATAGTTTCACTGAAAGATTTCCTGAACTTAGAGATCAGTTAGAAGAAGGTAGATATAATATTGATACTTTACTTGGTAAGTATTATGCATTTAGAAATAACAAAGAAGGTGCTAGAAATATTGGACCAGCAGTTAATTCTTTACTTGTTTATTCATTACTCAATGCTAATAATGTTGATATTAGAAAAGCAAGTACATTTACAGATGAGACTGGTGAGAAGATAGATCTTACTAATTTAAGATTTAAACTTAACGGTAAAGAGTTTAATACTTATAGTGAAACTAGAGCATATAATCCAGAAACTGGACAATATGATGGTGAACGTATAATGTTTGTTTTGTCAGCTTTAGTATCAGCTATGACGGATAATGCTAAAGAACGTCTTGCTGCTAAGTTAAATCTTAACATTGATTCATTAGGTGTTGTAGCTAATATGGTAGCACAGGGTGTATCATTAGAGGATAGTTTATTATTTATTAATCAACCTGCAATACGTGAGTTCTATAAAACATTAAGAGCAAGTAAATCTTCATATGCTACTGATGCTGAAAGAAAAAAAGGTAAGAATTCTATAATTAAAGATTTAATAGATAATTATGATGTAAAAGAAATTCCTACTAATATTACAACAGCAGATCTTATTGAGGGTATAAAAAGAAATATTCCTGAAATTCAGGTGTATGTACTTAATAGTTTTAAAACTTTAAATCTTCAATCAGATACTTTTATGAATGTATCTTCAGTATTAAAAGTAAATAAGGGATTACCTAAAGATCTTACAGAGTTTGATGAGATTTATGATAAAGCTGTAGATTTAGGTTTAGAGATGAATGACAAAGAGTTTGAGACTAGTTCAATACCATTTGATATCCGTCCTTTACTACGTAATCAGAATACTACATTTGGATTTAACTTTACTGTATATAGAGAGATTAGATCTTTAACTGGCAGTGTAATGTTAAACCGTACACCTGTGGTTAATAGAATGCGTGATATAGTATTAGCAAATACAGAAGTTAATTTTAGGGACCGTAAAAACTTTAAAAAGTCACTGGATCAAAACTTAATTTCTTTCTTTGCAATCAAAGCTTATTTAAATATTCTAAATAAAGGTGGTTATAAAAGAGCTTTAGCTTCTTTGAATAATGGAATGATTTATGACCAGACAGCAAGTACATTACCTGAAAGTATGGATAATGTAACTGATGTAGTTAAGAAGTTAAGAGAGTTAAGTCCTAATAACTATTTTGCAAATAAATTTTTGTTTGCAATTACTGCTGCTAATAAATCTAATAAAGATGGTATTAACAAAGTAGACTTTAATAACTGGACCAAGTTAAGTAAATTACAACTTAACAAGATTCAGTATAGCTTTATGGAGTTATATACTAATGAGTTAACTAGACCTTATGCTGTTGATTTATTCCATTACTTATTAGTTAAAGATGGTGGTCAGTTTAAGTCAGGATCTTTTATTAGAGTAATGCCAAACTTTATGTTTGAGATGATCCTTAATTCTTCAGGTGCTGCTGTCAATGCATTAAAAGGAACTCCGGATAATGCTTTTGTTAATAAGACATTTGGTGCAAGTATTAATGAATTATATAATGAGTTTGTTAGAGGGTTTTTACAAAGTTCTAATACAACTTTCTTTACAAAAACATTAAGAACAAATTTGGCAAAAGATAATCAAATCAAAGAACTTAAGAAAAAATTAGATATCTCAGAAAGTACTAAACTGGAATCACCAATTACTACAACTGATAATGGTATCCAGATTAATGTATTTAAGAATACTACATTTGAGAAAGAGTTAATTCCTTTGGGTGATGTATCTAACTATAAAGGTGATGAAATGATAGTTGACCAGAATGGTAATTATCAGATTGTACAACCTATGATTGCATTACCAACTGAAGCTAAGTTATCTGATGATGGTAAAAAGTTATATAGGTATAATTTAAACTATTTAAGAATTGCCGGCTTAGTACAAGAAAGTAAAGATGGTAAAACACAAATAGGTTTTCCTTTAGTGATTAAGAGAGTTGAGTATGTTGACTTTATTAAGCAGACTAGTTTCTATAGATTAACTACTATAAAAAGAGATAGAGTTAAACAAGAGGAAAACTTAGCTGATCTTATTCAACCTGGTGATATGTATGCATTTGGTATATCTGCTGAGTATGAGAAATTTGATCCTATTGGTTCTAGAAAACAATTTGCTGCAGGCTTTGTAATTCCTGGACCATTACCTACAAGTAAGAATATCTTTAAGGATAGAAGAAATAAAAATGTAGGTAACAATCCTGGTGCATTCCCTGATTTAAGTAAAATTGATTTTGATATAAGTATTGATAAGCAATTAGCTAATCTAGATTTTAGTAAAGCTCCTGTTGATATTTCAAGTACTTTAGCTTCTAATGGTATTCAAGTTAAAACTGTAGGTAAGAAGATTGTTTATGAAAAAGATGGTAAACCATTTAAAACTACTGCTAAATCACCTGAAGAGTTAGTTAAGACGTTAACTCCTAAACCTGTAGAACAAACTGAAGAATTTGCAGATATAGATGCTATGTTAGCAAATGCGCCAGCTGCTGCATTTAATGTATCTATGGGAGCTGTTCTTAAAGCTAGAGTTGAATACCCAGTACTTGGTGAGTTTTATGATCAACTTACAGAGGATCAAAAAGATAAAATAAAACAAGATTTAAATATTACCTCATTTGTTAACTTTGTAGAGCAATACAAAGATTATGTAAATACCAATGGTGGTAATCAGAATGGTTTTGTAGAACAAATAAAAAAGTGTTATTTATAAGAGATGGCTTGTCATAATAGAAATTTACCGGAATATAAAGCCTTAATGGGTGTATACAATAATAACCTTATTGTAGATAGTATCATTGATGAATATCAAGTTAAAGAAAGTGCTGATACATTTCCAAGTATTGCAGAAGCAGAGGATATTGTAAAAGCTAATCAAGTAAAGTTTAGTCTTAAGAAAAAACAATATGCTAATGCTGTCATAGGAAATCTAAGACAAAGGCGCATGATATCTGGTGCTACAATAGATGGTCAAGTTAGATACTTTGTTACTGGTACTACAGAAGGTATGAGGGAAATAGATCAGGCTGTTCTTAATAATAACAAACAACGGATTATTAACTATCTGAATTACAATAGAATACCGGCTGAGACATATGATTTTAGAACTACAGAAAATAGCGTAGAGTTTATTCTTAAAGAGAATATGTTTACTCCACTTGATGTAATTGGAGAATCAGAGAATACTAATAATGCTATTGATGTACTAGAATACTTATCTGCTGTTTTACCAGATGTAAACTATGAGATTGTAACTGTAGAAGAAGCTAAAAAGATCTATGATAAGTTACCGGTTAAACCTGATTTAAACTTTGATAAGATTAAAAGTTTTTATTATCAGAACACAGCATATATAATTAAGAGCAGAGTTACTACTGAAACAGCAATTGAAGAAATGCTGCATCCAATAACAGATGCTTTATTTGTTGGTAGACCTGATATTTTTGGTAAATTACTTATTGAGGCTAGAAAAACATTTCCTGTTTTAACACAGCAGATTAAAGATAGTTATACTGGACAAAAAGGATTCTTTGAAAAGTATAGAGATGTGGAGTTAGTAACTCAAGCATTGACTAGACACTTTAAAAAAGAATATGAGAATCAACCAGGTAGTTCTTTCACAACTGCTATTAGAGAATTTGTAGAATGGTTTGCAGAATTAGTTAATGATATCTACAAAGCAATTACAGGTAATGAATTAAACATCAACGTACAAGATTTAAAAGAAAATGTTACACTTACAGATATTGCTAAGTTATTAAATACTAAAGAGTTAAGATTTACTACTGGTCCTATTGCAAGTGATGTTCAGGCTACAGTTAAATTAAGTATTGATAAGAATGATCCTGAGTACATCAGAAAACAGGCTAGTAAAAAAGCTGCTAAAGATAGAGCTGTAAATAATTTACAGAGAGATATAGTAGATACTCTATATGATACACCAATGTTCTTAGATGAAAATACACACACGTATACTAATCTAGAGACGGGAGAGGAATATAAGTCTATGACTTCTGCTATTAAAGGTGGTCTTAATGATCCAAATAATCTATATGAAATGAATAGGTTGTTTGGTAAAGACTTTGATAAGATTCTTCAGGATATTATAGATGGTAAAACATTTGATGAGGCCCTAGAAAGTGTGACTGTATTAGATCCTGCTTTAGCTGAGGATGCATATGACTCACTTAGTGCATATGTAGCTACGCTTACATTAGATGGTTCTATAATCTTACCTCAAGTTATTCTTGCTGATGATCAATCTAAAATTGCTGGTTCATTAGATGTATTAATTATTAAGCCAGACGGGTCATTGTACATTGTAGATTTAAAAGTATCTAAGACAAGTATAAAAGATCCCGGCTATTATGAGATAGGATATAATACAAATGAAGGTAGTTTACTAGAGGGTGAGAAACTAACTACTAAACAACAGCAAAGTATTCAGGTAATGGGTTATGCCAAGTTAGCTAATATCAATGGTTTCCCGGTATCTGGTGTATCCACATATCATTATAATCTAGATGTAGAAGGTAAAGGTTCAGAACAAAAGGTAAAGAGCTTTAGAGTGGAGGGAGTAGTACAACATAATGAAACAGAAAACTTAGCTTATGTAGATAGGATTATTCCTACAAATCCTTTTAAGACTACACTTAGTGAGTTAAAAGTAAAGAATGGTTTTAATGTAACTAATGATCCTAACTTTTTAACTCCTGAACAAGAGAAACCAGAGGCCGGTTTAACAGATGAGCAGTATACAAACGTTGCTTTGTTTATGAAAGACGTGGTATCACAGTTAGTAAAACGTAATGATGCCTTACAGAGTATTATTGATTCATCTAAGCAAGTTAAACCTAAGAAACAGACTATAGATAAAATTAATAGTTTGATTGCTATACTTAGTACTGAGATAAACTCTGGTAAAGCTGATATAGCATTAGGAAGATTCTTAAACAGTTCTAAAGAAGAGTTAGAGAACTTTATCAAGTATGCCTCTAATCCAAAGTCAGTATCTAAAGAAGATTATATTTCTGTAGTACTTATGTTCAGTAAGTTTATGGAGACTTATAGAGGTATCCGTAATCTTAGTTTAAGTAACGTTGTTAATCCAGGTCAGAGAGAAATTGCAATTGCAGTAACAGATCTTTTAAATATTGCTGATTCTACAATTGATCAAGCTATAGAAAACTTTGCTATTAATTTTATCAAGACTAATTCTAATAGAAACTTTACAGAGGATGATATAAAAGCTATCATTAAAGAAACAACTGATATTTCTGTAGCTGATTCACAACTAGGTGATTTGGCTACTAGTACAGATACTATCTTGGCCCTTATTGATAAAGTATACAAGAGAGAAAAACAAAAGATAGCAGATGACGTAGAACAGTTTAGTCAGAAAGCAATTAATTTAGGTAATAGATTAGCTAGCTTATCTAATGGTGCACCTAATTATGATTTCATGTTAGTTTATGACAAGGATAATAAGTTCACCGGTAGGTATGTGCAAAAGATTGGTTATCAATACTATAAGATGTTTTATGAGTTAAGAAGTAAGCTTGTAGACAATAATAATAATTGGTTAGAGTATATTAACATACCTAATCTTGATGATGCTAAAGTAGAGGATATTAAATTTAACCAAGAACTATTTATAAACAGACAAGCTTATAGTGAGTTTACTAAAGCTGAGAAAGTTATTGGTGGTAAAATAACAGATGGAGATTTTCATAAATACACTGATGACTTTAAAAGCATCAGAGAGAAGTATGAAGAATATAAAAATTACTCTTGGAGAAAGAAACGTGGTGTATCAGATGCTGAGTATGCAGCTTACAAGAATAAATACTATAATTACTCTGAGTATGTAACTGCACAAAGAGAGAAAGATGGTAGTTATTTTGGAGCTACTACAGTTAGAAAAAGCTGGTTTGTAAAACCTGAATTTAAAGAAGTAAGGGATGTATCTGAGAATGGTACCAACATGCTTGATGAAAAGTATGTTAAGATCATGAATCCTACTACGGAACTAGAAAGAGCACAGAAAAACTTCTATGACTTCTGGTTACAAGAGTTTGAGAATGGGGCCCTTAAAATGTTACCTCCTTCTGTTAAGAGGGATATGACTGGTAAGTTACCAAGACAAAGAAAGAACTTCTTAAATAAATTAAAAGAAGATCCAGCTAGTACTACAAAACTATTAAGTAAATCTGTTTCAAATTGGTTTAAAAGTTTTACAGATGGTGGTTATCAGAAAGTAGTTCTTACTGATGAAGAGGGTAATGTTATTGAAACACCTCCTATTTTCTTTACAGGAAAACTTAAGAGTCAATATACTATAGATAAGATTAAATCTGAGATAGAAACATTACAAACTGAATTCAGGGATGGTAAAGTATCTACAACTAAGTATAGAGAACAGTTAAAAGAATTAGAACAGCAGCTCAAAAGAAATGAGTCAATGCTTAGTAAAGATGACCTTAACACTGATCTTGTAGATAGTTTAATTAAGTTTAGAGCAATGGCCTCTAACTATCAACACTTAAGTAATGCTGAAGATACAATTTTTGCATTGAAGAGAGTTGTTGAGAATAGAGAGTATAGCCAATCTCAAAATGTATTAGTGCGTACTGCTACCGGTACTAAAGCTAAAACAATTTCCGGAATAGAAAGTAGAACAGCAACCAGATTAAAGAAATGGTTAAAGATGGTTTACTATGAAGAGCAGGAGTTTGATAAGACTACATTAGATAACGTTATAGGTAAAGTACTTAATGCTACATCTTTATCATATGTAGGATTTAACATCTTTGGTAATATCAATAACTATGCTATGGGTAGAATCAACAACGGCATTGAGACCGGTGGTCAGTTATTCTATGATAGAAAAGCTATGCTTAGAGCAACAGGTATTTACAACAGTGAATATTTACCTGGTGTATTTAAAGGATTAGCTACGAGTGAAGGATACTATGGTGAGAAAAAACCACAATCAAAGTATGAGGCCTTACTATATCAGTATAGAATGGTAGACAGTGTAGCTCAACGTGAAGTAAAAGAGAAGGGTGGTTTAATGGAGTGGGGTTATGTTTTACAAGATGCTGCGGAAACAAATGTACAGAGTAAAGTAGGTATGGCAATCTTAATGTCTAAGCAGATTGAAAATGATAAAGGTGAGACACTCTCTCTTTATGATGCTTATGACTTTGATCCTAATACCGGGGAGTTATCTTTAAAAGCAGGATTTGATTTATCAGATAATGAACGTTATGATATTAGGAATAATATCCGTGAAGTAAACAAACAAATACATGGTAACTATTCTCCTGAAGATAGAGCTGCTTTACAAGATTACAGTATTGGTAAATTAGTATTCCAGTTTCACAAGTGGGTATATCCAGCATTTAAAGCAAGATTTAAAAGAGAGTACTATGATGAAAACCTTGGTTGGATTGAGGGTAGATACCGGACATTTGCAAGCTTTATCTCTCATATTAAATCTGCCAGAGGAGGGATCTTTACTAAGATAAGAGATGCTAAAGAAAGTTTAAGAGAGGATCAAATTAAAAACTTAAACCGAGTAGCTACAGAACTTACATTTATATTATCTTCATTTGCTATTGCTCATATTATATCTTCATTAATTGCGGGTATGGATCTAGATGATGATGATAAAGAACTTAAGAGATTATTAAATGCATTGGCTTATCAAGCAGATAGACAAACATCAGAATTAACAAGTTTCATTAGTCCTGCTAATGCTTACATGTTAATGAAGAGTCCTATTGCTTCATCTAAGTTACTTGGTGAGTTAGGAGAGGCTGTTAGTGATACATTTGCTTTTCCTTACAACTATGCATTTGATGAGGAAAGTTTGTATTATAAACAAGGTTCTAGAAAAGGTGAGTTAAAACTTAATAAACAATGGTCAGATGCATTGCCGGTACTGTATACAATAAACAGGTGGCAGTCTTATGATAATGTAAAAGATTTCTATGTAAAATAATGGGGGATTTCTCCCCCTACATTTACTTGTGTTTAAATAAAATACATAAAGTAATAAAGATTAGTCCAAAGGACAATCTTGTTGATTCTATCATTTTACCATTTTCCTCATAGTTGAGGACATCTACATTTACTCCTAAGAGTACATCTTGTTTTGGGAGAAAATTTATACCTATCATATGCGTGTTGTTCAAAGTTAATTAATTTTCATTATATTATATATGTAGTACCCTAAAAACCATCTAGGGCTGCATCCTGAATTAACTGCGGTAAAAAAATTATACCGTATGAAACTATTAAACTTTATTGGCGGCCTGTTCAAGGATGAAAAAGGCTCTGTTTCCATGAAACGTCTGTGTGGCTTGGTCTGCACAATTACATTATGCGCTACATTGTACGCTAACTCATTTACTGAAGCTCACTTTGCTCCTTCTGTTCCTTTGGTGGATGCAGTTGCTTTGTTGGCTTTTGGTTGTTTAGGTTTGACTTCTGTTGAGAAAATCATGAAGAAGCCAGAAGCACCTAGCGAGGACTAATTTACTATAAACTATAAACTAATATGAGCTACACAAGAGAACAAATTGAAGCGGCTGTGAAAGCCAAAGGTTACAAGTACTTTGAAAACGGAGACTTTAACATCAACATCATTGGTGTACGTAACTCTGCCACTGGTACTAAAGTAACTAATGTATTTGATGACAACTTGACTCTTTCTTACAAAGAAGGTGGAGAGTGGAAATTTAAAATCTGGCCTGCTACCACAGATCCAGGAACTAAGGGAGTTAAAGAATTCCATAACGCTGGAGGTGTTGCACGTTTAGTACCTGGTCAATACTCAGGTTCACACCACATTGCATTACACCAAGGTAAGTACGAAGCCCTTAAGCAAAAGGCTAATGTTAAAGTTTACCGTGATGCTAACAAAGACATGAACTACGATGAGTCCAAGATACAAGAAGGGATCTTCGGTATTAATATTCATAAAGCTGGTGCAGACTCTACCTACGTTGAGAACTGGTCAGAAGGTTGCCAAGTGTTTAAGAAGTCTGCTGACTTTGATGCATTCTTGGCTATCTGTAAGAAGGCTGCAACATTGGGTGGTAATTCTTTTACATACACTCTTATTGAGTCTAAAGACATTAAGTAAAATGATAAAGGGGTTATTATTTAGCCTCTTAATATTCTTGGCCGTCCCTTGTTTTAGTCAAATAAAAATTGATAAAGCAGGGGACGGTTGGGATTTAAAGGTTGATTCAGCAATTCAACTAATAAAGAGGGTAGACATAGACAAGTATAAGATGCTTGATACAAATTGTTATCAAATATCTTTTATGATTAGTCCCTACTCTTCTTGTCAAATAGAGGATGGTTTAGGTCATATCTACATAGCAGTAGATGATATTAAATTAAACTCTATAAATAATATTGCTGTAGTACTAGTACATGAAAGTCTTCACTTGTACATAGCTAAAAAAGGGATAGAACTTATTCCCGCAAAAGAAGAGACATTTTGTTATATGTATGAATTAAACTTTATAGAAAAATTAACAAACCCAGAACCTTGGTTAATAGAACACGCTTTAAACAATATAAACAAATGAAAAAATTAATTACGACACTATTTGGAACTTTGCTAGCTTCTTTAAGCTTTGCACAAAGTTCTTCTACATCACCCGGTACAGGCCATTGGGTGGTTATTGATTCAGGCTATCAAGTAGCTACTAACACTGTAGGTCAGACAGTTGCTCCTCTACATTTCTATAACACTTCTACTTCAGAGAAGATCACAGGTATGCAATTCCGTGTGTTCTACGACAAAACAGCTTTTACTGCAGTTGTTCCCTCTCTTAAGATTTCTACTACAGATCAATATCTTCAGTACGTAGATAGTAACACACAAGGATTCTTAACAGTTACCTTGGCTTATACAGGTACTAGTTCTACTTACAACTATTCTAATGGAGCTACATTTGATTTGACTTTTACTCACGCTGCTGAGTCT
>Ga0209500_10000699_pt1 | contig 27794 bp, 32 predicted proteins | sample S_140212_EF_Meta_FD_187323 | JGI IMG/M metagenome (GOLD analysis project Ga0209500, IMG submission 187323) | Freshwater microbial communities from Lake Simoncouche, Canada to study carbon cycling - S_140212_EF_MetaG (SPAdes) (version 2) | ecosystem: Environmental > Aquatic > Freshwater > Lake ...
TCCGTGGGAAAGACACGATTTGGATTCCATGACTTCAAGCGAGCGAGATTTGAGAATCCAGTGCCATCTACATTGATTCCAACTTGTGCATTCGTATCGGTCATTACACGGCCGGCTGTAAAGGTAAAATCGCCGTTTATAGTTTCAATAATCTGGTCTTCAATTTCGAGTTCCGCCTTCTGGACTAAGACAGTGCCAATCGAGTTTGCATAGAACCAGGCGCCGCTTGGGTCCACATATTGGTAGCGTCCAGACAGGATACGGAGGACTGTAGTTGGGTCAAACCAGTGACCGAGTTTCACTTGTAGAAAGACCCCAAAGAGGAGATCGCCACAGGCAATGGAGCCGACATCAAAGGAGAAGCGTTGACCAAAGGCTGCGGGACCACGGAATGCGAATGTCTGGACAGCAGGCACAAAGGGGCGATTGCGTCGCTCCTGGTCACGTGCGAACCATGTTGTCTCAGAGTTAAGCGGTGTGAAATAATCGTCTTGACTATCACGGGTAGCCAAATCGATTAGGGTTGTTATATCACCGCGAGGCCTAGACGCCATTCTATTAAGAGACTCGTTTGAAGTCTTTATCCTATGTAAATTAACTGTTAATACCATATTTAAATGTGGGACCATTACCGCCACTGCCAGCTGAACCAGTAGCAACACCACCACTAGATTCTAGGGATGGAGCTGCAGCGGCACTTGAAGATTGTATGAATGCAATAAGGCCTGCACCTGACGCTCCACCAGATCCAATACTATTGTTACTTACTCCATTTGCGTATATTTTTCCATCGCCAATGTCAGGAGCAATATAACTTCCTTCACATATAATAATAACTATACCACCAGTTCCATTGAGGCCATTGGTGCCAGTATTTCCAGTTCCGCCAGGATTACCTGTTCCGCCTGCCGCTGAACCTCCTGATGAACTTGAAGTACCTCCTTCTCCACCAAGTGAGGAACCAGCCGTTGCCCCAGTTGCTCTTGCAGCTGCACCACCTCCTGCACCACCTGAAAAAGCACTTCCACTTCCTCCTGCTCCACTAAACCATGAACCATCTGGAGATCCATTTTGTTTTCCACTTCCTCCACCAGCTGTATATAATAAATTGAAATTTGCCAATGCAGCACCACTTCCTCCAGGCTGTCCGTTAGCAGGTGAGCTTACAGAAGCACCTCCTGCGCCACCCACCGATTGAATTGTTGGACTTGCTGAAGTAGCAGGTGGTGTCCCTGTATAATAATATATATTGTTCGCAATCGGTACATTAAAGGTTCCAATATTAGCACCTGTACTACTTGTATTTCCTCCACAAGCACTCATTGAAATAGTAGAATCATTATTTCCAAAAATTAAATTACCAGTCACATAGACTACCATAAAGAGTCTTCGTTTAGCATCAGGATCAGGTGGAGTTGCATAAGTTATTTTAGATGGTGCTGTATACGTTGGATTTACAGTTGGAATAAGAACTGCACCTGCCCCAATAGTTAAATTCCCCTTACATACAATCCATGAACTAAGATCATTATTTGAACTAAATAGAGTTGCTATAGATGCCTGAGTTAATGTAGTTCCACCTTCAAGTACATTATACTCATAGTTTCCACATGGATTACCATTTAATGTAAAGGTTCCTCCCGTACTTATTCTGTTGCCGTTATAGTTTAGTCCTGGTTGTTGTACTCTAGAGAATACTCCACATGTAGCAATTGTCCTAGCAAAATCCAAGAGTGTAGCAGCACCTGAATTACCTCCTTGAAAAGTAATGGGCGGAATACAGATATAGAGTGGAGAATCAAATGGATCTACTTGTCCGTCATCAAGAAAGGCACGCGCTCTTCCACCATTTATACTACCATTCACAAAATTATTGTTTTGACCAGGTGTAGAAACCCAATTAAACGTAAACGACATCTCTACCTAGTAGGAAAGATTCGTTTTTTACCGGCAAACCGTACATATCCCCAGTAAATAAGCGCAAGTGGAACAACACACAGTACCAGATATAAAAGTGCAATCAGAATCTTTAATAAGACTTTAGCCCAAGGTGATATCCAAGACATTTCATGTCTATGGTCCATGATAGAGTCTTGAGAAGGTCTACAGACAGGGTCCACTGAGAAACACGGTTCATAATAGGTATTGTCTAAAAAGACAATTTCACCCTTATGTTCATAAAAAAAGGCATTCTGAACAATTGGTCCTGTGGTTCCATTTAGATAGAGTTCCCTAGTGAGAAACTCCTCCTCCCTTACAGTTGAATTTGTCATTCGGGTAATCAGTTCTAGAATCAGTGGATGGTTAGGTTTTGCCAAGACAATTGCATTATTTGTTTGCCCTATCATATTTCCTGGAAAGGCTGAGAGACTCACTATGAGTTCGGCCGTATCAATCTTCGGAGTTGTGTCAATTGGTTTCAGAGATTTCATATCGGTATCGACAGTTATACCTCCGTACGCATAGAGAATTACAAGTCGACCAAAGTCCACCTTCTGAACGAGATACGGCAGCGAGTTAAACTTTGCAAGCACGGCTGGAAATAGTTTTCTACATTCATCGCGAAGACTCGCTTCATCCCAAACCATATGGGTATATCCTGGATTTAAGGCCTTCAAACTCTCAACATTTCCTTTGAACTTTGGCGGCAGCGCATTCCAACCCTGTAGCCAAATTTGGTGTGTAATCCTGGGTATTTTACGCCCCTCCATCCTATTTACCAGCCTTAAAAAAATCAGTGAAGACATGGTAATCACCGTCATACACTAGATATGTGATGACAACTGCAAGAATCACATCTACAGTGTAATGTGACCTCGTTAAGATAATCATGGCCATATTAAGAAGATTAATAAAGTAAAAGAATGCGGGACTAATGATTCCCTGTCTCCAGAAAATTAGAGTAGCCAGCAAGACAAATGCGGTGTGACCACTAAAGACTTTATCGTAGCAATTACCCTTAAAATAATCAAGTAAGCCCATTTGCGTGTCACATTTATCATGCTTAGGAAGGATTGTCGCGATTGTGGTAATCGCACGAACCACCATAATCAGGAGGAACTTTCCAGCAAACTCTTTGACAATCGGAATGGGGTTTGGAATAAAAAAGAATGACAGCGCCGTTAGCGTAATAATCACATCGTTATAGGCTTTGTATTCATGTAAGTCGGGAACAGTTACATGGAGTAAATCAAAAATCCTACCTTTCTGGTCAGACTTGTAAAATTCGTCTCCAAGTACCTGAACAAAATAATTGGAGGCGAATACTAGTATTAATAAAAAAGCCACCCAGAGCGTATCCCTCATCCTACTGTAAAGTATTATTTCTTTGACTATTGTATAGAATGTCCGGTGCTCAGAAAACTGGTTGGAGTTTTGGATTCGGGACAAATACTGTGCGTCAGAAGGGTGCGCGCACTGCTGCGCAAGCATCTGGAGTCGGGCCTCAGTGGGTCTATTTTAATTACACTACGGGTATGTTTGAAGTCGATATAGTTAGAGTTGGAAAACCGAACTTTACTATCTCAGGCAGAGATGCTGCAGAGTTAAAGCAGAACTATGACATGGGAATGAGTAATACAGCCTCATCTGGCATTGGCGTTGGTGCAAATGCCGCGCGTGCGGCTGCGAGTGGTGTTAAATCAGTTGCGAAGGGCACCGCGCAGCGTGTAGCTGGCATTGGGAGTGTTCTATGGAGCGGCAAGCAGGCGCTAAAGGGTGGCCGCTCGCGCAAGGCCAACGGCCGCAAGGCCAACCGCAAGAACCGCACTCGTCGCGCTTAATTACCAAACAGTAGCGCAGACCTGCCTTTTTCGAACTCCAATGCTGCCCATGTCTCGATATAGACATCTAAAAATGTATTGGGTGAGCCTGGCAGTTCAGTTAGTGTAATTAAGAGTGTAGGCCTATCGGCCGTCGTAAAATTAATGGAGCCCTCCAATTGCCGTGCAAAGGGAGCAGTCCGTCCTACGATGTCACCGAGAGCCCAGTTCATAAAAGAGATATTATATCCCGAGTCGCGCTCCTCTTTTGCGTGCTGCACTAACTCATGCCACACGAGTGAATCCCATGATGTTTCTCTGTCACGACCCGCAATAATAAGTGAGAGTGCGCTATACGCCTGTCCTCCACTCACATCCATTGTATACTGCCATCTCTGATTGGCTAGAAGAGCGGGCTGTGTACGGAATGTCATCACCATGCGTGCAGCAGGATGGTCCGCATCAAGACGCCGTGTCACATAGGCTGTTCCACTTCGTGTTAAAGGTGCATAATCAATCTGCCCTTGTGTGAAATTATTCTCATAGAGTCGTTCAAACGGCACAGTGAGCACACTGCTGCGTAGAGAATCCTGCATTTCCCTATCAGTGTAAATATGACGAGTCTCCAATTGTATGGTCGGTGCAGGAATATCTAACCGATCCAGCGTAGTAAATTGTACAGGAGTACCACCTGCGATAGTGACAATCTTGAAATCGTTACGGTTCCAAGGTGTCGGCTTCGCCCGACCGTCAGATGCCTCTACGAGGTCTTCCAATTTCCGCAGAACACAGCGTACACGAAATGCCTGCTCTGTTGCACAGATACGAGGAAATCCGCCATCGTCCGCATCCTGACATCCTACAAGCGGCAACGCGAGTCGCAAGCGGCCAGGTGTTGCATTCCGTTGTATCGACAAGGGCGAACCACTATGAACACCGGTCAACGCATTCTCCAGAAAAGCGGAAGCGAGTGAACCACGGCTACGAGTTGTCGCAAAGAGTTCATCGCCGCTCCATTCCTGAATAAGAAGTCTGTCCTGGAAAAACTGAATCTTCTCAAAGAGAAAATACGCGATTCCGCGTGTATATCCGTAGGTGACACCTGATAGGTCAGTAATCACAGATTTATCATTTAGAATGGCCTGTGGCGCAGGTAGCCATGTAGGAAGGTCAATCACCAGTGTGGGCTCAATCACAACATCTCCAGCGACTTCAAATTGAAACTCAATGGAACGGCCGAACTCAGTAGCCTGAAGAGGCGGGATACGGCGTAGTTCATGAATTACAGCGGCCTGTGGCTCGTATCGATTATCATATGGAAAAAGAGCAGTAGCATCATCTGAAATAAAGTAGGCGTCTTTATTGCCTCGTGAAACAAGCTCATAGAGCGGCCCTTCACTTGTCGCATTACCTGCATTCATCAGCGACTCTTGTCTATGATGAATGAGTTTTTCTATTAAGGATTCACGCGTCTGCCTCTGCATCGGCGTTAGCATCCGCAACAGGCGCAAGCAGTTTCAATGTCGCCGCTCGCTCCACACGCTTCGGTAGGTCAATCACTGCCTTTCGCCCATATCGAGGAAACCAGAATTCGTGATTTGCCTCCTCACCATCTTGTATCCATGTATCTAAGAATGCCTTAGCCTGCTTATAGCCGGGATCTGAGACCACTATACCAAGTTCCTGAAGTTTCTTTAATAAGGTCACTGCTTCTTGAACACGCTCAGCCTTTGTCTTATAGACAACCATACTAGCCCTACTGAGCATTCGTTGTGTAGACATTTACCGTACTTAGATAAAACCGACCTTGCGCAATCAGATCACGCTGCTCATAATCTGCATACTTATATGTTGCTGTTGTAAGCGTGCTGATAGGACTCGTATTATTATAGCCCCTCTGCGGTGTCAAGACCTCAGCCTGATAATTAATCCACTGAGTACCTGATTGGATATTTTTGATATACTGGCTAAAGTCCATTGCGCTCTATCTAAAACTCTGAAATTCAATTCTATAGAAAGAACGAAATGTGCGGCATCTTTGCCTGTTTCGGCACTATTCAATGTCCGGGCATTGATAAATGTGTTGCAAATCTCAAGGCCCGTGGACCTGAGACGACGGCTATTGTAAAAAAGTCATGTGGAACCTTCGGATTTACACGTCTCGCCATTAATGGCCTGAATCCTGCTGGAATGCAGCCGTTCAGTAAAAACGGAATTACATGGATTTGTAATGGTGAAATCTACAACGCAAAGGCACTTGCAGAGGAATACAATATTCCTATGCCATCAGGCTCAGATTGTGAAGTGCTCGGCCCCCTCTATGAGATACACCGTAACTCACCTGAGACTTTTTTCCGGTGCCTCGATGGTGTATTTGCTATTATTCTCTATGATGAGAAACGCGACTTCCTACTCTGGGGCCGTGACCCCTATGGTGTTCGCCCTCTCTTTACAGCCTGGCCGTCAGTTAAAAACTTTAGTATCTCAGGAGTCAATGACTTTTGTGCTCTGACACTGAAACTCAATCTATACGGTCATCTAACAAATAGTATTGTACTTGCAAGTGAGCGCAAAGCCATTCCGTCTTCGCACGGAAATGTTATGCAATTCTCTCCAGGCCACTGGGCATCTGTTCAGGCATCCGATGCTTCCAATTTTTCGATGTATGCATATCATCAGAGTCCATGGCTAAAGAATCCTTCGTATAGCCCTGTGAATCCTAAAGGTATTGCGACCGCAGCAACCGCTCTGCGCTTTGCCTTAGAAGAGGCTGTGAAGAAGCGCCTCATGACAGAGAGGCCTTGCGCGGCACTTTTGAGTGGGGGCATTGACAGTAGTCTCATTGCCGCCTTAGTACAGAAGAATCTTAAAGAACTAGGTCTTCCTGCTCTAAAGACATTCAGTATTGGAATGCCAGGCAGCACTGATCTTAAATATGCAAAGATGGTGGCCAATCATATTGGCTCAGATCATACAGAGGTTATTTTGACGGCAGATGATTTCTTTGCTGCAATTCCCCAAGTAATTAATGATATTGAATCGTATGATATTACTACAGTAAGGGCTAGTGTAGGCAATTGGCTTGTCTCGAAGGCAATCAGGGAGCAGACCGACTGCAAAGTCGTATTTAATGGCGATGGTAGTGATGAAGTGTTCGGCTCCTATCTCTATTTCTACAAGGCACCGAGTGAGCAGGCATTTGAACAGGAAGTTGATCGACTTCTTAAGGAGATACACTTCTACGATGTGCTGCGAAGTGACCGAACCATCAGTTCACATGGCCTGGAGCCGAGAACCCCTTTCCTCGATAAACAGTTTGTAGCCGTTGCTCGGTCCGTTGCAACTGTCTGGCGACGACCTGTGAAGGGTGTTCAGGTTGAGAAGTGGATTCTACGAAAGGCGTTTGAGCAAACCGATCTTCTTCCGAGCCAGGTGCTCTGGCGTCAGAAGGAGGCATTCAGTGATGGCGTAAGTAGCCAAGAAAAAAGTTGGTTTGAGGAGATTCAACAGCGTGTCGAGCCGTGTTTGCTTACCAACTGGAAGATAAAGGCGCTTGAGATTGAGTATTTAACACCTATAACGGCAGAGGCCTTTTTCTATAGAACTCTCTACGAATCGTTCTACGGGACAGAGTCAATTGAGACAGTCATTCCTGCATTCTGGATGCCGCGGTGGTCGCCTGGAGTCACGGATCCATCTGCAAGAAAACTGGCACATTACGGAACTGCGAGTTCCTCTTGACAGAGAGAACTACCACGAGACTTCGGAAAATGTCCATATTCCTGCTCATAGGTTAGTTCACCCATTGGCATCATAATATTTGCACAAAAGGTGAGTCCTAGCATGATAAATCCTGCAATAATCACATTCGGTACAGAAAGTGCTCCACCAATGAGAAGAAGAACAACGCTAGATGTATAATAGATAACAATCATTTTTTCTGTCTTACTGATCGGATTAATGGCTGAGAAAGTAATTGGCATCCTAGTTGAATAGGTAATGTACAAAGCGAGTATTCAAATTTGACTGGCGTTTCCCGTAGACTAAATGAGCATAAACTCATGCAGTGTAAAGGGCGTTATACAAAAGAAAAGAAAGAGATTCCATTTCCGACCAAGAGTGGATATTTCACAGAGAGGCGATGTGGAGAGATTGCCACACAGGATGAACTCTGTGATTCCTGTATTGAAAAGCGAAAACTCACAATTATTAAAGATGAACTCTGCTATACCCCAAAAAATCAGCAATGTCAGTATCTTGGAAAAGTAGATGAGCCATATTATGAGAACTGTTGGCTCTTTGGCTCACCTCGTTATTTAAAATTTGCGGGACTTGAAGGAAATGCTCTAAGTGGAGTTGACCTTACTAAGGCAGAAACGGCTCAAAGAATTGCCCGAGGAAACTTAGAGATGAAGGTGAAGACTCCAAAGACAGAGGCTAAAAAACTAGGACGTCCTAAGAAAAATGGGACCGTGGTTTCTACTCTTTCAGGAGCACAAGGGCTCACCACAGAAATTCCCACAACAGAAATTCCCACGCCAACTCCTGTTCCTGTTGCCGTTGCTCCTGTGGTTGAACAAAAATCAAAGCCAACGCCCAAGCCAAAGAAGGTTGTAAAAAAGACGGCCCCAGTGCCTATGCCGCAAGTTGCCAAAGCAGTTGAGGTAGCCGAGGAGCCGCTTGAGGCAGTTGAAGTCATTAAGATTCAATTAGTTTCAAAGATTATTGCAGATAAATCCTACTGGTATGATTCAAGCAAAGATAAGGTCTATGAGAAGCCAAAAGACGGAATGATTGGAAAGTATCTGGGTCGATATGATTCGCGCGAACAGGCACTCGTGAGTTTTCCGGACTCCGATGTAGAATGAACGACGCGAAGCAATGCCCTTGGTGTCAGCGCTGGTGTCTGAAAGATAACGCATGTGATTATATTTTTGCCTGTGGCCTTGAAACCCGCGGAACCTTTGTGAAGGGGGCAGGCTGTGGTCGTTCCTGGTGCTGGCGGTGTGGTCTCAAATACTGTAGCGCCTATTATGACCCTAGCACAGGTCAGAAACTCCCTACGGCCAAAGACAATCATAGTGACTGCTGTCGTAATGAACCTGGTTTCAAACAGGAAGAATACTGCCCTGGTGGGCACAGTGGACATTGTGGAAAGCGCTGGTAAATTCTTAATATCTTCTAGATGGCAGGCAAGACACGTAAAATCAGAGCATCCGATTATGTTATTGCTATTCCTTCATATAAACGCACAGAGACACTGAAGGAAAAAACACTTGCAACTCTAAAAAAGTATAAAATAGAACCTTCAAAGATTCATATCTTTGTTGCAGATAAAGATGAAGAAAAGGCTTATAAAGAAGCCCTTCCAAATGGTTCCTATGGTAAGATTGTTGTAGGGATTAAAGGAATTAAAGAAATTCGTAATTTCATAACGGACTATTTTCCTATTGGTAAAAAAATTATCTGTATGGATGATGATATAAAAGAATTTCTTGAATATGATGAAAAGGCTCCCAGAAAAGAAAAACAGTTAATATCCTTAAAGCGTGTCTTTGAAAAGGGGTTTAGTGAGGCGCAAAAATACGGCTTCCGCCTTTGGGGGATTTATCCAATTGCAAATGGTTTTTTTATGAAACCAACAGTTAGCACTGATCTTAAGTTTATTGTAGGTGTCTGTTTTGGTATTATTAATCCTGGCAGTAGCAAATTAAAAATTCCAGTAGATATGAAGACAGATTATTATATCACTCTACGAATGTATGAACTTGATGGTGGTGTGATTCGTATGAATAATATCGCCCCTAAGACAGCATACTACAAGGAGGCAGGTGGGATTCAAGCAGATGAAGGAAGACAAAAGAAGTCAAAAGATGCAGCAGAAATGCTAATTAAACTCTATCCAGAGTGGGTTAAACTGAATCCGAACCGCAAATCTGGATTTGTAGAGATTCGTATTAAAGATAGTAAAAAAATTTGATTATTTTTTTATTCGTCAGTAAAGTATAGCACTTTTAAGAAACATTTAAAATGAGTTCTCATCAATACAAACCTACAGGTACTAACCTTGATAATGTACTGCGTGATGATGATAATCGTCATAAACAGAATTATGTACTTAATGCAATACAAGTTGTTTATGATGTAACAGGAAATGGTTCAACTAAAAAGCAGATTATTAACTACATTACAAAGAATATAGATGAGTTTATTAAATATGCTGGAAATAAGAGAAGTTACTCTATTTCTGTAGAAGTAAATTATGCAATTAAAGGATTGATTAGTGCGGGTTCTATTTCTTAAAATCCTATTTATTTTTTTCTCAAAGACCTAAACCAGGTCAACTAAATACACTCAATATGAACAACATTCGTACTGAGTTTATTACAGAAGCCATTAAGAACAACCAAGTTGTCCGTTTTGCAAAGTTCGGTGACGGTGAATATGCATGTTGCCTTGGTCAACAGGGTCAGAACTGTGATGGTGATGTCTATTTTCCTGAACTAAGTAATGCTTTAAAAGAGGCTTTTATTATTTTAGCACAGACCCCTAATACATATTTGGGAGAATGGCGAGAGAAAGTGCCACATGACTTTTATGCAAATTTATTCTTTACAAGAACTGGAAAAGATCCTGAACTCATTCCTTGGGCAGACTATCACTTACTTCTTCGTAGCAGTTATCAACATGATGTGGAAGATTTTCGGCGCGCCCACGAAAAACATATGTACAACCTTGTCGAGGCTATTCGCAAGTCCCCTCGTAAAAAGATCTATGTTTGTAATCAACAGAATGCACGACTCTGCCAAGTATTTGAGGCGGAACATATAGAGATTCCTGAGAATTGTTGGGTCCTCAAGTATCAAGAGGTATTTGAACAGATTGTAAAGGCCTGTACATCTGATGCTATTGTTCTCTTTTCAGGAGGTCTTTGTTCAAAGGTAGCCATTGCTGATCTTGCTCGTCATGCACCTACTGTAACATGTCTTGATATTGGTTCTTCATTTGATTGCTTGGCTCGTGGTACACCCTCTCGTGCCTATCAATTCCATTTCTTTGAAGAGGTTGATTACTATAGCGGTCTTCTACCGCAGAATTGGCTTGTCACTACACCAGGCCGTTAAATTCTCATCTTTTTCGTGTGTGCCTTTTAGAACGAGAAATCCTATGCGTCTTACGCTTATTACCGCCTTGTTGTAAATTTCTAGTTTTATTAAATACATCTTGAAAGTCATCTAAATTTTGCATTAGTATACTCCAATTCTCTTCAAAAAATGTATATAGTTCCAATAGTATTCTATACGATTTCTTATCAAAACTATAGTCTATATTGCCTTCATTCTTATGCTCTGCTTCATACTCTTCCCCATACTTATCAAATACTTCATTATATTTTTTAATCTTTTTAGTTTGTACTGTCTCATCCTTGTCTACATGTAAATTTACATAGATAAAAAAAAGAATGCGACCCAGCCGAGCAGTACCAGATGGTGTTTTATCATACGCATCATACAGTTTCCTTAAAAGTCTTTCAAACTCCTTTTTTACATGATAGGACGGAGGAAGCCAGTCAGGATATAATTTCGCAAATGATTTAATAAATTTCCAAGACATATCATAATTACTATTAATTTCATTATGAGTTTTAACGTACTCTAGTGCGTTATAATACGCATTCGCATTGCTTTCAGGAACGCCGTTACGAGCACTATTATTTTGTGGAGTAAATTCCAGTGCTGGAGATGTGTTAATCGCATAATAGCGAATAAACATATAGAGTAGAAAATTTGTAGAGACTTGTTCACCTTTATAACTACTATACTGAACCAATTTATCCGATAGTATACTTTTTTGTTCCTCTAACTCTCCTTCACTATACGGATTTTCTGTAACTCCCTCAAAACTAAATCTGGGGTCAATATACTGTTTTATGTTATTGTAAATTTCTAAATTAAAGCGTTCATAATATCCATCTGCAAACAGTAAGACTGTTTGTATTGCGTCAGGACCACATGTTGTAGCTAATTGTCCAAAAAGAAGCCTGCCACTCCAATCTTCATTCGTTCTCGGATGTTGTATAGCTTCAGTAGTATAATAAAATATAAGAGCGTACTTAATATAAGAACTAGCAATTTGAGTACCTCTATCATCTACGAATTTGCTATCTTTGGTTGGCGGTCCATCTCTTTTTCTTAAATATCCAATTTCATCATCACCATTATACCATGTATCGCCTATCTTAACATATGGAATGAAATGATTTCCTTTCCAAGAACCTTTATTAAACAAACATATCATTCCAGTACACTCTCTATTATCGGAATCCTTCATCTGAATATCACTATCCGTTTCACCATTAAAAAGGTCGACACGCATATGCGGCCTATTTCCATAATTGTAAACTATGCGCTGCACCATATCGATGTTATCACGAACACTCGTGCCGTCATTGAAGGGGTCATATAGACACTGTATTTTTTTTCCTGCATTTAGTTTTAATGAGTTTCTTCTAAACAATGCCTTTGGCGGCATCTTCTATTTTGTAGAAATATATTTTATAGAGATTTGCCTTACTAAAAATAAAGTAATCTCAGATGTTTTTTTTTATTTTGGTTTGTCTTTTATTACTCAGATGTCATCATACCAGTCATTAATGAGACCTGAGACAGGGTCACGACGCACCTCCAGATTTTTATAGACAGGGCACGGGAAGCCAGTCTGGCGCTTCATAGCGTCGACAACTGCGCTTGTACCGAAGAAGTCATGTCCAATCACCTTGCCATGAATGCCGTGAGCCAGAGTGCAGCAGAACACACCCTCCATGTCAATAATGTGACCCTTATCCAGCACGAGATTGTACACGGTGGTAATAGGCATTGACTCATCTCCTACAGTATCCCTGCCAGTCACCCAATCGCCATTCATGGTCATGTACGGATGGTAGGGCGTTAGGAGGCAAACACCATCCTTGCCCTTAACCTTGCTCATCATCTGCTGGGGATTCTTAGAGCCGCACGATACAAAGACCTCAACCTTCGCCTTACCCTGCATCGTCCAGACAAAGTCGCCAGGACGAATCTCTGAAATGGGGCGACGCACATAAGTCTGTGCAGTGGGATCCCATGCCATAATGCGCACATGCCCTGCAAAGCAGCCGCCACTGTAAGCCGCCTGAGATGCTGTAGTCATATAGGCCTGTGCAGAGGCGCGAACCGTTGCAGTCTGCTGTACAGTGAGGTCAGCCCTGTGGCCAGTGGGCTCAGGAACTGGCAGACTAATGAACTTCTCCTCACCATCCGCAACAACTGCCTCAAAGAGAGGATGCTTGCCGTGCAGAAGACTGCCTGGGTCCTTAAAATTCAGACGGCAGCCACGCTGAAGAACTGTGCGCAGATACGAGCGAGAGTAATGCCCGCCCCATCGCTGCCAGTAGTGAGGAGCCATGCCAATCTGACCTTCACTGGCATCATCTGACTTGACATCTAGCAGGAGAGCCTTTGTTTGAGGACAGGCACTGGTGGCCATCATTGACTGCAGGGTCATGAGAGTATCAGCTGCAATCTCTGTCTTACGAGCCTCTGAAAACTGGATTGCCATCTGAAGGAGGTCCATGTAGAGCTTGCGTGTCTTAACAAACTCACTTGCCATGCCTGCAGGAGCCACAGGTGCAGAGCCATTTACACTTACCTCAAGTGTAGAGCCAGCCACAACTGGGAAGAAGAAGTCGCGAGGGTGTCCAATGGAGAGGAGACCTGTGTTCATCTTTGACTCAATGCCGTTCACCTTGATGGAGAGTTCAGTGTTGCGGCATCCAGAGGCGGCGGCCGTTGCAATGAAGTTGATGAAGACCGTGCCGACCATGCTAACATCTGGAATAAAGCCAAAGATGCCGCCTCCCATCTCAGCAAGCTTGGCAAGAAGCACGCTGTCAAGAGAATAGCCGAGACCAAAGGTGGAGAGATTCCACTGGTTCCGCATCTGGATGCGAGTCAGGGCGGCAACCGTACCACTAGGGCTTGGCTTGACTGTCTCAGCGCCATCTGTAAGCAGAGCCGCAACGATATTACGACCTGCCATCTCAGGACGGTTGGCGATGACCATCATCTCTCGTACAGCTGCCTCAATATTGGTCATGCCATCTGGGACAATAGTTGCAAGTCGAGTCTTGAGTTTGGCCTTTCCTGCAGCATTCATCTGTGTAGGCTCCATGACCGTCTTTGCAGCAGCACTGAAAGAGACGAGCGCGAGGCTATCATTCTCCGTCATCATTGCAGCAGCCGTGTTGACTGTATGGTAGACTAGGTCCATGCGGGTAAAGAGTGACTCTTTGGAGTCAGGGTCTGCAAGTTCACCCATGGAGCCCGAATTGTCGAGGCCGAGAATGTAGACTGTGCCCTGGCGCAGACCTGTGGGGTCCGTGGCCACCTGAACATGCAGGAAAGTCTTGCCAATATCCTGCAGAATATCCGCAGTACAGATGGCTGCACCATCCTTGAAGGCTGGCGTTGGATTGTCAGGAAGAGGAGGAGGATTAGCCATGAGGTAGTCATGAATCTGCTGTAGAAGTGCACGATTTACAATGAAATGCGGAACAAGATTCTGGCGACACGTAGGACACGTGTCATGAGACAGTGCCCAGCGCGCAATTGCAGTCTCATCAAAGATGTGCCCATCACCACAGGCGATAACAGGACGATTCATGATCTCGCCAGTAATAGGACAGATGAAATCAGGATTGATAGATGCCATGGTTGTTTATTGCTTATGCCTTTCCCTAAGCAAAAATAAAATGTTCAAATTTTTGCGGATAAGCACTTTAAACAGATGCTGCTGACATGAGTGTACGAAGGCGCTCACGGACTGCATCATACATGGGGTCATCCAACTGAAGGCGGAGCGCATCCATCGGTGTAATAACCTGAACGCGAGTCTCCTGGATCACCTTGAAGAGCGCAGGCGACCACCCGCTCAACATGATGACACCATCTTGATCTGCGCTCGCATGGAAGTCCTTGTATTCGGCTCGCAGATTCCAGATGACAATGCGAGGCGGCACGAAAGGCTGGTTCCACATATCCTCGCCAGCACGCTTCCACGCCTCACGAATCATCTGGATGTGCGTCTGCCAAGGCGCTGTCTTGACAACATTGCGGTAGGAGTGTCCCGTCCAGAAACTGGTCCTATCTGAGCCGCACGCCTGGTCAAAGCCCATGTCAGTAAAGACAATGAGATCCTTGGGAATCTGCTCAGGAAGAAGTCGCCGCGCCTTGACATCTGTGAGAATAAGATCCATAGCCTTCTGGAAGTCGGTGCTAAGGCCATCTCCAATATGTCCAGTTGCGGCTACACGCTCAATGATAGTCTGCTCAGGCAGCAGACGATGCCACTTTGGATCCGTGTCGAATGTGAGGAACTTGTTGGTGCCGCTCACCTCTGCAATCAGGAGACCAAGGGCCAGTGAGACCGTCTTCGGAACACCATCCATAGAGCCACTGAAATCGCAGAGAGCAACGCAGTCGCGGAGAGCACCTGACGCATGTGCCTTCTCTACAAAGCCGCGCCACTGGCCAATGATAAGATCACTCTCACCCTTGGAGAGCCTAGGTGCATCGCCATAGTAGTGATCGTAGCGGTACGAGTCAAGAATCTTCTTGATGACCTCATGAGGATAGACTGTGTCAGCACCCTTGAGCGTAACCTCTCCACGCGCAGCGGCGGCGAAGTGCTCCTGAAAGTGCTCACGGCACGCCATGCGGACCTCATCATCAGGTCGACGTAGTTGACCCTTCTGAACGTGCTGGTTCTTACGAATAGGAGCGACCTCATTGAGAAACGCAGCGCGATACTTGTCGAGAGCACGGCCAGGCACAGTAGGCGGCTTAATCTCTTCCCAGTCACCTGCGCACATCTTCACCTCAACAGTGTCAATGCGCTTGTTCAACTTGGAGAGCATCTTGCGATAGGCAGCGAGGCGCTGGCTCACCTTGCTCATCTGAGGGAAGAGAGCAGCAGCCAGTTCCTTGGCAATTGTCTGGTCATTGACACTGCCCTTGCCCTCGCGAGGAGCCCACTTTGCACAGAGGCTAATTGGCTCGTCGACGGTGAAGGCATCCTTCTTGAGTTGGCTCCTTGCGATCTCGATTACGGCGTTCTTGATTTCAGTGCATCGCTCAGATTCTGGCGCACGCTCTAGCATGTGAGATGCCAGATGAAAGAGATCGCGCCAGCATCCGTATTTGGGAACAAGATCGAGCATCTGAATCATGAAGGGAGTTTTACCAAGGAGTATTGCCATCATGGCATAGGATACATCGCGCTCACCCTTGCCGCCGCGGATGTTGCGAGTCTGGAAAGCAAGCAGAAAGGCATCCTCATAGGCCTGTGGTTCTGTCTTACCGAGTTCTAGAACAGCCTTCATGAGGCTCTTAAGAGTGTCGCCCGAGCAGCCGCGAACGGCCATGGTGGAGAGGTCGATGCGAGGGTCGCCAGTGCTTTGGTAGACATCACTGCCCTTGACACCGGCTACGCCGGTTAACCCCTGCGGGACGCCGTCCTTAGTGGAAACCTTAGTGGACAGGTTAATGGAGGCCATGGTGATATATCTTAGTAAAAAAGGATTAAGTGCCCAACGGCTTCAAATTTTATAGTTATTATTTATGCAGCAGGCTTCCAGTCAGGATTCTTGATGAGATACATGGCTGCATCCTGTGTAATCTCATCGCAGCCACCCGCAGTGTCATCAAAATCATCAAATAACTTTGTCTCCTCGCAGTGGAAAGAACCCCTGCTCCTGAGGTAGTGAATGACAAGCAAACAGAACTCCTGTCGTTCAAGAGTGCCCTCCTTTCCAAAGCGAACCTTCGCTGCTGCCACAAACTCAGCCCCAAGATCGTCCTCATCATGACAGAGATAGTCTGCACACTCGTCAAGAATGCGCTGAACATTCTCTACTAAGCCTCGCTCAACCGCCCTCTTCCAGTCATACTTATAAGCGAGGCGATTCTCCATTGCGATGACACGCTTCTTCATTCCATCCTCACGATCACGCAATGCGGCCTCAGCCTTCTCGAGTTCTGTACGATGGTGTGCCACAATCTTCTTCAACTCGGTGAGTGTCTTAGTAGTAGATGCCATGGTATGATGTGATACACATTAAAAATGAGTAACTTTATTCAAATTTTTTGTTTATCTAAAAGGGCAGCTGTGGATTCTCAAGCACCTGTCCCCAAGGAAACAGCACACTGCCATTCTCACGCCACTCTGCAAACTTATCGAAGTCAATCATTGCCACACGGCCATCCTGCTGCTTATAGAGTTCGTAGTCGCAGGGAAAGATACTCTGTGCAGCGGCAATTGCATAGAACATCTTCAGTTCACCCGCGACTTCACTGTGCCTTACAGGAACAAGACAGTCAATACGCTCCATCTTGTATTGATGCTGCTCAGGGTCCCAGGCACGAGGTACAAACAGTTTCTTGAATCCGTTTTTCAGCGTCAAAATGCCGTGAGCCCACTGCTGGATGCGGCACTGTGCAGGTGCACGATGCGAAGAGGTGCGTATATGTGGGCCCTTATGATGATGGACCCTCTTGATCACCACCCTCTTGTCCTCGGTGTCAAGGATCTTGCCACAAGCACCCTCCATGGTATCTATAGTGTGATAGTGTACTTTTTATATGAAGTCAATTCACTTCAAATTTACAAAAAAAGAGTGTAATTTTTGTTTTTTTTTTTTTGTTGGTTTTGAATCTCAGTAGTCGTAGTCGTCAGGGAGATAGTTGGACGCACATTCATGACTGCAGAACTCATTGGTAGAGAGGCTGTACTTGTGGCGGACTACACTCTCTGCAGTGTAGTGATTCCCGCAGTCGCAACAGCGGCCAATCGGAAATTCGGCATGAGCCTTCTGTGTTGCCGCCTCCTCTGCTTCTGAGCGGCCCTTAGGGCAGTAGAATGCAGTAATTGTCTGCTGGAAGCAATGGCCTGACTGGGTCGGTCCAAGTGGGATGGACTGGTGACGGCAGATGAAGTTGGGACCCAGTTCCGCCGCGATGGCCGCGGTAATCTTGGTGAACCTCAGAATCTTCCAGATGTTGTAGGTCCCGCGCATGCCAAAGGAGTCGTAGTGCTCCTTCTTCTCAGTAGCATACTGGTTGTGGGTCATCTTTCTGCCAGTCGCAGGATCGACCATCCACTCGTCACGACAGTCGCGGTCTGGATTGACCTTCGAGCGGTTGAACTTGGTGGTCTTGCACTGCCAGAGGACAATCTGGTTGGAGCCAAAGCGGATGCTCTCAGCCAAGTTCTCCTTGATGGCTACATACTTGTCACGAGACTCATCCATGATGCGCTGGAAGAGATAGGCGGCAAAGTCAGCGAGGCGCTTCTCCTCAGCCTGCTTCTTGGCTACTGCGCTTGCCTCTGCAAACATGGTGAGGTCTGCGGGGCTGAAGAAAGACATTGTGGCGTAGATAGGCGTAGATAGGCGTGTGGATGGCTATACTTCCCAGAAACTATTTTGGCCACCATCAATTTTTAATTTTATCTTGGCCATTTCCCAGACGTAAAAAAATAACAAAAGAAATTTGGCTTTCGCCTTTTTTCTCTTTTTTTTTTTGGTTTTTTCTTTTTACGAGGGGGGGGCACCATCAAGAGCATAGAGTGTCTTTTGCTTCGAGGGCTGCAGGTAGTTAAGCCAAATCTCTGAGGCGCGGCCGATCAGGGTCCAAGTAACTGTCCAGCGCATGATAACTTCGCCAGCATATCCCTCAACAGGTTTCTTAGTCACTTTGAAGAAGGGGCCGCTAGTAACATTGCCGCGGTAGATACTATGCGGTTTGCGGTTCTCATATTTACACATGAACACTATGTCGCCAGAAGTCATGCTCTTTGCTTCATTCCATCGAGTATGCGACATGCGGAAGTGGGTGGCAACGAGAGCAGCCTGCTCGGCTGTAAGGTGCTCTAAGAAATCTTTAGCAGCAGGTTTCTTATCGCCCTCGCCGAAGCCGATCACATACTCTCCCTTCGAAAGTGCCGAGGCACCATTAAAGGCGCAATGCGGCTGAGAGTGATTATCACTGCCTCGATAGTAGGTAATCCGTGCTGCCGCAAGACTTGCAGCCAGTGCTGCCGCTTCAGCAGCAGCGGTTTCAGCGGAAATTCGGGCTGCCTCTGCAGCGGCGATCTGTGCATCGGCAATTGCTGCTTGTCGCTTTACCTCTGCATGCGCAAGCGCCAAAAGGCCGCATGTACGTCTATCATGTCCCTCGTTGCGACAAACACTGCACTTTGGAATTGTGGGTGGCGCAGCAGGCACAAGAATGACGACGGTTTGCGAAGACATTTTAAAGTGGGTGTTAGATGGATGTTAATGTGTGGGGCTTTTATTGCGTTAATTTAACAGTTAAATAACTAACCTAACTCAATTTTTTTTATTTATAAAGAGCCTTTCTTTAAAGAAGTTTCCTCTTACCAACGTAAAAAAAAACAACAAAAGAAATTTGGCTTTCGCCTTTTTTCTTTTGTTTTTGTCTTTTGGTTCTTTTTTATTTTTTTTTGTCTTTACTTGCGCCCCTTGTAGGCGCCGCCGCCCTTCTTGCCGCAGGTTGCCAGCGTGTGGTTCGTCATCTGCGCGCCGCTTGGCAGGCGGCAGAGAGGGTTCGAGCAGCACGGGCGTTGAGTGGGCGTTGCCGCGCCAGACCGCCAGTTCTGCTGAGGCGTGCTTGCGCCAGAGCGCCAGTCGCCCGCAGAGGCCGGCCGAGACCAGTCAAATGCGGCCTTCGGCTCGGCGCTGGCCCACTCTGGCTCGCCAATGTGCGCCACACGCTTGCCAGCCTGCGAGCCCTTGCTCAGCGTACAGAGTTCGCTTGCGTCGAACTTCTCGCAGCCAGCCTCGAAGGCGCGCTCTTCGTTGTTGCCGTCGGCATTCACGATGAGCTTGGTGCAGGCGGGCGAGAGGCGCCCCTTGACGCCCTCGTGGGCGTGGCAGCGGCAGCAGATGATGCTACCGTTGGGGTTGCGCGCCCAGACATCCGTGTTCTCCACGAAGGGGATCGTGATGATCGGCTCAGGGTCTGCGGCGGTCTCGAGTTTCTCTGCGGCGAGCGCCAGCAGCTCGAGGATCCAGGGGTCGACAGGGCGCGGGTTGCGCGCGTCTTCCTCTTCCTGGATGTCGGCCCAGTTGCGCGGCTCGTCGGCAATCCAGCGCATGTTGGCGGGCAGGGTGGCCACGTAGGCCTTGTGGCGCAGCGTCCGCGAGACCGCGCAGGTCTCGCTGTTGCACGCCGTGCAGAGCACCTCGCACGCGCTAGCCCCGTCAGAGACGTTAGTCTCCTCGGTCGCCTGCGCGCCAACGGCGCCTGCGGCGCGCGGTGTGCTCTCGTCCTCGCTCTCATAGAAAGAGAGCGCGAAGCGGTTCTTCGACATTGTTGCTGTGTTGGCGGTATGTCGGGTGGAGGGGGATGGCTATTGTTTCTCTCTCCAACTATTCAAATTGGGGCCATCCTCTGTTCAAATTTTTTTTCTCTTTGAATGCAAGACCCATCTTGAATGCGCGCGCATAGGCGGGCGCGCGCGCCCGCGCGCGAGGCTTCTTCAAATTTTTTTGAGAGATGAAACACAGAGAAAATCTCTGCGCGCCCAGATACGCTAGATGGCGCGCAGAATCAATATATAAAAAAAATTGAAGAAGGGGGACCAATAAACTGATTGAGTAGAGAGAGAAACAGCCCACACACAATCAACCACCATCTAGCACCCACCGCAACCATGGCCACCAAGACTGTGACAATCGCCGCGTTCGCTGCCCTGACTGCTCGCCTCGCCCTCGTAGAGGAGCGACTGGCTGAGCTGCAGAGTGCGCCCACGGCAAAGAAGGCAAAGAAGGCGAAGGCCGCGCCCGCAGACGGCGAGGAGAAGCCGCTGTCGCCCTGGCTCACCTTCTGCTCGCGCGTCACCGCGCTGCTGAAGGAGGAGGAGAACGCTGACGCCAAGACCGCTGTCGGCACGGCGCGCCTCGCCTTCTGCTCGCACCTCAAGGGCGCCTGCGAGGGAGAGTATGAGACGCTCACGGATGATGCCATCCTAGAGCACGCGCTCTCCTTCGTGGCGCCCGAGAAGGTGGCAAAGGCTAAGAAGCCCGCCGCTGAGGAGCCTGCGCCCAAGACGCCCCCCAAGAAGGCCGCAAAGCCGGCAGAGGCGCCCCCTGCGCCCAAGAAGAAGGCCGTCAAGAAGGCCGCGCCCGCGCCTAATCCCTTCGCAGAGGAGGAGGCTGACGTCTAAGCGCGCAGAAGAACAAAAAAAACAAAAAGAAAAAAACACCAAAAGACAAAAGAGAACAAAAGAGGCGAAAAGCCCATCTTTTGTTGTCTTTTTTTTATGTCTCTGCGCAAAGAGGAAATTTAAAATTTGAAGTATACCAGTCCCAATATAGTGATTAATATCTCCACTCTCATACACACAGTCTCATCACAACAAGATGTCCTCCTCTAACACGCACATCTACTTCTGCCACCAGACCGACTGCCCCAACATGACGAGCGAACTCGGCTCTACCTGCGATGCCTGCCGTGAAGACTGGCGCCGCTGCCCTGACTGCGGCGATATGGGGGCCACCGTTCTCGGATCCAACTATTGCCACGAGTGCTACTCTCGCCGCAACCACCCGTGCAATGCGCCGCCTGCTGCCGACGGCTGGTGCCCCGAGTGCGACATGTACACGGTCGTTCTGCCGAACATCTGCAAGAGATGCCAGCAGAAGCGCGACGAGCGCTGCACGTGCGACGAGGACACCGAGCGTTCTTGCGCTCCCTGCGACCGCCGCATCGCCCGCCGCCTCGCCGACCAGGCCGAGTATGACATCTGGTGCGGAGTAGATGAGTCATGCGACCGCCGCCTCGCCGACCAGGACATCTGCATCTGTCACGAGGAGAACGCCCGCGCATGCCCCCCCTGCTCGCGCCGCATCGCCGACATCGTGAACGAGGCCATCTGCTCATGCGATGGTGGCGATAAGCCGTGCGACCACTGGGCCCAATACCTCGCCGACAAGGCAGAGTATAACATCTGGTGCGGGGTAGACGAGTGCGATGATTGCGGTGCTCCTGTTAAGGATGGCCGCCTGACTTGCCTCTGCTGGGCAGATGAGGAGGACCTAGCACGGATGGACCGCGATCTCGCCCTCCGTCGCTATTGAATAAAAAAACAACACAAAAAAAACAACACAAAAAAAAAGAAAAAAACACCCTCTTTTTTTTAAAAATTGAAAGTCAGCCGTCAACCAGTGATATGTATCACACTACAGACACCATGGCCTCCAACTTCTCTGACAATTCTGACGGCGAGTACGAGTCTGAGCCTGAGATCTATCGTCGTCGCTTCTCGGTTGACTATGACTATGATGAGATTGACGAGTATGTCGCGGCTCTGCAGCGTGGCTCTGGTCGTGTCCTACATTATGAGCCAGAGGATGAGCCAGTGCCTGCGTCTACACCTGCACCAGTCATTCGAGAGAGTCTCTTTCCTAGCGCTCGCATGCGCATGGGCCGAAAGACGCTCATCCTGCCAGCAATTACGCGTTGCGTGGCTATCATGCGTAAGCGGCGTACGATGAAGAACTAGATTCTATCTTAATCCCCAAAAAAAAGAAAAGAAAAGAACGGTGCACTGCACCCATCTTTTTTTTTGTAAAAATTTGAACTTTTCATGCAGCCTATGGCATGAGTATCACTCCATACGCTACAATGTCTTCCACTACCACATCATCTGAAAAGAAGTACGCCCACTTTCCTGATCTCCAAGCCGCTCGCCGCCGCGCTCGTGATGCAGAGATCAAGGCATTTGAGGCCTTTCAGTCCACAGAGGAGACTCGCCTTACAGCCGTGAAGGAAGCAGAGACAATCTATCGAGCCGCTATCGCTGCTGCAAATGCAGCGGCCAAGGAGACTCAGGTCGCCTATAAGACGGCCGCTGCGGCTGCTCGCACTGCAGAGAATACTCTTGATAAGGCTCGCATCGAGGCAGGTGGCCGCCGTCCTGTTCGCTACCAGGTCTCAGATGACCTTCCGCCAGGTGTTCTTGACAGAATGATTGCCGACCGCACTTACTCAACAGTTCTGCCTTCAGCATCCTACCCACATTCATCTACAGAGTTTCTTGCAAGGATGCATGCTGAGGGTGTACAACTCGGTAGCAACAAGAATGTCTGTGACACATGGGTCTGGCATAATCTGAAGGAGATCAAGAATGGCGACATCCTCTACATGGTTACCTCATCTGATAAGCGCACATGGGTTCCCTCCAAGATCTACAAGGGCGCAGTTCGCAGTGGCCCTATTCACACTCTAGAGGATGACTATGGTTCTAGTTACTATAGAACACACACAAAGACTCTGAAGATGACATGGGAGGTGAGTTGGCGTCTGCTCGGCGACTATGATGAGACCTACAAGGATTGTTTCATTGATATGACTAGTGAATCTTCTGTTGTGAAGATTAAGAATCCATTGCCTCAGCCTGCACCTGCGGCCTCTGGTCCTCTGCCTACAGCGACAGAGGCATAAAAAAATTGAAACTGGGCGGCTAAACTAAACTATCTACAGCAAGAAAAAGCAAAACAAAATGACCATCTTCAACTTCATCCGCAAACTCTACAATTCACTGGCGACGTGCGACAATTGCGGCGGCGACGGCGGCGTTGCACGCTCTGGTGAACTCGGTGGCCGCACTCTTTGTGGCAGCTGCTACTCGGCCTGGAAGAACTAAAAAAAACACAAAAAGAGGCGCAAGCCCACTTTTTATTTGACAAAAAAATTTTGAACTTGGGCAGCCACTTTTTTTAAGCATAACAAATCATCCAAAATGTCCAAGATAATCATCTTCCTCAGCATCATTGCGTCGGCGGCGGCTATCTACACGGCCATTCCCAGCGGTCACATCGGCGTCTACAGTTGGATGGGACAGATTCAGGAGCAGCCTCAAGAGGGTGTCGTGACCTACAATCCTCTGACCTCGAGCATTCGGCATGTCAAGTACATTCAGGATACTGACAAGTTGACAGATGTGAGGTGTGTCTCTAAGGAGGGCGTCAATATCAATGTGCCCAGCATTGAGATTGCTAACCGCATTGAGCCTAGTTCTGTCATCTCTACAGTAAGCCGCTATGGCTTCGAGTATGATAAGATTCTGGTTCTCAACCCACTGGGTCAGCGGATGCGTGAACTCTGTGCAGAGCGCACTGTAGATGAAATTGAGATTACCGACTTCAAGGTTCTGGATGATCTTCTGAAGGAGGGAATCCAAGAGCAGGTTGATCAGGTTCGCTCTGGAATCACGATTGATTGGGTCCGAATCACTAATGTCATCATTCCAGATGCAATCAAGCAGAAGCGACTTGAACTTGCTGCAGAGAAGGCAAATCGTCTTCTTGCCGAGGAGAATGCAAAGCGTGTGGCTGTAGAGAAGCAGACAGAGGCATTTGTTCAGAAGGCTGATAATGAGCGGGCTCTTGCTGCAACCATGCTTCAGGCAGAGCAGATTAAGCGACTTGCAGTTGCCAATGCAGCAGCGGATGAACTCTCTGCAGCAGCAATGGCAAAGTTCTACGAGATTCCTGGCTACGCAGATGTTCTGAAGATTCAGGCACTCTCTGGAAACATGAAGGTCTACTTCGGTGACCATCTGCCTGGCAATATGTTCCTCGGTGCACCTACTGCGGCCATGCCTCTTGATGTGCCTGGCTCTGTTCCAATTGCCACAGGCCCTATGCCTCCACAGGTACTGAAGGTGTAAAAAAGATAAACACACAAACAAAAAAAGAGGGATACTAGTCCCCATTTTTTTTATGGCAGAGGCGCAGAGGCAAAATAAAAAAAATTTGAAATTGAAAATCGTCCTAGTAGTTTAGCACAGTGAAAAAGTATCAGCATATCATACAATGTCTTCCATCAGCAATTCCAACGCAATCAAGACGGCGATGACCCAGCTCCGTGCCGCAGTGGCGGCTCTGGATGCGGCTCTCGGTACTCCTGCAGTCGCAGTGGCAGTCGCGGCAGCACCTGCAGGCAAGAAGAAGGCTGCTAAGGCTGCAGTGGTCGAGGAGGAGATTCCTGCCCCTGTGGCTGCAGAGCCTAAGGTCCGCAAGCCCACCGCATGGAACGCCTATGTCACAGAGAATGGTGGCGTGAAGGCCGCTAGTGCTCTTAAGAAGGCGGATCCTGCAGCCTATGAGACCTGGGCAGCAGAGTGGAAGGTTCAGAATCCTGATCCAGTGGCGGTCCCTGTAAAGGCGAAGGCAGAGGCCGCAGAGCCAAAGGCCCGCAAGCCCCGCTCTGACAAGGGCAAGCCGCGTGTCAAGAAGCCGGCTGCAGAGGAGTCGGCTGAGGAGGATGATGAGTAAACCATCTAACCAACAAAAAAATAAAAACAAAAAACAAAAGAAAAAATACCCAATTTTTATTTTGCAGAGTGGAAAGAGTGAAATAAAAAAATTTGAATATTATTTTTTATTGTTAATTGAGTATAACTAAGACCAATTGCTAAAATGTCCACTCTCACCAACGCACAGATTCTCCAGATCATCGCGTCGCTGCGGACGCAGGCCAATACCCTTGAGGCATCTCTTGGACCGCTCAAGGCTGTGGCTGCAGAGCCCAAGGGTCGCAAGGAGCGCTCTGATAAGGGCAAGTCTCGAGCCAAGAAGCCTGCTGCTGATGAGGAGCCTCCTGAGGAGGCCGAGCCTAAGGCCAAGAAGGAGCCCAAGGCCCGCAAGCCGAGTGCATGGCAGGACTTTGTCAAGCAGGAGGGCGGCATCAAGAAGGCCAGTGAGACCAAGACTACCCATCCCATGGCCTACCAGGAGTTCGTAGAGGCCTGGAATGAGGAGCATGGTGTCACTGCGGCTCCTGTCAAGAAGGTGCCTGTGGCTGCCGCGGCTCCTGCAGCCCCTGCAAAGAAGGCACTTGCGCCTGCGGCTAAGCCCAAGAAGGAGTTGCCCCCACTTCCTGCCTCTGAGGATGAGGAGGAGGCCGATAGTGGCAAGTATGAACTCGTCGAGATTGATGACACCAATTACTGGCTCGACGATGACATGAATATGCTCTTTCATGACAATGATGGAGAGGTGGGCGACTTCGCTCACTTCTACAAGGATGGCAAGATTGTCAACCACGTGTAAAAACCAAATAAAAACAACTAAACTCCAAAAATAAAAAGAAAAGAGGCTAAAAGCCCATCTTCTTTTTGTTACAGTATAAGAGACTATGTCACTTACAGAGCAAGAACTTATTGATACAATTGAGAATATACGCTTCAAGTTGATGACAAAAATGACCCCTGCACAAAAGGAAGACTGGTATTTTTTGCTTGACAGATATCAAATGAAACTCGAGCAAGTAAAAAAATTGAATATTGCTTTCCCAATAACTATTAGTATCAAGCAAAATGGCAACCGTTAAATCACCTATCAATCACTATACACCGCATCTCTCTCCGATTGTAGGAATTACCTCCTATACATCAGAAAGTTCTGCAGAGAATACTCCTCGCCCTCGATTTCGTCTTCAAGCGGCTCCAAGTTTGGCAGATGATGAACAGAGCCTTGAAAGTAATGACTATGAAGTGCTCTCTCCACAGGCAATTGAGGATCTGCGCGAGGAGATGCGCCAGATGTATGAGGAGGCCTATGATGTCTCGGACAGCGAGGAGGAGGACTTTGCAGTACCACTGACAACTGTTCAAGGTCCACTAGTTGCACGGCATCCGCGAGTTTTACTCGCCTATCTTCGATTTATTGAACTCTACAATGAGGTGGCAAAGCCAGAGGAGGTACTGCCTGTTTTCAAGATGAGTCATACAGAACAGGCAGAAGTTCTATATCATTCTACAGTCTTCAATGCACCACATGAATTCAAAGCAGAGGTAAATGAACTCCGTGCACGGATTCTTTCAACCACCCACTAAATAAAAATTTGAACAATTACTTAGTTATTTATTTTTGTATCACACACAAAGCAAAAATGACCACTCTCACCATTGATATGCTAAAGCGGGCCTTCTGGGCCTCTATTGAGAGCGCACCTGACTACGATGATGAGAAGCAGTATATCGTTCCAGATTTTGAAGATGAAGAGAAGGACTATCGCAAGTATGCAAACCTCGCTGTAAAGCACGGCATCTTGAAGGTTGAGCATGGTGATCCCTTTATCTGGCTTGGAGAGGGATATCGCAATCAGAATCTCCGCTTCTACGACAAGAACAAGGGCGTCATCTATCCGTGGTCAGATGGACCCGATGATTACGGCACAGTACCTTATCAGTTCAAGGTGGGAGATTTCCCGCCTGACAAGTGGTCTGAGTATGTTGACCACAATAACTATGTGTTTCTCCGAGAGGACCTTGTAGAGCAACTCAAGGCAACTCTCAAGGAGGTGAATCCTGATGTCTGGAAGACGACTCTTCAGATTATGGGCATCACTTACCCAGTCACTCTTACCGTTCACCGTGAAGGAAAGAATAAGGATAAAGCCTACACTCTACATGAGCTCAAGCTTCTAGATTGGGCTCAGTTCATAACTGCAAGGGATGTAGCAACGCATAATGAATGGGCAAAGGAGAACCCTAGCTATAAGGAGTATGCCGGTACAAACCTGGAGAATTCGAATGGCTACTTTGAAATTGACTGCTATGTCTAAAACCAAAAGAAAAAAATTATTTATTTTTTTTGGTCTTAATAGAATGGCGGATACACTAAAGGCCAGAGCGGCAGATATCAAACAACGCGCAGATGAGCATCATGCAGCCTTAAAAGAGTCAAATCCTACCCTTTGGAATATGATAGAGGCTGCCAGGGGGAAGGGTTCTGTTAGTTCAGGCCTCAGTTCAGGCCTCAGTTCAGGCCTTAGTTCAGGACTCAGTTCAGGCCTCAGTTCAGGCCTTAGTTCAGGACTCAGTTCAGGACTCAGTTCAGGCCTCAGTTCAGGCCCCAGTTCAGGGATAGGTTCTAGTATAACTTCAAAAGGTGGTTCAGGATACTTT
>Ga0209500_10000701_pt1 | contig 27788 bp, 28 predicted proteins | sample S_140212_EF_Meta_FD_187323 | JGI IMG/M metagenome (GOLD analysis project Ga0209500, IMG submission 187323) | Freshwater microbial communities from Lake Simoncouche, Canada to study carbon cycling - S_140212_EF_MetaG (SPAdes) (version 2) | ecosystem: Environmental > Aquatic > Freshwater > Lake ...
CTGCCCGCGTGAGCGAACTTCGCAAAGAGATTGAAAACTCAGATTCTTCTTGGGATAAAGAGAAGCTACAAGAGCGTGTTGCAAAGCTTGCTGGTGGCGTTTGCGTCATCAAAGTTGGAGCACACACTGAAGTAGAACTCAATGAAAAGAAGCACCGTCTTGAGGATGCAATCTCTGCAACTCGCGCAGCAGTTGAAGAAGGAATCGTTGTTGGCGGAGGCGCAGCACTTGTGCACGCAGCTGATGCGCTAGAAGGCGATCTGGGATTTACTGGCGATAAGGCAGTAGGAGTGCGTTTAGTTCGCAAGGCTTGCGATGAGCCACTTCGTTGGATTGCCGAAAACGCAGGACTAGAAGGCTACGTAGTAGTTGCAAAGGTTCGCGCGATGAAGCCTAATGAGGGTTTCAATGCTGCAACTGATATCTATGGCGATCTTGCAAAAGATGGCGTTATCGATCCAGTGAAGGTAACTCGTTCAGCTCTAGCTAACGCTGCATCAATTGCAGCGATGTTCATTACAACTGAAGCAGTTGTATTTGAAAAGCCAGCAGAGCAAGTAGCAGCTGAAGCTGCCGGCGGACATGGACATTCACATGGTCCAGGTGGACATAGCCACTAAGGAAGAAGAAGTTATAAGTAAAGCCCCGCAGAAGAATCTGCGGGGCTTTACTTTTTCAACTCAGGAGGAGAGTTAAAACTTAGGATGCATGTGAAATATCTGGACTTTCTTCCTTACCAATCATTACTAAGCGATCATCTTCGGAAAGACCGCCCCAAATTCCATACGGCTCTTGCACGGCAAGTGCGTGTGCACGGCACGCTGCAATCACTGGGCATGATGCACAAATAGCTTTGGCAGTGTTTTCGCGATTGCGACGGCGCGGACCGCGCTCGCCATCAGGATGGAAAAACATCTCACTTGGAAGCTCGCGGCATGAACCTTGGTACTGCCATTCCCATTCATCAGCAACGGGACGGGGTAAACGTGATGTTTCAGCCATAGCAGGACTATACAACCGCGCCATAGGTTGTTCAAGCCCCCAACGCTCCAAAGCTTGTTCACGGGCGTGTTTCAACTGGTGATTTGGCCCACTTCAGGCCACGATTAACCCATGGCATCCCCAGAAGAGCATCTCACTGTGGCGGCGGTGGCCCGGCGCCTAGGAGTTGCTCCAGCCACCCTGCGCACCTGGGATCGCCGTTATGGCCTGGGCCCATCTGCTCATGAGAGCGGCAAACATCGCCGCTACTGCGCAGCTGATTTAGCGCGATTGACCTTAATGCGCAGATTAATCACAAGTGGAGTCTCGCCTTGTGATGCAGCCGAGCAAGCTAAAAACCACAAGGGCACCATGAACGTTGAAAGAATTGTTCACGATTATGTAGTGCGCGAAGAGTTAGTTGGGGCGTTGCATAAAGCGGCTAAAGCATTAGATAAGAAATTTATTGAAGCGGCCTTGCGCAAAGATCTCGCTAAATATGGTGTTGAACAATCGTGGTCTGAAGCCATCGTGCCGCTTCTACTCTTAGTGGGAAATGAATGGGAGGCCAGTGGGGAGGGTATAGAAATTGAACACTTACTCACTGAAGTCCTCAAAGGACTCTTGCGAGAACAAGTTGAAGAGATTAGAAAGCCGGTAAATGCCAATCCAGTGTTGCTTGCATCCGTTGGTGAAGAATTGCACTCACTTGCACTGCACGCACTTGCGGCCGCTCTGGCAGAGCGCAAAATCGAAACATATTTTCTTGGATCTAGAACACCACTGGAAGCATTGTCGGCGATGATCACTAGATCAGCCCCACCCGCTATCTTCTTATGGGCGCAACTTTCTAAAAACGCTGATCCTAAGTATTTTAATGACATCCCTGCTATCCGACCAATGCCTAGAGTGGTGTTGGGTGGACCGGGGTGGAACCACCAGGAGTGCAAGGACGTGGCCGTTGCTCAAGATTTATCACAGGCCGTGGCTGAGATTGAACGTGCTGTAGGGCTCTAGGAGCCTTGAAGATCTGAAGTAGGGCTAAAAGCATTGGCTTTGTGGTCTATCTCGCGCCCATGCAGCGGTTTTTTAGTTTAAGCCAGCCCTGCATGGCTATAGGCTTAACCTAATTACCGCCAAGAAGGAGCTCGCCAGTGTCGGCACAGGATTTTGGTGCAAATGATTGGCTCGTAGATGAAATGTACGAGCACTATCTGCAGGATCCTTCTTCTGTAGACCCTGCATGGGTTGAGTATTTTAAAAGTAATAAGCCAGGCGCTCCTGCTACGGCTTCTGCATCTTCCACTCCAGTTTCAAAGGGTGTTCCACCTGTCCCAAAGGCTTCGAAAAAAGCTCCAGCGCCACAACCAGTTCCACCCGCTGCACCCGTTCCACATGTTCAGCCAATAGTCCATGAAAGAGCGGTGGCACAACCTAAGCCAGCTGATCCAGTTGTTAAACCAGCGCCAGTTTTAAGTACTCCTAGTGCATCCACTCTTGAAGTAATCCGTGGAGTTTCCGCCCGTGTTGTGCAAAGCATGGAAGCTTCACTCTCAGTTCCAACTGCCACATCAGTGCGTGCAGTTCCGGCCAAGTTAATGATTGATAACCGCATTGTGATTAACAATCACATGAAGCGCGCTCGCGGTGGAAAAGTTTCATTTACTCACATCATCGCTTATGCCATGATCAAAGCCGTTCGTGCGATGCCAGAGATGAACGCTTTCTTTGGCGAGCTTGATGGAAAGCCAGCAATTGGAAAACCAGAACACATCAACCTTGGAGTTGCCATTGATTTAGCTAAAGCCGATGGATCACGTCAGCTATTAGTGCCTTCAGTTAAGGGTTGTGAGTCTTTAGATTTTGCACAGTTCCGCAGCGCTTATGAAGCAGTAGTTAAGAAGGCACGTGATGGCTCACTCACTGTTGATGATTTTGCCGGAACAACAATGTCTATTACTAATCCAGGAACAATTGGCACGGTGCACTCAGTGCCACGTCTTGTTCAGGGACAAGGATTAATTCTTGGTGTTGGAGCGCTGGATTACCCAGCAGAGTTCGCGGGCTCTAGCGAAGAAACTCTGGCCCGTTTAGCTATTAGCAAGATTGTTACCCTGACAAGCACATACGACCACCGCATTATTCAAGGCGCAACATCAGGTGATTTCCTGCGCAGAATGCATGAATACATTCTGGGAGCCGATGGTTTCTATGATGAAATCTTTACTGCTCTGCATATTCCATATGAGCCAATTCGCTGGGCGGCCGATAAAGACTTCGCCCATGACGAAGAGATTGATAAGACTGCACGAATTCAGCAGCTGATTCAGGCTTATCGCACCAACGGTCACTTAATGGCAGACTTTGATCCCTTGGAATACGTTCAGCGCAATCATCCAGATTTAGATGTTCAAAGCCATGGACTATCTCTGTGGGATCTAGACCGTGAGTTTGCAACTGGTGGCTTTGGCGGCGAGAAGTTCATGTTGCTACGAAAGATTCTTGGAATTTTGCGTGATTCATACTGTCGCACAGTGGGTGTTGAATACATGTATATCGAAACCCCGGCAGAGCGCAAATGGATTCAAGAGCGCGTTGAAGTAGGAGTACAGAGTTTTCCACGTGAAGAACAACTTCGTATTCTCTATAAGCTCAATAGCGCTGAAGCCTTTGAGAACTTCTTACAAACTAAGTTCGTAGGACAAAAGCGTTTCTCACTCGAAGGTGGAGAATCTGTTATTCCATTACTGGATGCCGTTATTTCATCAGCAGCAGAAACAAAGTTGGATGAAGTCTGCATTGGAATGCCACACCGTGGGCGTCTAAACGTCTTGGCAAATATTGCCGGTAAATCTTCCGGACAAATCTTCCAAGAGTTCCAAGGTCACTATGCCGACAATCAAGTTCAAGGATCTGGCGATGTTAAGTATCACTTAGGTACTGAAGGTGTATTCACCGCCAACTCTGGTGCAACAACAAAGATTTATTTGGCAGCAAATCCTTCACACTTAGAGGCCGTTAACCCAGTTCTAGAGGGCATTGTTCGCGCGAAGCAGGATCGCCTTAATATCAAAAACGCTTATTCCATCCTGCCTATTTTGCTCCATGGTGATGCTGCCTTTGCGGCCCAAGGCGTTAACGCTGAAGTACTTCAGATGTCTCAGTTAGCTGGGTATCGCACAGGTGGAACTATTCATATTGTTGTTAATAACCAGGTGGGCTTCACTACTGCGCCAACTGCAGCTCGTTCTTCACGCTACTCAACTGATTTTGCCAAGATTATTCAGGCACCTGTTTTCCATGTTAACGGCGATGATCCAGAGGCATGTGTTCGCATTGCTCGTTTAGCTTTTGAATACCGTCAAGAGTTCAAAAAAGATGTTGTTATTGACATGGTTTGCTACCGCCGCCGTGGTCACAATGAAGGTGATGAGCCAAGCTTCACTCAGCCATTGATGTACAAACTCATTGATGCAAAGCGCTCAACCCGTCTTCTCTATACTGAAGCACTTATTGGACGCGGTGACATCACGGTTGAAGAAGCCGAAGATGTAGCACGCGACTATCAGTCACAACTAGAAGCAGTCTTTGCTGCAGTTAATAACTTAAGCGCTGAAACAAATCCAAACTTCAAGGCTCCAGTTGCACCGGATGCAGACAAGATTGTTACTTCGATTCCAGAGCAGCTAGCGCGCGAGATTGCAGCAACTCAAATTGCTACCCCTGAAGGCTTTAACGTTCATCCAAAGCTTTCACCACAGTTAGCTAAGCGCGTTGAGTCACTCAATGATGCCTCAATTGATTGGTCAACCGGTGAAATGTTGGCATTTGGTTCACTCCTTAAAGAAGGTCGCCCTATTCGCCTTGCTGGTCAAGATGCACGCCGTGGAACTTTCTCTAATCGCCACGCAGTGATTGTTGATAAAGAAAATGGAAATGAATGGACACCGCTTCGTGCACTAATCACTGATGAAAACCAGTTCTTTGTTGTTGACTCACTACTAAGCGAATATGCAGCAATGGGCTTTGAGTATGGATATAGCGTTGAGCGCGAAGAAGCACTTGTTTTATGGGAAGGCCAATTCGGAGATTTTGCTAACGGCGCACAAACAATTATTGATGAGTTCATCTCTTCCGCACTTCAAAAGTGGGGTGAGCGCTCCTCCGTTGTTCTGCTCTTGCCACATGGCTATGAGGGCCAAGGACCAGATCACTCATCCGGACGTATTGAGCGGTACTTACAACTATGTGCTGAGCAAAATATGACTGTGGCTCAGCCTTCTTCTCCTGCTTCTTACTTCCACTTACTGCGCTGGCATGCAAAGAACCCAGCCCGTCGTCCAATGGTTGTCTTTACACCTAAGTCAATGTTGCGCTTAAAAGCTGCAGCCTCTGCCTTGGGTGATTTCACTTCAGGGCACTTCCAACCTGTAATTAGCGATGATTCGGTAACTAACGCATCTCGCGTTATTTTCTGTTCTGGCAAGGTTTATCACGATCTCGTTGCAGAGCGAGCAAAGCTGGGTGAGAGTTCAACTGCCATTGTTCGCGTTGAGCTTTTGTATCCACTTCCTGTTGATGAGATGGTTGCAGAAGCCAACAAGCATCCAAATGCTAATTTGTTATGGGTACAAGATGAACCTGCAAATCAAGGCCCATGGTCACACATCGCACTTCGAACTTCAGAACAACATGGTGGCCACGGATTTGGTTCACGTATGTTGCGTCGTATTTCTCGCAGGGCAACAGCTGCACCTGCAACTGGAAATCATCACTTGCATGAAGATGAACAAAAAGCATTAATGCTCGAAGCGTTTACACGCTAGATGAGTTTTTTGCCACGCTTGTAGCGAAATAGAACCACACCAACAATCTCTTCGGCTGCTATCCAACCCCAACTGCGCGAATCTGTGCTCTCGTTTGCATCACCTTCAACCCAATACTTACCACTATGAAACTTTTGCACACGTTTAACTAAAAAGATTCCGGGTTTCTCTTCTCGTTCTATAACAACGACCTTGCCAAGGATTGATTTTCCAACCGCAGCTAACCCCGCCGCCCCTTCTGTCCAACTCACAAAGAGCCAATCCCCATCTCGGTATGCGGGAAGCATGGAACCACCCGATACCTTGACTGTGCCAAATTTGCTCATGGGCGGTAGTCTCGCACTTACGAGCCTTAAACATCCATCGAAGGCTCATAAAGGGAGAATCATGTTTGCACCAAAGACAACTGTCTACGCACACTGCGATCTTCCATGTGGTGTTTACGATCCAGCCCAAGCAAAGATTGAGGCTCTATCTGTAAAAGCATGCATGGAAAAATACGCAGCTAATCCTGATGCGGATTTCCGCTCACGCTCTGTAGCAATCAAAGAAGAGCGTTCACACCAAGTCAAAGAACACCTATGGGTTCTATGGACAGATTATTTCAAGGCACCACACTTTGAGGCATATCCACAACTGCATTCACTATTTAACGATGCAACAAAGCTTGCTGGTGCTGCTGGCACAAAGGGAACTCAAGATGTTGCAGTTGCAGATAAGTTAATCGGAAAGATTGATGAAATCGCAGAGATTTTCTGGGCAACTAAAAAAGCTTAAGCAATTAAAGATTGCGCGGCGGTGCGGGCGAGGAAGGAAACTCGCTCCACCGCCGATCTTTTTATCATGGCAGCTGCTACTTGGCGCTCACCTTCATAGACTTCACATTCAAAAGTTAATTCACGGTTTTCAATTTCAATACATGTAGACACTGCACGTAGTTCAGCACCAATCGAAGATGGACTCAACGTGATCATCTCAAAACTAATGGGAATTGTTGTTTCCTCTGGCTCTAAATGCTCATCCATTGAAATGATTGCCGCATGCTCCATCAGTGAAATCAATTGTGATTGAGAAACAATTGGTAGATCACCAATTCCCATTGCAACTGAAGTGTCACCAGCCCGCACAGTCATGACCGTTAAGCCAACGGCTCCAATGACTTCTTCTGCAGGTTTCATGATTAATAACTTACCTGCTTAGGCCTTAAGTGGTGGGATTATCGCCTTCATTGATGTAACGAATTTCCTCGGTGTGTTCAATCGTTACTTCACGGTGTTCAACTTGGCCGAACTCATCAATTTCGATAGAAATCTCAGTCATACTGAACTGCGTAACAACCTCAGTAAAGGCTCCGGTCGCTTGGCCATGAATTTGGTTAAAGATGGCATGATGTAATTCAGCTGGTGCTTCTTCGTTGCATGTGCGGCGTAGTACTTGTTGTACAAGAGAGTGCATCGCCCGCTCATGGGCAAGTTCTTCTTCACAGGCTGAGCACTCGGCGACGTGAACTTCAATAACCTGCATCTGTGGTTGCTCAATATTGCCCTCGATGAGTAGAACGAAGGAGTTCAGTACTTCGCTACATGGGGTTATAAATGAAAAGCTCATGCTTCTGCCCCCTCATCAGGGTCAGTTTTCTTTGCCAAAGGCTTGGCTTTGACGTTATATCCAAGTTCCTTTGCATACTCTGTTAACCGCTCGCGCAGCTGTTTTCTTCCCCGGTGCAACCTAGACATCACAGTTCCAGCTGGCACGCCAACAATTTCAGCGATCTCCTTATAAGAAAATCCCTCTACATCGGCCAAATAGACGGCTATGCGAAACTCTTCTGGAATCTCTTGCAGCGCGCGCTTGATATCGCTATCGGGAAGATTTTCAAGGGCCTCAACTTCTGCTGATTTACCTAGATTACTTGTGTGTGATGCCGCATCTGCCAACTGCCAATCTTCAATTTCACCGGCAGATAATTGTGGGCGGCGTTGATCTTTGCGATAGGTGTTAATAAAAGTAGTTGTTAAAACGCGGTAGAGCCATGCTTTTAGATTTGTACCTGGCTCAAATTGATGGAAAGAAGCAAAGGCTTTTAAGTAAGTATCTTGAACTAAATCTTTGGCATCATCAGGATTTCTTGTGTAACGCAAAGCTGCGGCATAGAGCTGATTTGTGAAAGCAAGAGCATCTCGCTCAAAGCGGGCGCTGCGCTCCGCTGAGCTCTCTTTAACTAAATCGGTTGATGTCATTGCGAGCAAAGATTATCGCTAAAACAGGGTCTCTGGCTCACCCAATTCAATTGCCTGGGTTAGCTGGGCGCCATTGTTTGCAACTGAGTTAACGTGGGATGAAACGGGATGGGCCTTAACTATCGCTTCGGGGGATTGAACCACCATCAGATTTCGCAAATTCTCAATCTCTTTGTTCTCAGGATCTAGCCATGCATCCCAACGATCATGGGGCATGAACACTGGCATTCTGCTGTGAATGGTTGCGAGTTCACCTTGTGCCTCTTGCGTAATGATTGATGCACTTTCAATTACTTCGCCATTAGGTCCGCGCCAACTACTCCAAATTCCTGCAATAGATAGCTGAGCACCATCGCGAGAAGAAATATAGAAAGCTTGTTTTGGTTTATACCGCCCTAGCGCAGTTGCCCATTCGTAATAACCTTGAGCTGGAACTAAACATCTTCGTTGTTTGAAGGCATCTTTAAATGTCGGTTTCTCATGAACGCTTTCACTGCGTGCGTTAATGGCTCGTGATTGTGAGGTCTTTGCCTCAGCGGTATCTGTTAGCCAAGGCGCAATTAATCCCCATGACACTATCGCCAAATCTTTCTTGGATTGGGATTGCTCTTTTAGCGGGGAGCGAACAATGTAGATCGGATTAGTGGGGGCGATGTTCCAATTAAGCGGAATGGATTGGGCAGGAGAAGTGCCAGTGACTTCAAACTGCTCCATGAGTTCGCGCATATCTGCACTTTGCGCATAACGACCACACATGTGCAAAGGATATGCGTAAAACGAGAGTGATGTTAGCCGCGATAGACTTAGGCGATGATGAATAACAACGCACACTGGCCCGCGCACTTTCGCGGCTCACGACCAGTCGAGGCCTTCGTTGTCATTCCTGGATCTAAATCTGTGACAAACCGTGCATTGATTTTGGCAGCCCAAACAGATTCACCTTCAACTCTTCGCCGCCCACTAGTTTCTCGCGATAGCGAATTGATGGTTGCAGGGTTGCGTGCGCTAGGTGTTGGAATTGAAGAGAAGAACGTAGTTGTTAATGGCGTAGAAGAACATCAGTGGGTAGTAACTCCAGCTCCACTTCGCGGTGGCGTGAAAGTTGATGTTGGAAATGCTGGAACGGTCATGCGCTTTCTTCCCCCACTTGCTGCCCTTGCATCAGGAGATGTTGCCTTTGATGGTGATCCACGTTCATATGAGCGCCCACTGGGGCCAGTGATTAAAGCTTTAGAAGAGTTAGGAATTTCAATCGAACACGGCGGTCGCTATAGCTTGCCCATGAAACTGCATGGAACTGGAAAGATTCCAGGCGGTGCGCTAACAATTGATGCAACTGCTTCTAGCCAGTTTTTATCAGCACTTCTTTTAGTAGCACCTAGCTTTGAAAACGGCATTGTTGTAACACATGAAGGTGGACTATTGCCATCTATGCCTCACATTGAAATGACAGTAGATATGTTGCGCAGCTTTGGCGCACAGGTAAGCGTTGATACCAGCGCGCAATCGTGGAGCGTTAAGCCAGGAAAACTTCACGGACAAAATTTAGTGATTGAACCTGATCTATCAAATGCAGCTCCATTCCTTTCTCTTGCGATGGTGTGTGGTGGAAGTATCACGATTCCAGATTGGCCCAGCTCTACAACTCAGCCTGGAGATCAACTGCGTTCCATCTTTACACAGATGGGTGCGCAGGTTTCTATGGATGAGCGCGGTTTAACCTTAACTGGAACCGGCGTAATTCATGGAATAGATATTGATCTACATGATGTTGGTGAATTAACCCCATCCATTGCAGCAGTTGCAGCTCTTGCTGATTCACCCTCGCATTTGCGCGGTATTGCCCACCTTCGCCTGCATGAAACTGATCGTCTTGCTGCGCTCACGCGCGAAATAAATGCACTGGGCGGAAATGTCGTTGAAGAAGAAAGTGCGCTGCATATAACTCCTGCTCCATTACATGGCGGTGTTTTCCACACATACGATGATCACCGTCTTGCAACGGCAGCCGCTGTTCTTGGTTTAGTAGTTCCAGGCATTGAAGTGGAAAACATTGCAACCACTCGCAAGACTCTGCCAGATTTTCCAGGTCTATGGAGTTCTCTTCTTGTTTAGCCAGGAAATGCGCTCATGAGTCCACGCGAATACGATGAATCAGATGCGCGCACAAGACCTGCGCGCAGCACGCGTCCTCGCAGCAAAGACCGACCAACTCATTCCACTGCCATTTCCGCACTTGTTACCGGAGTTGATCGCGGGCGACAAACATGTGTAAGTGATGATGGCGTGATTATTACGGCGATGCGTGCCAGAGAACTTGGTCCTAAATCAGTTGTGGTGGGTGATCGAGTTTCCATCGTTGGTGATGTGACTGGTGATGAAGGAAGTTTGGCTCGTATCGTTTCAGTAAATGAACGTAGAAACTCACTAAGTAGAACTGTTGATGATGCTGCCCAAGTAGAGCGCACGATTGTGGCAAATGTGGATCAACTTGTCATTGTTGTTGCTGCGCTTAATCCTGAGCCACGTCGTGGTCTCATCGATCGCTTTCTTGTTTCAGCTTTTACTGAAGGTATTACACCAAAGTTGGTTGTAACTAAGACAGATTTAGGAGAAGTACCAGAGTTTCTAGCTGAGTATGCAAAGTTAGATGTTGAAATCTTGCACACTGCAATTAAGAGTGACTCACGTGAGAAAGATTTAGAGGCATTACATAAGATGCTTTCAGGCAAAATCTCAGTACTCGTTGGTCATTCAGGTGTGGGTAAGTCAACGCTCATTAACGCACTTGTTCCGGCAGCAGATCGCTTAACGGGTGATGTGAATGAATCTACGGGCCGTGGTCGCCACACTTCTTCTAGTGCAGTTGCACTTGCGCTAGATACACACGATGGATGGATTATTGACACACCAGGTATTCGAGCATTTGGCTTGTCCCATATCGATGTCAGTCGAATTGTTGATGCGTTCACTGATCTTTCACTTGTGGCTGCAACATGTTTGTCTAATTGCTCACACGCTGAAAGCTCTTGCAAACTTGATGCATGGGCTGCGCCCAACGGGGTAGTAGACCACGAGAGAGCAGCCAGATTAAGCAGTCTTCGTTCCTTGTTAGCGGTCAAGGACCAAGCAGTATTTGTGCCAGAGGATTAGTATTCAATCTATAGAGCGCACGAGTTTAATGAAGGAAGAATAGAAAATGAGCGAAAGTAAGTACGCCGAAGATTTAGCTTTGGCACACCTACTCGCTGATATCGCAGACTCAATCTCACTTGATCGCTATCAATCTTTAGATTTAGTCATTACAACTAAGCCAGATAACACCCCAGTTACCGATGCTGACCGCGCAGTAGAAACAGCGATCCGTGAAGCACTTGCAACGCATCGCCCTAATGATGGATTACTGGGTGAAGAGTTTGGCAGTGACATCACAGGTGCTAAGCGTTACTGGGTCATAGATCCCATTGATGGAACTAAAAACTTTATGCGTGGGGTTCCAACGTGGGCAACGTTGATTGCACTTGTTGAAGTTGCTGAAGATGGAACACAGGAAGTTGTTGTTGGAATTGCTAGCTCACCAGCACTTGCGCGTCGATGGTATGCATCATGTTGTGAAGGTGCATATGTAACCTTTAATGGTCAAACAAAAAAATTAGCAGTGTCACAAGTTTCATCCATAACGGATGCATCGGTTGCGTATTCAGATTTTGTTGGTTTTGGTTCACGCTTAAATGCCTTCAACTCAATTCTCTCCACTGCATGGCGCACTCGTGGAATGGGTGACTTTTGGTCTCACATGCTAGTTGCAGAAGGTGCCGTAGATATTGCTATTGAGCCAACTCTTGCAGTGTGGGACATGGCAGCCCTAGATATTATTGTGCGCGAAGCTGGAGGAGTGTTCACTAATACTTCAGGTGAGCAAGGCCCATTTGGTGGCAGCGGAGTATCAACAAACAAAGCAGTACATGAAGCTCTCATCAAAGCGTTGAACGGGTAAGCGGACATGGCAACCGAAACGATCTTAGAACCCACAACCCTTGCTATCGAGGGAATGACGTGCTCTTCCTGCGTTAATGCAGTTGAAAAAGCATTGAACAATATGGAAGGTGTTCGAGCAACTATTAACTTTGCAACCGAGACTGCCCATGTTATGGCACCAGCGGATATGGATATTAAAGAGTTAATCAAAACAGTTGAAAAAGCTGGATATAAAGCTAGCCTTTTACAAGATGCGCAGGCAGTAACTTTGCATAGCAAGAAATCAGCAAGAGCTTTGTTCTTTGCATTTATATTTGCAGTACCAGCAGTCTCAATCTCAATGGTTATGAGTTGGCATCACAGCATTGATATGTGGATTCATGATCAGCTAGATGTATTTGGACTTCCTCATCCACTCTATTCAGCCACAGCTTGGCTAGTAATTGCACTAAGTGCACCAGTTGTTCTCTTTGTTGCTTGGCCAATTCACCGTGCTGCACTACGAAACCTGAAGCATCCAACTATGGATAACTTAATTTCAATGGGTTCAATAGCAGCATTCACTTGGTCGATTTATGCAAATTCAATGGGTGAAGGCGATGTTTATACAGAGGTTGCTGCTGGCGTTATTTTCTTTGTCATCCTTGGACGATTCTTAGAAACTAGAGCCAAGGCACGTGCTGGCGCTGCTCTTTCCTCCCTTTTAGCACTTGGTAGCAAAGAGGTAACAATTGTTCGTGGGGGATTCCCACTGATTGTTCCTATCGAGCAACTACAAATTGGTGATGAATTTGAAGTTAGACCTGGTGATCGTGTTGCAACTGATGGCATCGTTGTCAGCGGGCAGAGCGCAGTTGATGACTCAATGCTTACAGGTGAATCAAAACCTGTAGATGTCGGTCCTGGAGCACAAGTAATTGGTGCATCGGTTAATCACAATGGTCGATTGATTGTGCGCGCTACGCGAGTGGGAAGTGACACTGAACTTGCCCGCATCACAGCAATGGTAATTAGTGCCCAAGGCACTAAAGCACCTATTCAGCGTCTAGCCGATCGGATTAGCGCAGTCTTTGTTCCGATTGTTACAGTACTTTCAATTGCAACTTTTGCTACTTGGTACTACAGCGGTTATTCCCTCACACAATCTATTTCTGTGGCAATCACTGTCCTTGTCATTGCTTGTCCATGCGCGCTAGGACTTGCCACGCCTGTTGCATTACTTGTTGCATCAGGACGCGGAGCACAGCGCGGAATAGTCTTGCGCGAACCACGAGTACTAGAAGTTGCTCGCAATGTGGACACAGTGGTCTTTGATAAGACTGGAACACTCACAGAAGGTGTTATGAATGTGCAGAATGCAGTTATTTCTGCCGGTGCTGGATCAGTTCTAGGTGCTTCTTTCGCATCTTTGATAAATGAAGCAACGATACTTTCTTCAGCACATGCCATTGAATCTGCAAATTCACACCCAGTTGCCCTAGCGATTTCTCGTTTTGCGTTAGCTGGTGGTGCAAAGAACTTAGTGGCCACAGACTTCTCAGTTACTCCTGGTTCAGGAGCTGCAGGGCGAGTGAATCTTGGTAGCCAATCTCCTGTTGTTTTAATTGGCTCTCCGGCAGCCGTTGCACACAGCTGCACAGATTTTCATTCAGAGATTAAGGCAGCTGTAACAGCTGGGCAGAGCGCAGGATTAACGGTTGCAGTTTTGGCATGGGATGGTGTTGCTTTAGCTGTATTTGCTGTTGGAGATCAACTAAAAAGCGATGCAGCCCAGACCGTTAGCGCACTTCAATCAATGGGTATTACGCCATGGCTAGTTACGGGAGATAGCGCAGAAGTTGCCGCCTCTGTTGCTTCAACTGTGGGTATTGATAATGAGCATGTTGTTTCTGCCGCTATGCCAGAGACCAAGTTGGCCATTGTTGAGAGATTAAAGAGTGAAGGACGTTGCGTTCTTATGATTGGCGATGGGATCAATGATGCTGCAGCCTTAACGGCCGCTGATTTATCGATGGCGATGGGAACTGGCACTGACACAGCAATCTCTTCAGCTGACATCACATTGATGAACTCAGGTTTAGGAAGTGTTATTTCAGCGCTCAAGCTTTCCCAAAAGACCTTGAAGATCATCCGTTTGAATATGGGATGGGCGCTTATCTATAACGTAATTGGCTTGCCGATTGCAGCCCTTGGTTTATTGCAACCACTATATGCCGCAGGGGCAATGGCGCTCTCTTCACTCTTTGTGGTTACTAACTCACTTCGTATTAAATAAAAAATCTCGCTAGTGGATAGTCTACCAGCGAGATTTTTCATACTGTTGTGCGTAGTAGCGGGGGCAGGATTTGAACCTACGACCTCTGGGTTATGAGCCCAGCGAGCTACCGAGCTGCTCCACCCCGCGTCGGTGAAGCAATCTTATGCGCATCAATAGATAAAGACCAAATCGGTCTTATTTACTTCTTGCTCTGCGCATTAATGGCTGAATCAAGAGCTGATTTCAATCTCTTTTGTGCTTTGTCATAAGCAGCGAAATCACCCTTTGCAAGTGCAGCTAATCCATCGGAGTATGCCTGCTTTGCACTAGCAAGTGCGTTAGCAAGAGATGAATTAGTTGTGCCTGTTGTTGTGTTTGTTGTTCCGGATGAGTTAGCAGTTCCGGAGTTTCCACCAAATACTTGATCAAGTGCTCCCTTTAATGTGTCGTCATAACCAATTTGATCTCCGAAGGAAACCAGAACCTTTTGTAGTAATGGATATGAAGCAGCATTAGCAGTTGCACGAACATAGACAGGCTGTACATAAAGTAAGCCGCCACCAACTGGCAGAGTTAACAAGTTACCAAGCACAACATCTGATCCACCTTGGCGAAGAAGTGAAAGTGAGTTAGCAACTTCAGGTTTAGCTTCAAAGTTTGAAGCAACCTGTGAAGGTCCAGCCACGTTAGTGCTTCGAGGTAGTTGAAGCACAGTAATTTTTCCGTAACCAGGACCAGCATCTGAGTTCACAACTGCAAATGCAGATAAGTTTTCACGTCCACCACGTGGAACAAATGGGGTTGTGAGTGCAAACTCTGGCTTAGCTTCACCAGGCATCTGAAGTGTTAAGTAATAAGGAGGTTGTGCACCAGCGTTAGCACCAAATGTTGATGGGTCACGAGGTACGCGCCAGAAGTCTTGTCCACCATAGAAAGCTGCCGCTGTTTGCACGTGATAGGAAGAGAGAATTTCACGTTGCACGCGGAACATATCCTCTGGGTATCTGATGTGTTCTAGCAAAGACTTTGAAATCTTGCTCTTTGGCTGGATAGTTCCAGGAAATGCCTTGCTCCATGTTGCAAGAACTGGATCTTTTTCATCCCATTGATACAAAGAAACAGTGCCATCGTAGGCATCAACGGTTGCCTTAACAGAGTTACGGATGTAGTTAATGTTCTGATTACCTTGAGCTGTCACAGATGTTGAGTTTGAAGTCAACGCATCAAATGTGGCATTAGCTAGGGATGTTTGCCTTGAGTATGGATATCCGGCACTTGTTGTGTAGCCATCGATAATCCACATAATCTTGCCATCGATAATCGCTGGATATGGATCTCCGTCCAGAGTCAACCATGGTGCGACCTTGGCAACGCGATCACGAGGGTTACGGTTATAAAGGATTTTTGAATCTTTGTTAATCAAAGATGAAAGCAAAATACGTTGCTCTTGATATTTCAAGGCAAAAACAATCTTGTTTACAAGAGAGCCGACTGGGACACCACCGGTACCAGAATAAGTAACGTTCTTTTGACCATTTGCTGATGCATCATCTGGATAGTCGAACTCAACTGGAGAATCAGTCTTTACGCCGCCGATGATTGAGTAATCAGGAACGTTTTCACCAAAGTAAACACGTGGCTCGAAATCTCCAAGACCTTTAGTTGGTGGTAAATCACCAACTGCAAAGGAAGGCTTTCCATCTGTGTCACGTGCATTACCAAAGGCAGCAACGAAACCAAATCCATGTGTGTAAACCAAGTGATCATTGATCCAGTTACGTGATGGGTTACCTGCAATGTTGAGTTCGCGTACTGCAACTGCAACATCGCGCTTCACGCCATCAACTGTGTAACGATCGATATCAAGTGATTCAGGGAAAGTGTAATAAGGCTTGATCTGCTGTAATTGGCGGAAAGTAGCTGAAATTACATTGGGATCCATCAAGCGGATATTTGAAATAGTGGCCGCGTCTTTTGTGAGTTGGCCAGCAGATGTTGTAAGAGTTGCTTGGTAATCACTGACTTCAACACCAGATAAACCATAGGCATCTCGGGTTGCATCGATATTGCGCTGGATGAAAGGTGCTTCCTTAGAAGACTCACTTGGTTTTACTTGGAACTGCTGGATAGCTCCTGGATAAATTCCTGCAATCAAAACTGATGAAACTACAAGGAGGGCGGTTCCAGCAGCTGGCAATACCCATGAACGACGAATGATATTTGCGAAAAATAGCAGCGCACAGACAACGGCAATTGCGGCCAGAATCGCTTTAGCAGGAAGAGTTGCGTTGACATCGGTATATGTAAGACCGGTAATCAACTTGCTTTCTTTAAGAGCTAATTGATAACGATCAAACCAATAAGCAACTGCCTTCATCAAAACAACGCCACCCAGTAGAACTGAGAGCTGCACGCGGGCAGCAACAGTTGTGCGGTCTTCTCGAACCTGCAGGCGGATTCCGCCATAAAGATAATGAACAACGGCTGCGGCAATAATAGAAAGAACAAAAGTTGAAATAGCCCAAGCAATCATCGTTTGGTAGAACGGTAATTTAAAAGCAAAGAATGAAATGTCCATGTTGAACTGTGGATCTTTCACACCAAAACTAGTTGAGTTCTTAAACAGCAACCATGATTTCCATAACACTGATCCTGAAGTACCAGCAAAATAGAAAAGTCCCACAGCAAGTGCAAGAACAACCCAGCGCTTAATTGGTTCAATTTGTGCACGATAGCGCTCAAGATTATCTGCCTCAATGCTCAGCGGAACATAGAGTGGACGTCGCTTATAAGCGATGATGATGTTGAGTAAAATAATTGATGAAGTAAGCAATCCAGCGATGACGAATAGAAAAACCTTGGTCGTTAGGACTGTTGTCCACACTGAAGTGAACGCTACAGATTTGAACCATAACCAGTCAGCGTAGAAACCACTGAGTGAGAGCAGAACTCCTGAAAGAACAACCAAAATTGTGATTGTTAGTGTGAGGGGACTGCGGCGGCCTTTAAAATTGAACTGCGGGGTTGCATTACTTGTCATGACCGTACGCTAGCGCAACTGTGCGCAAGCTTCATTCTCACCCTTTATAGGGAGGCGATGGCCTCGGCCAGGGTGGCAACGGTCACTACTTTAATTCCGGCCGGGACACGTTCGATTTCTGCGCTATTGCCAGCCGGGGCTAAAAAGAGAGTGGCTCCAGCCTTGTGAGCTGCCAAGATCTTCAAGTTTATTCCACCAATAGGACCAACTTTTCCATCAGTTGAAATTGTGCCCGTTCCTGCAATATGGCGGCCTTTCAATAAGTCCTTTTCAGTAAGTAGTTCTATAACACCAATGGCAAAAATCATTCCACCACTGGGCCCGCCAGTTTTCTTTACGTCAAATGAAATATTTTTTATACGCAAATCATTTGCAGCAACGCCATATTCGGGATGTAATCGCAAAAAGGAAAGCGCAGCGGTTTTAGCAGTGTCCTGCGAGTTAACCATGTCGGCTTTAGCTTTTTTATCTTCACTTTTCTGCGTGGTGCCAGGTGGGTAGATTGCAGCGCGTGGATAAACAGTCTCGTCGGCCCTGATCCATGAATAAATAATCTCAGGTCCAATTATCCAAGAGTTTGGATTTGTGACCCTTATTGACATTAAATCAATACGGCCATTAGCTGGATAAGATTTTTGATCTTTGATAGTAATTAATTTATCAAAAATATCTTGTGCCTGCCCTGGCAAAATAATGACATAAGGTAATGGAGAAACAAACGCTAGTGCACCAAAGAGAGCGAGAATTATCCTTGCTATTCGTGGAAGTGGTGAAAAGTGCACAGTCTTAGAAGGGAGTTCTACTTAGGATTTCTTCAGAAAAGGATTATCGTCAAGAGAATCATTTGCTGGATCTGGCTTAATTAACTGAGTGTGGTTGTCACTGGCCGCTGACGTTGGAGATATGTGAGATTGTGCTGAAACATCACGTGCCTGTGAATCGCGGAGTGAATCTTGAAAGCGCTGAAACTGGCCAACAGAGCGCTGTGTTTCTTGCTGAAACTTTCCTTGAAATTTAGTTACCCATAGAACATAGAGCAGAGCCCCACTCAGACCCAGGGCTGGGACGACCCACCAGATGAGTGCAAGAAAGGAGCTGGACATAGGGTCAGCCTACCGCCAGAAGAGGCGTCGCGCTAAAGATGGTGTGTTGCCAACTTATTCACAAATAACTCATTGCATTTGGGGAAGAAATCAGATGGCTATCTGGTTACAGCACTGGGAGGATTTACACATGTCGCCATTTGGTTTTACACCTGATAGTTCAGATGAGCCTGAAAAAAATAAGGATGGTGAATCTGTTGATTTCGCTGCCATGATGGCACAGATGCAACAACAGATCCAACAACAGTTTTCCGCTCTTGGCATGAACGCCCCAGGATTTTCTGCAACAACAGAAGCACTTCCAAAAAACATTGTTCGAGACACTGCAAAGAAGTTCGTCACGGCAAAGGGCTCAGCCCCTATTGGTGCAAATGATGTGGCAAAGATTGAAGAGGCTTTTGCAATTGCGGAGCTATGGCTCAATGAGGCAACTTTCTTTTCACAAGTAACAGCTACCGGAAATCCTGCGATGGCCAGAACAGATTGGGTTGATACAACATTAATTGGCTGGCAAGTCTCTGTTGAGCCTTTAGCAACCGGCTTAGCTGCTGCTATTTCAGAGCTACTCAACAATGCCAATGGCGAACAAGGCCAAAGTGAGGCAGAAAAGGCCATGCAGATCCCGGTTGGGATGATTGCAACGCTGCTGCGCTCCTTTATCGGCTCATTAATTGCAACACAGCTGGGCCAATCCATTGGCGGATTAGCTGGTTCAGTAACTGGCACACATGATGTGGGACTTCCTTTAGTAGAGCCTGTTTACCCTTCCCTTGTTCCACAAAACATTGATGAGTGGGGTCAAGACCTCAATATTCCAATGGATGAAGTTCGAATCTTTCATGCACTTCGTGAAAGCGCAGTTGCACGATTATTTGCTCACAACCCTTGGTTGATCTCTTATATTCGCACTGCGATTTCAGATTATGGAAAAGGAATTCGTATAGATATCGATGCAATTCAGCGTCAAGCCCAAGAAGTCTTCGATAATGCTTCACAAGAGGGCAAAGAGTTTGATCCAACTAATCCAGAGAGTTTTAATATCGCACTCAATGAAGGAATTTTCACACCAGAGGAAACTCCAGCTCAGCGCGCAGCGCTAACAAAGTTAGAAACAGTTCTGGCTCTCATAGATGGCTGGAGTGAAGATGTTGTTTCACTTGCTGCAGGGGATCGACTACCTAATCTTGTTGCCTTGCAAGAAACTTTGCGCCGTCGTCGAGCAACATCTGCTCCTGCGCAACAGTTATTTGCAACGATGTTTGGTTTGCAGGTCTCACCCAAGCTGGCACGTGAGGCCGCAACGTTTTGGAAGGCAGTTCGCGAGGTGAAAGATTGTGAAGGTAGAGATCGAATTTGGAGTGGAATCTTGCCAACTGCCGATGATCTATTAACGCCGCAGAGTTTCTTGGCAAGTATTGAAATTCCTGATGATTTATCGGGCCTATGAAAGCCACAGATAGAAAAGCGAACTCCCCGGCCGCTCATTCTGTATCAGCCTTCCCCTTGCTGATATAGAACAGTTATCCGAGGAGTTCGTAGTCGTAACGTAAATGTATTTGGCCCGAGAATCAACTGAGAACGCCTTTGACACAACCTATTTTTCTCGTGTAATGGAGATTTATTTTTCGCATTGATTGTAAAAATCTCTCAACACGTGGTTGAGGTTTCCAGTCCGCATCTGGGTTGGGAGATACCGTTCTATCTATGCAAACGCCGCCCTTTGAAGATCTAGGAAGTGAGAACACACTTCCGGGAATCAACGAAGGCGAGATAATTGTTATTCGATCCACCCGGCGAAAGAAAAATATCTCTGCTTATCGCCAGGGGGGCCGAATTGTGGTTTCGATCCCGGCCAGAATGAGTAAAGCCGATGAACGGGCGATGGTGCCAGAGATGGTGGCCAAGATTCGGGCCCAAGAAGCTGCTATTACGATGAGTGAAGAGGCTTTAGCGACACGAATAGGCGAGCTTTTAAGTGAATTAGCCCCAGAGATCTCCCTGCGCCCAGCATCGGTGGCCTGGCGAGGGATGCGCGAGCGATGGGGTTCGTGCACGGGGGTAGATCGAACTATCCGAATCTCTGATCGACTCAAAGGCGCACCTGACTACGCCCTGGACTATGTCCTCTTTCATGAAGCTATCCATCTTGAGTATTTTGACCATGGCCCAGAGTTCAAAGAGCTTTTGGCCAGGTTCCCACGGGCCGAGATCGCCAGCGCCTATCTAGATGGCTATGAAGCAGCTGAAACTGCGCTCGCAGCACCTGAGGCGCTCAAAAAGCTCCTAGCTAGGGGTGAAAAAACTCCTCAATAAACGCGCCTACTTTCCCTTGATTGAGCGTGTCGAGGGGTATCGTCTCACTTAACAGAACGCTCGCCCCGCACGGGGAGCAGCCCCTAAGGGATTGCAAGCGTCGAACGGAGGACAAGAAAATGGCAGTTGAGACATACAAAGGTGACGCTTACTGCGTTAAGTGCAAAGCGAAGCGTGACTTCGAAGGAACCGTAAAGGTCTCTGAATCTGGTCGTCGCATGGCACAGGGCATCTGTCCGGTGTGTGGCACCAAGGTTAATCGCATCCTTGGCAAAGCTCAGTAATTAAATTTCGCTCACACGATGTGAGCGTCTAGCGTTAAAAGAAACCCTCATGTTCCTATGCGAATGTGGGGGTTTCTTCGTATCTTCGCAGTATTTCAATCAGTGATGAGACACCTCACAGAGTAGTAATCAAGCAGGGCGCTCCACAGGTTATGAGTAGGTAAAAACGCAAGGCCTCGGCCAGAGCAACTCTTGCGCAATGACTACAACATCAACTTCGGCTCCCATTTTTCCCCGTCTAAAAAACGGTGTCTTTATTAGTGCGCAAACTTCAACACAGGAAAGCTCCATCACGATGGCAACCTCCTCTCATGGTGTGGCGATAAACCACTCTTCGGCCAGATCAATTATTGAGCAGTTCACTGGAATCTTAAGCTGCGAAGAAATCTCTCAAAAACTAGGAATTCCGATAACAACTATCAAATCGATTATTGATGAACTACTGGCTGCAAACTTTCTTGACACACAGAGAAAGACGATAAAACTCAATAATAGATTTCAATCAGCAATTAAATCCCGAGCAGCTCACACGCAAGACCAAAGCCAAGATGCTGCCTTTAGTCAACTGCAAAAACGTTTAGCCCCTGAGTTAAGTCAAGCTACTTGGATTCAAGGAGTTCGAGATGGCGGTGTGGATGTTATGACTGCACGACAGAACTTTGGTGTTGAAATCATTGGCAACTCACGAACAGCAACTTTGCTCTTTTCAATTCTTTTAGCAAGTGGTGTGACAAACACTAGAATTTCTCTCTCTACCTCCTATAAACATCCAACTGTGGTAGATAGCGACTTAGGCTCAGGATCACTGAGAACAACTGATTTAGGGTTGAACTATAAAAAGAGAGTTGAAGAGTTAGCACGGGAATGGTCGCTCTTTCCAGTGGCATCTAGTTTTGCACTTGCCCAGCGAGGTGCACCAAAGCCTGTTGTTCCAGAGAAGAATCTACGAATAATCTGTGGCAGCTTTGATTCACAGTATGTAGAGCATCTATTACGCGATGGGCACGACCATTTCTTTGTGGGAAGAGCACCTGGCCACATCGCAACTGTTGGACCTTTTGTGCAACCTGGTAGCACTCCATGTCGGCGCTGTCTTTCACTTATCCAAGCTGATCGGGTGGGTGTTGCTGAACTCTCTATCCCACTTGGGACTAGTGATGAACTGCCTATTGCAGTTGCTCATCAAGTTGCTGCTTTAGCAGCTCATGCAGCGTTGAAATTCATAGACACAGGCAAAAGTGAACTACAGGCCGCGCAATTGATTGTGGATTTTCTCGATGCCCTTAATCCCCAGTTACAGCATTTCCCACAGCATCCAGAGTGTGAATGCTTATGGACACGTGCAGACGTACTTCTTTAGTGGAATGCAGTTGTGCACAGCTTAAGCCGCAAGGTGAAATGAGTAAGTCACCTATAACAAGATTGCTTGTCACCAGATTTACACACCCCACCCTAAGGAAAAGAGAAGCAGATGAATAAAATAATGAAATCAATGGTTGATGCAGAGTTAGTTCTGCGCGAACATCTAATCAAAGCCCATAAGAAGTTCTATACACGGCTCAGGGATGAGCAGGGAGATGTGCCGGGTTGGGTTTTAGTAGTGCTTATGACCACCGGGCTAGTAACTGCAATCTGGACTATTGCCGCCCCCCGTTTGAGCGCAATTCTAAAAAACTCTCTCGATTCAATGAATGGGATCCGATAACAATGACTACAAGGGGCTTTCGTGAATCCTTTCTGCGCAAAGTGAGGCAAGAAAACGGTAATCTTGAAAGCTCACTTGTTCTTATTCCTCTGGTATTTCTCTTTCTCATCGCCGTTGAACTCATAGTTGCGACCAATCTTCGTAATAGCGATTTCGCACTAGCTCAAAGTGATGCCTCAACCAGAGCAATCAGTGGGATAGTTACTAGTTCAGATGAAACCATTGAACTGAGTTCACCCGATTCATTCACACATATGAAACTGCTGATTACCAGAAGAAAACATTCATTGCCGCAGTTGGTTCCAGGATTAGTTGCACTCCTTGGTGGCCATGCTGTTGTTGAAGTAAATGGGGCAGCAGTGATGGAAAACCTCAATTGATTGCAAGATTGCGAGATGAAAGTGGAAGCGCCATTGTTGAATTTGTCGCACTGGCCATCCCGCTCTTTATCCCAGTCTTCATTTATCTCAATAGCTTTGCCTCAGTTAGTGGAAATGAGGCTGTGATTCGTGTAATGGCACGGGAAGGAGTTCGTGCCTATGCTGCAAGTGATAGTGACTATTCCGGTCGTGTAGTTTCTGGACAAGTCATTGAACTTATTGCGCAGCATTTAGGGCTGAGTTCAAGGGAAATCAAAACGATAGACACCAACTATCAATGCTCCCGTTTGCCATGTTTGTCAGCAAATAGTCGGATTCGCTTAACTATTTCCTACATTGATAGTAAATCTCATAGAACTATTGAAGCCTCAGCACAGGAAAACATCAGTCCATGGAAATAAAATGGAGATCAAAGCTTGGAGATGAACGTGGATCTTTAAGTGTGGTGATTATTGGGCTATTTGTTGTGACAGTTGCAGCTTTGATGGTGATGAGCGATATTGCAACAGTAATGGTGGCAAAGCGATCTTTAACTCAAGCCACAGAGGCAGCTGCAATGCGTGGAGTTCATACCCTTGATCACGCTGCGTATTACACCGGCAAAGGCACAATGGCCACAACACCTCTTGCACTTATTAATAACCGTGAACATCCGGCAATTCCAATTGATTGTAATCAAGCAGTTCTAGATGTGATGTTAGAGTTACACAATTGGAGCACTGATGATTCTTCAATGAAGCGTCCAGAACTTCAGGGGATAGTGTTGACCGATTTTATTTGTGATGGAACCTCAGTTGAGATTTCTACATATGCCACAGTGAAGTTTCCATTCACAGTGCCGTTTACTTCTAAGAGTTCAGCCCATTTGTATTCCAGCGCCGCTAGTACCAATCAAGTACAAGAGGGCTTCTATCTATTTGGAGTTCGCCTGCACTAAAGGCTGCGGGGCATCGGTTATTCAATAACTCGCTCTCCGCTATCCTTGCACTATGGCTACGCGCGAATATCAATTAGAGATCAATGAAATTGACGCGACCCTTGTTTCAATTGAAAAGGTTTTAGACCTTCCTAAGCTGCGCAAACAAGCCGCGGAGTTAGAGCAAGAAGCGGGAGTTCCCAATCTGTGGGATGACCCAGAGAGTGCACAAAAGATTACGAGCCGTTTATCACGCGTGCAATCAGAGATTGCCAAACTATCTGGTCTACGCCAACGTGTTGAAGATCTACCTATTCTCTTTGAGTTAGCTGCAAGTGAACCCAATGGATCTGGAGTTCAAGATGCTGAAAAAGAGTTAGACGCAGTGAAGAAGTCAATTGGTGAGTTAGAAGTTCAGACCTTGCTCAATGGCGAATATGACGATCGTGATGCATTGATAACAATTCGCTCAGAGGCTGGGGGAGTTGAGGCAGCTGATTGGGCTGAGATGATCATGCGTATGTATTTGCGCTACTGCGAGCGTCATAACTATAAAGTTGATGTCTTGGAAACTTCCTATGCTGAAGAAGCAGGCATTAAATCAACAACTTTTAGAGTCACTGCGGCATATGCATATGGCACTTTATCTGTGGAGCAAGGTACTCATCGTTTAGTTCGTATTTCACCATTTGATAGTCAAAGCCGCCGTCATACTTCTTTTGCTGGTGTTGAAGTCGTGCCCGTGGTTGATCAAAGTGATCATGTTGAAATTGATGAAAAAGAAGTGCGTGTAGATGTTTACCGCTCATCTGGTCCAGGTGGACAAGGTGTGAACACCACGGACTCTGCAGTTCGTTTGACGCACATTCCAACCGGAATCGTTGTCTCTTGCCAAAATGAGCGATCACAGATTCAAAACAAGGCAACTGCCATGGCTGTTTTGCAATCAAAGTTATTGGAACGCCGCCGTCAAGAAGAACAGGCAAAAATAAACGCCCTCAAAGGTGACAACTCTGGTTCATGGGGAAATCAAATGCGCTCCTATGTCTTAGCGCCGTATCAAATGGTCAAGGATTTGCGCACTGATTATGAAACAGGAAACACTTCTGCGGTGCTCAACGGTGAAATCGATGAATTTATCGAGGCCGGTATTAGGTGGCGCCGAAGTTCCTAATTTCCTTGCCTAAAGCATAAATCACATTTTTCACAGGCTCAGATGCGCGTTACATACGGGTATTTGCCTCGATTTTCCATAAACTATGCATCAGGCCGAGAGCGGATTCCCCGATATCCGCGCCGCAGATGCAATGGGAGATTTAAATGATTCGCTTTGAGAACGTCACAAAGATCTACCCAGGTCAAGAACGTGCAGCCCTTGATTCAGTCAATCTTGAAATTGTTAAAGGCGAGTTTGTTTTCCTTGTGGGACTTTCAGGTTCAGGTAAATCTACTTTCTTGCGTTTGATTTTGCGTGAAGAGCGTCCTACCAATGGAGTTATCCATGTTGCTGGAAAAGATTTAGGAACTCTTGCAACACATAAGGTCCCTGAGCTTCGACGCCAGGTTGGAACTGTTTTCCAAGATTTTCGCTTACTGCCCAATAAGACAATTACTGAAAACGTGGCATTTGCTCTGCATGTTCTTGGGTATTCCCAAAAAGAGATCAATCGCGAAGTTCCTGAAGTATTAGAACTCGTAGGACTTGAAGATAAGGGCGACCGTTTGCCTTCAGAGATCTCTGGTGGCGAGCAACAGCGCGTGGCAATTGCACGTGCATATGTGAGCCGCCCACCAATTTTAATTGCCGATGAACCAACTGGAAACTTAGATCCAGCGACTTCTGTTGGAATTATGAAACTACTTGATCGCATTAACCGTGAGGGAACAACAGTTTTGATGGCAACTCACGATGCAGGAATTGTGGATCAGATGCGCAAGCGCGTTATTGAACTTGATTTAGGCCACGTCATCCGCGACCAAGTTCGCGGTGTCTATGGATACACGGGATAAGGGGCACAACATGCGCGCACGGTTTCTCTTAAGCGAAGTTGGTATTGGCCTTCGTCGAAATATGACCATGACTTTTGCCGTCATTGTTACGACAGCAATCTCACTCTCATTGCTAGGAATTGGTTTGCTTTCAAATGCCCAAGTCGGTGCAATGAAGGACTATTGGTATGACAAGATTGAAGTATCGGTTTTCTTGTGTGGTTCACTCTCTGAATCTCCATCATGTGCTGGTGGCGTTGTTACATCCGATCAACGACTACAAATCCAGCAAGATCTCCAATCCATGCCAGCTGTGGATAGCGTCTTTTACGAATCTCAATCAGCAGCCTTCACCCGTTTCCAGGAGCGCTTTAAGGATTCTGCAATTGCAGCAAACGTAACGGCAGATCAGCTTCCTGAGTCTTTTAGAGTTAAATTAAAAGATCCAACTCAGTTTGCGGTAATTGTTAGCGCATTCTCGGGTCGACCTGGAGTAGATGTTGTCCAAGATCAGCGCAGTATTTTGGATAAGTTCTTTAAATTATTGGGAGTACTTAGAAATGGTGCACTGCTCGTTGGTCTGGCATCAGTACTTACTGCTGCACTCTTAATTAGCAACACACTTCGAATTGCAGCCTTTAACCGCCGGCGTGAAACCGGTGTGATGAAACTCGTTGGTGCATCTTCGTGGTCGATTCAACTACCATTTCTTCTTGAAGGAGTTATTTCGGCAATCGTTGGTTGGGCACTTGCAACTGGATTACTCGCAGGCCTCAAAGGCGTTATCGATTCGAAAGTCGCCCCACTTTTGTCCTTTACCAACTTCTTCGGTTGGGGAGAAGTCTGGGTCGCATCAGCGTATTTGCTGGCAACAGGCCTATTTGTTTCAACGATTGCATCAGTAATCACGCTACGCCGTTACTTAAAGGTCTAAAGCCTTCACATCTAGTGAGAGAATTGCCCCTGTAATCCTTTAACGCAAACAATTGAGGAAGGGCGGTGATGCGGTTATGGTAAAAGAAGTTGGCCGCAAAGTCATCGCCCAAAACAAAAAGGCACGTCACGATTACACAATCGAGGATGTCTTTGAATGTGGCATGGTTTTAACGGGCACGGAAGTTAAATCATTACGACTCGGTCGAGCATCGCTCATCGATGGCTTTGCCATGATTAATGACGGAGAACTCTGGCTCAGTGGCGTTCATATTCCTGAATACACCGAAGGAACCTGGACCAATCACACACCACGTCGTGATCGCAAACTTCTCGTTCACAAAAACGAACTTAACAAGTTAATTGGAAAACTTAAGGATTCAGGCACGACGTTGGTTCCTCTTTCTCTTTATTTCAAAGATGGAAAAGCAAAGATTGAAATAGCAGTTGCTCGAGGCAAAAAAGCCCACGATAAGCGTGAAGCCCTCAAAGCTCGTGAGGCTGATCGTGAAGTAGCGCGCGTGGTTTCTAGAGGTTCTTCAGGAAAGAGCGGACGCGCATCTAAGCGTTACGAGGACTAGTTTTTTCATCGATTTTGGCTTGCCCGTTTTATGTCTTACACTTAATCCACCGCCGCCTAGTTTGCCCAAATTTTGGGTGCGATTTAGCGACGGCAAGTAATGAAGAATTACTTTGACAACTACATAGTGATGAAGGAATTACGTTTCTTTTTCTTCAAGTTTTAAACTTGGGGGTGAACGGTCTCGACTTTGGATGTTGAGGCAGGGGAAGCGGGCCGAGGAAGCCGGAATGATCTCGTAAACCAATAATCCGTGCAAAAAA
>Ga0209500_10000702_pt1 | contig 27752 bp, 24 predicted proteins | sample S_140212_EF_Meta_FD_187323 | JGI IMG/M metagenome (GOLD analysis project Ga0209500, IMG submission 187323) | Freshwater microbial communities from Lake Simoncouche, Canada to study carbon cycling - S_140212_EF_MetaG (SPAdes) (version 2) | ecosystem: Environmental > Aquatic > Freshwater > Lake ...
AAGGAAGGCGGCCAAGGGTTCGCCGCTCAAGTTCATGAACGACTGCGGCTTGACCAAGAAGACTTGCTGACCACCGAAGGTGGTCTTGGCCACGGCGGCCGGGAAACGGCTTTCGTGCTTCCACTCCGCGCCGGCCTTGGTGGCCAGCGCATCCAGGATGATCCAGCCCGCATTGTGGCGGGTGGCGACGTATTCCTTGCCGGGATTGCCGAGGGCGGCGATGACCGAGAATACCATCTGACTTCAAAGAACGGGTGCCGGGGACGCCCGGCGCGGAAATTACTTCTTGGCAGCCGGAGCGGCGGCCGGAGCAGCACCAGCGGCGGGAGCCGCGGCACCAGCGGCCGGAGCAGCAGCACCTTCGACGCCAGCGAGCGGAGCGGCGGCGGCTTCGGGAGCGGCTTCTTCGGCAGCCATTTCGGAACAGACCACAACGACACGGGCGGGGTCGCCAGGGAAAGAGATGCCAGCCGGAGCCTTGAGGGCGCCGACGTGGATGGATTCGTTGACCTTCAGTTCGGTCACGTCGACTTCGATGAACTCAGGGAGATCCTTCGGTAAGCAACGGACGTTGATGGTCTGAGAAACGATAGCGAGCGTGCCGCCATCGGTCTTCACGCCATGTGCTTCGCCAACGGTGCGGACTGGGATCGCAACGCTCATCAGTGCATTCGGGTCGATCTGCTGAATGTCGATGTGCAGGAACTTCAGGGTGATGGGGTGACGCTGGAACTCCTTGATGATGGAGAGCATCTTCTTCCCTTCGAGGGTCAGCTCGATGAGGGCGGCAGCGTTGCCCTTGGCACGCATGAGGTCACGGAACTTCTCCTGTTCAACGGAAACACTGTGGTTGCCGGCAGGGCCATAGATGATGGCTGGGATGGAACCCGCGTTGCGCATGCGACGGGAGTGGCCACGGCCAAGGTTCTGACGATTGGAGACGGTGAGACTGAGCTGCTTCATGGTGTGTAAAGGTCTTTGGAGGCCTAGTAAGTCGCGGGCCCGCGTTGTGCGGCCGTGCCTTGCCTAGGGAAAGGAGGGTCGAACTTGAGAAGCCCAGCCACGGAAGCAAGCGGGAAATTAAAAGGGGGCTTTCCTACCGGAAAACCCCCTGAAAAGCCTTAATTAAGCCTCCGGCTTAGTTATAGGTGGCCAACCAGGCGGCGATATCGGCTACATCCTGCGCGGTCAGGCCAAGCTGGTCAGACGACAGCATCAGGGAGCGGTTCAGCTTGGACTGGCCAGCGATACGGTTCTTGGGGACGAGCTGGGAGACGCCGCCAGCCGACTTGACGACGACTGGGTCGTTATTGGACTGGATTAGGCCGTCAATCTGGCCGCCGGCCTTCAACTTCAGGGTCGAGCCTTCATAGCCGAGGGCGATGCTCGCGGAGGGCTCCACAATGGCGGTCACCACTGATTCGACGCCTTGGCGGGCGGCGAAACCACGGAGCTCTGGGCCGTAATTGGCACCATTGGCACCCACTTGGTGGCACATCGTGCAGCGCTGGACGAGTTCCCCACCCTTGGTGGCGTCGCCCTTCTTAGAGAGAACGTCCTGAACCGTGAAAGTGGCCTTCGGGGCCTCGGGGACTGGGGCTGGGACGACCACGACCTTGGCTTCGTCGTAAACGCCCGCCTTCTTCAATTCGGTGCGAATATCAAAGGCCGACCAAGTACCCGTCATACGCATCAAGGCCCAGGTAGCGGCTTCGCCCTTCACCGGCGAACCTTCGCCAGCGAGTTTGATCATGGCCAGAGCGGCCTCCTTGGACTCGACAAACGAGAGGGTCTCCGTCGCCAAGGTGCGCTGGGCGGCGGGAACCTTCTGGCCGCTAGCCTGCGCGACGAGCTCATCCATCATCTCGGGAGTGTGCAGGACCCAAGCGATGCGGGATACCTGAGGGGACCACGTTTCACCGTTCTTGACGTAAGCGGACTTAACGGCGGCCCAGACGATGGATTCCTTACCCGCTGCACCGATGCCAAAGGCGGCGAGGGAATTCTTGTCGGTGACATCGAGTCGCTTAGCGAGCTCGACGAGGATCGGCACGGCCTTGTCGGCGGCGACAGCATGCAGCGAGGTCGCGACGTCGCGACGCACTGCGAGGTCGGCGTCCGTCGCTAGGGTTGCCGAGATGGCGAGCACATCTTGGTTAGCACGGCGGAGGGACTGGAAGGCGAGGCGACGATTCGCTGGGTTCGCATCCTTCAGAAGTTCCTTGGTGCGGGCCACGCCTTCGTCACCGAGGTAAGGCAAGAGCCAGACGGCGCGGGCAGCGACGTAGGGATTGGCATCCTTGGCGAGTTCGAGCACCGCGGGCAGAGCCTTAGCGCCGAAGGCCTTGGCGGCGTTAAAGCCGAGGTGACGGACATTGACCGCTGGGCTGCGCAAAGCATCGACCGCGCCAGCCGCACTGGAGAGGTCGAGCTTCGGGATGACGGACTTGAAGCCCTTTGGAGCAATCCGGTAGATTGCGCCGGTGCAGGTGTCATCGAGCGTCTGGTGACCACCCACGCGCGTGTCGAACCAATCGGCCACGTAGACCGCCCCATCGGGACCAACGGCGACGTCCGACGGACGGAACCAAATATGTTCACCGCTCTTACCGGGGGTCTTGATGCGATGGAAGTCCGTGCCTTCGAATTCGCGCGTCGGGTTCGAAGTGATAAAGTCCTTACGCGTGGTTTCGTTCAGGGCGAAGGCGCCCTTCTGCGGCTGCAGCTTGTAGGCGAAGATCGTATTGCGGGACGGTTCGCAATTCAGGAGCGTGCCGTTGAATGCCGCGCCGAGCGCGCCGTTTTCGTAAATGGCAACCCCCGTCGGTGAGCCGGAGCCGTAGACGTCACCGACATCCATGGTGTCAGGGTCGTCTTGGCGCCAGTGAGCGCGCGGGGTGGGTTGGCCTGGGCGGCGAACGGAGTTGTAGCCAGCAGCCTTGGGCGTGGTGTAACCAGCGGTGCCGTACTCGAGGATGTAAGACGTTCGGCAGCTGCTGGAGTCGTCATTGTCGCCCTGGAAGAGGTCGCCAAAGGAAGACGGGAAGTGCTCGAAGCTATTGCGGTAGCCGTTGCCGATGATTTCGACGCCCGAGGTGTCCGCGTTCATGCGGGCGGAGAAACCCGAGGACCAGACGAAGCCGTCATCGCTCTTGGCCCCAGCCGTAGCCTTGGGGTCGAAGGGCCAAGCACCGCCGCGCTGGTCGACGTAGCCCGAACCGACCCGGTAGGTCTTGCCCGACTTGTCGGTGAACGAACCGCCGCAGTTGCCGGAGTTCAGGTAGAGTTTACCATCGGGACCAGCGACAATCGCGTGCAGGGAGTGGTCATGGTCCTGACCGCCGAAACCGCCGAGGAGCACTTCGCGCTTATCGACGGCGGGGTCGAATTTGCCGTCGCGGTTCACGTCGGTGAACTTGATGAGGTCGGGGGCATGCGAGACAATAACGACATTATCAAAGACCGCGATGCCGAGCGGAGAGGTCCAGCCCGCGTCTTGGACGAAAGTGTTGGCCGTGTCCGCCTTGCCGGTGCCCTTGCTGTCGCTGAGTACCACAACGCGATCGCCTTCGGGCCGGCGCTTACCGCCCTTATTGTAGACGCGGTAGTTCACGCCTTCGGTCACCCAGACGCGCCCTTGCGCATCGATGTCCAAGTTCGTTGGGTTGGCCAGCATGGGCGAGCGCGCCCAGACCGTGACCTCCAGGCCCTCGGGGACTTGGAAAAGGTTGAGCGGAACGGAACCCCCTTCGGACGGCGCGTAAGGTTGGGGGGCGGCCGAAAGGGAAACGGCGGCCAGCAAGAAGAAGGCGAGACGGGGCATCCCTCGATAACAAGCCGCCCATGGGAAAGTTCCAGCCTAACTTATCGACCAACCAAAAATCAGGCCCACCAGGCCCGGAGGGTCGCCAGATCGGCCCGCGAAGCCTCGATGGCGTGATCCAGATAGCCGGGGTCACCGATGGCGCCTTTCAGGTATTCCACGTGCAGGCAGACCGGCCCCTGGTAACGCGACGCCTTCAGCAACTTGACGTACCCGGCATCAATAATACCGTCAGCCAGCGGACAGGAATCCACCGCCCGCCCCTTCCAACGGAAGTTCTTAAAGTAAGCCATGGCCAAGCGCTCCCGGGCCAAGGCCACTTGGTTAGGCCAAGAGAGCCCGCCTTCGACGGTCGCATGCAGGATGTCAAAACTCCAAGCGAGTTCCTCCGGGCGATACTCGCGCATCAGTGCAGCCATATCCCAGACCGCTGCCCCGACGTTCTTGGCGCCCGAGTGATTCTGATAGCAGGGCTGGATGCCAATCTCCTTGCTCAACGCGACTAAGTCACGGAGCCGCGGTTTGATTTCGTCGAGCTGCGCCCACAAAGGCTTATCGGGCGCATAGGCATACCAGTTCATGCGGTAACGCTTAATGCCTAATGCCTTGGCCGTCCGCAGCACGGCCTCGGTGCGCGTGGTATTGCTCACCGCGTTGATGCCAGTGGTCAGCATCGAAATCGTGATGCCGTTGGCTGCGAGCGCCTCGACCAGTTTAGGTAACTCCACTTCCACCTGAGCTGGGAGCACGTGTCCACCTGAACGCACAGGCGCCTCGATACTCGTCACGCCAATACGCGCCACGGCCGCCGCGAGTTCACGGTGCGAAAGCCCAATCAGATGCTTGGTGAAGATGCTAATTTCAGGGCCGCTAGGGGCTCCGGCGACCGTCGGCGCCGCCAACGCATTCCCGGCCCACAGGCCCGCCAACGCGGCGCTCGTCGAACGCAGGAAGTCGCGGCGCGTCGTCATCGCCGCTTACTTCTTCGGAGCGAGGCGCTTCAGCTGGCCAGAGAGCGTGACGAAGAGCACGTCACCATTAACGGGGTCGTGGCCGAAGCCCGCGATCGTCATATCTTTAGCAATGACTTCGCCCGTCCACTTACCGTCCTTTTCCTTGATGGCGAACAAGCGGCCCGAGGCGTAGTCACCGAAGACGTAGGCGTCACGGATGGCCGGGATACGTTCGCTACGGCAAACGACGCCGCCGGTCACGGAGTTACCGAGCTTGCGGTCGTATTCGTAAATGGGCGCCACATAGGCGGAACCAGCGGCCAACTTTGCGGGGCCTTGTTTGGCGCTCGCGTCCTTTTTATTGTAAATATGCTCACCTTCGATCTCGCTCCAACCATAGTCCCCGCCGGAGACCAGAATGTCGATTTCCTCGAAGAGGTTCTGGCCGACGTCACCGGTGAAACAGGCCCCGGTCTTGGGGTCGAAGGAGAAGCGCCAGGCATTCCGTAGGCCCGTGGCCCAGGTCTCGGTCCGGACGGTCTTCGGCTCGAGGGCCTGCCCGCGGTGGGTCGTGGCCTTCACAAAGGGGTTGTCGGACGGCACGGCATAGAAGGCCTCCCCTTGGGCGTCGACCGGCACCGAAGCATGGGCATTCGGAGCCAGGTTACCGGGGCGCTTGTCGACATCGATCCGGTAGACCGCGGCATGGAAGCCCTTATTGATGAAGCCGGCCGTATTGAAGGCGTCGCCACCCGCGCCGCCGTCGCCGCAACTGAAGTAAAGGTAGCCATCGGGACCGAAGTGGACATCGCCGCCATTATGGTTGGAGGCTGGGTCCGCCTGGGTCATCAGCGGCTGCTCACTGTCGGGGTCGATTTTAAAAGGCTTTTCCTTGGAAACCAAGAAGCGAGATACCCGCTGGTGGAGTTTTCCGTTAATCTTAAGGCTATAATAGACAAAGACTTGTCCATTCTTATCCACGTTCGGATGGACCGCCAAACCGAGTAGGCCGCACTCGCCGCCCGCCTCGAACTTGCCCTCCTTCACCTGCAGCTGGAAGACCGTGCGCTTGGTGGGCTTGTCTGCCTTGAGCCCCTCAACCAGCTGAATCTTACCTCCTAGGAAGCTGCCCTTGCCCGCGGGATCGGGGTCACCCTTTTCGACAACGAAGAAGGCATCGGTCCGGCCAGGGTAAGGGGTGATGGCCACGGGGAGGCTAAAGCTCATGCCGGGATAAGCCTGTTCGACCGAGACCGAATCAGCGGCTCGAAGCGGTGCCGTGACGAGGACGGCCGCCAAAAGAATTGTGGAGAGGGTCGATGGCTTCATGGGAGTCAGGGATAGGTGCCTTATGACAGACAGCGAACCCGACTAAAAGTTTTTTTTAAATGTGCGGTGGCCCCGGGGGTGGACGGTAACCTGACAAATACCTTTATTTTTCGCTGGTTTTCAGCACGCAGTTCGATACTAAATAGAACCGCATCACTGCACACCAACCCATAAACACCATGTCCAAAGCCCTCACCAAGTCCCAAATCGCCGCTGCTATCGCCGAGAAGGCCGAGCTCACCAAGAAACAGGCTGTCGCGATCCTCGAGATCATTGCTGCCCTCGCCTACAAGAACGCGAAGAACTCCTTCACGCTTCCTGGCCTCGGCAAGCTCGTCCTCGTGCACCGCAAGGCTCGCCAGGGTCGTAACCCTGCCACCGGCGAAGTCATCCAGATCAAGGCAAAGAAGGTCGTGAAGTTCCGCGTGGCTAAGGCCGCTAAGGACGCGATCCTCGGCGCCAAGTAATCTTCGATTACATCTGCCACCAGAGGCGCCTCGTAAGAGGCGCCTCTTTTGTTTGGTGGGGTGCCGAACGAGTGACGGTTTTTCTTGCGAGCGCCCGCACGAGCAGAATGAATGTTACCACGTAAGTCGCCCGGGTGGCGAAATGGCAGCCGCAGCGGACTCAAAATCCGCCGCCCTCTAAAGGCATGAAGGTTCGAGTCCTTTCCCGGGCACTTGCGTGAAGGTTTCGTCGCGGCTCACGCCGCGGCGAGCCACCACGCACCCGCACCCGCACCCGCCAGCAGGCCCAGCCCGCCGACGACGAGTGAGGCGCACCCACGATTCGCCAAACGTTCCCGGTACGAGAGTCCCGTGCCCGGCACGCCCACCGTCCCATCGATGCGATCCTTCCGCACGTTGAGCGTCGCACCGGGCCGACCGACGGAGGCCGAGAGGCCTGTCTTCGAGAGGTTGAGCTTCAAGAACCGACCCAACGTAAGGACTTTGCGGAAACGAAAGAAACCCATGCGTTCTTAAGAGAATAGAAGAAGCTGAAGGACCGCGAGCGCTTTCCGTGCAGGCACTGCGAGATTGCCCCGCGGCCGACGCCCGCTAACTTCCCCGCCATGCTCCTCGTCTTTGCCGCCTTCAGCTTGGCCGCCGCCACCCCCGATTTGCCGCCGGCACCGCCCCGGGTAACCATGATGACCATCCCTGGACGCGGTGTCTTCGCGTTAGCCTACGACGTGAAGCGCATCGACCTCCCGACCAGCCGACAGGCGGAAATCGCCGAGGCCCTGCAAAGCGCACAGCTCGACCAACTATTGGCCGCCCATCTTAAACTCCGGACGGCGACCGAGGTGGCCAAGAAAGCCAGCACCGCCCAAGACGAAGCGGCGAAAGCCGTCGACCGCGAGAAGGACCAAGTCCAGCGGCAGCAAGCCGACGTGACCAAGGCGGAGAAGCAGGTCACCCTCGCGAAGCAAAACCTGGAGGCCGCACAACGCCGCCGCGAAGACGCCAAGACTATCGACGGCTATCAGGCAACGCTCACCTCCATGAACAACCGGGTCGGTAATGAACAGAAGCAGGTCAGTCGCGCTAGGGAAATCCTCACCCGGGCCGAAGGCCGCGTCAAAGAGGCCGCGCAAGTGGAAGCCCAGGCCGAAAAAGCCCGCCAGATACTGGCGGACGATTACGCCAAAGCCGCCACGACGGCCGAGCCGGGCTTGCGCAAACTGCGCGCGGCGGCGGGGCTACCCGAGCCAAAATAAGGCCCGAAAGGCCTATGACACAGGCCAAGCCGGCCTGGGCTTGCCTTTAGCCCGACGCCGTCCATGGTAGGTGAAGTTCCTTAACAGACGCATCACGAGCAAAGCAGCCCCCTGCTTTGCACCAACCGAGCCTTCTAGGCCGCGGTGGTTTTCAGGATACCCATCCTGAGATGAGGACCGAAAGGTCACAATTCATCCTCCCCCCGGAGTCGATCGTGCTGCGTGCCGTTTTTATCCACACGCCATGATCAACACCACCGACACCGCTCCCACCGCCCCGCGCCTCTCCATCCGCGTTCAGGGCGAGAACCCGTTGCACCACCTCTGGAACAACAACGGAACATGGTGGATCCATTATACGATTCACCCCGACGCCTTCACGAAGGCCCGCGTCCGCCGTTCGTTACGGACGCACGACCTCGCCACGGCCCAGCACCGGCGCGACGAAATCCTCGGCGCCTTACCGCGAGCAGTCACCGCGGCCCGCGCTGCTTAAGGCCACGACTGCTTCGCGGCTCAGTAAAACTCGACAATGTATTCGAGCTTCGCACTCCGCCAGCCTTTGACCGGTAAGGAAACCCCAAAGCGGTTACCGCGCTTGGGGGCGACTTCGGGCCGAAAGATCACGCACTGGGCGATGCCCATGCCCTCACGAGCCACGCGCACATCCGTCAACTTGAGTTCCTTCAGCCCCTTGGTGTCTTGCGGGAAGCGTTCGGTGCCGCCGAGGAGGTAAACTTTTAGTTCCGGATTGTCCTCCACCCGATAACGACCTGGGTCCAGGGAGATACTCCAAGCAGGGCTGTTCGGCCAGTAAGCCAATGGCCAGAAACCGGCCGATGGAAAACAAACGATGTGCTCACCCTTACCGGCGGTGTTGCTCGCATCCATGGACCACATCGCGGAGTAACCACGGACCTGACCAAACCCGGTGGCACCCATCGCGGGATTCAGGCACCAGCGACGATGCCCGACCTTGGCGATGTTGGAGGCATCGCTGTCGTCCATATAGCCGTTAACTGAACCCGTGAGCCCATCGGGACCGGATGACCAGAATAGGTTCGAGCGCGAGGTCCCTTCGTAGCCTTTTTTATAAACTAATTCATCCAGGCCCGCCGGCTTCGCCGGGGTGTGCTCGATGCGCCCGATCACGCTGCAGAGATAGGCACCGAATTTACAGGTCAGATTGTATTCCTCTTTGAGTACAACATTCGCCTCGAGTCCGCATAGGTAGCGATAGCCGTTCAGCCGGAGAAGTTCGGCCCGGGCGCGCTTGAGTTCATCGGGCTTAATGATCAGGTCATTCACGATGGCCTTGGCCCCCTTCCCTTTATCGGTTCCGTCGGGCGCCTTCGGCTCCTCTTTGGCGGTCCGGGCCTTGGTCTCCAAGGCCTTCAAGCCAGCCTCAATCTCGGCCCGCGTCCGCTTCGCAGTAGTATCAGGGGAAATCGCCGCACCGAGCGTCGCGGCGAGACAACTGAGTGCGATAATCCAGCGCATACGGTAAGAAAGTTCGCGGGCTTAGAAACGTGCCCCGGCGCGAACGGAGAAGCCCCACGTCGCGGCGGTTTGGAAGACGCCCTGCGTCTCGCCGGCGTGCACGAAGGAATGCCGGGAGAAGGCCACCCACTCGAAAGAACCTTGGACAAACCAGGTACCGCTTCGCTCAAGGAATTGGGTGACACCGATGCGCAGCGGCACCTCACCGACGGAAACGGCCCGGCTGCCATAGGTCGAGCTATCAGCCAGCCGGAAGGTCAGCGTCTCATACATCACGGAGAGATCGACGCGGGTGGCCCGGTCCTCGGTCAGATAACCGCGGATGATGAGCCCGTTCTGGAGGCCCGTGGCCCGCAGTTCGACCTCCGCGGCTTGGCAGGGCCGCCAGACCGCCTTGAGATAGGGTATCGGGAGCACCCCCGACTCGAAGCGGTCTTGTAGCATCACCCCTAAGGTAATGTCCGTCTCGGCATCTGGCCGCCAACGGGCGGCGCTGCCGAAGCCCCAGCGAAAGCCCCGCGAGAGGCCAACCCCTTCTTCATAGGCGGATTCAAAGGCGTAGAGGGTCTGCACGGAATATTTTGCATTCCAATCCCACTGCTTGAAACCGGTGAGCATCAAGTCCGTCGTGTGGCCGTAAGCTTGATCCGAACCTTGGATGGTTCCGGTGAAATCGTTTTTATAGCGATAGTACTCGAAGTCGACCGCGGCGGTCGGGGTTGCCCAGATGACTTCAGTACCCGAACGCGAACGCCCGAAAGTCCCGCTGACGGGGTCAGCATGGTTGACGGTTTCGGCACTGCGGGTCTGCCAATCTGCAATCACCAGCCAGGGCTTCGCCGGGGCTTCGGCCGCCTGCAAAGTCGTAAAACCTACTGCCGAAAGTAAGGCAAAATGCGTAAGTTTAGACATTATTTTAACAGATAGGAAAATTGTGTCTTTGAAACCCTCGAAAGCAAGCGACTAGCAAGCGCTGCATAAAATTTGGCACGCATCTTGCTCAATAAATCGCACAATGCTCTTTTCTATCGCTGCCACCACCGTCACTGCGGGCGACAATGCCTGGGTCCTCATCAGTACCGCCTTGGTTTTGCTGATGTGCATCCCGGGGCTCTTCCTGTTTTACGGCGGCCTTGTCCGCACCAAGAACGTCCTCTCCATCGCCGCTCAGTGTGTGGCCCTGACCGCCATGGGCCTGCTGCTGTGGTGGGCGTTCGGCTATTCCTTGGTTTTCGGCAAGAGCCTCCAAGGCACCTTCCTCGGCCATATCTTCGGCGGCACGGAGCACCTCGGCTTCGCGGGTATCGGCGCGGAGGCGAGTTCCTATGAAGGTCGCATCTCTGCGGGCGCCTTCGCCCTCTTCCAAGCCATGTTCGCGGCCATCACCCCGGCCTTGATCATCGGTGCCGTCGCCGAACGTATGAAGTTCTCGGCCGTGATGCTCTTCTCCCTGCTCTGGACCATCTTCGTCTATTACCCGATCGCGCACGCCATGTGGGGCCAGACGGGAGACTTCGCAGGCTTGGCTAATCCGAATGCCGCCTTCAAGGCTGCGGACTTCGCTGGCGGGATCGTTGTGCACATGACCTCTGGTTGGTCGGCCCTCCTCCTTTGCATCATGGTCGGCCCTCGGGCGGGCTTCGGTAAGCGCGCGATGACGCCCCACAGCATGGTGCTTTGCGTGCTCGGTACCGGCTTACTATGGGCTGGCTGGTATGGCTTCAACGCAGGCTCCGCTCTCGCCGCCGACGGCGTCGCGGTACAGGCCTTCCTGACCACCACGCTCGGGGCCGCCGCCGCTACCCTCGTCTGGGCCATCGTCGAAAAACTTCATCGGGGGAAACCTTCGGTGCTCGGGCTTTGCTCTGGCTCTATCGCCGGCCTCGCCACGATCACGAACGCCGCTGGCTTCGTTTCAGGCAGTTCCGCCGTTCTGATTGGCGCGCTGGCAGGCGGCCTTTCTTATTGGGCCTGCTCCGTCTTGAAAGGTAAGCTTGGCTACGATGACGCCCTGGATACCTTTGGTGTCCACGGCATTGGTGGCACCCTGGGGGCGCTCGCCACCGGCCTCTTAATGAGCTCCACCGCCCATACGGCCGGCGGGGCGCTCATTCCCCAGGGTCTCCTCCAAGGCCAACTCTTAGCGATGCTCTTGTGTATTCTTGTTTCCTTGGGAGCGACGTGGCTGATTGCGCTATTTGTTGCGAAGACCATCGGCCTGCGTCCCACCGAGGAAGAAGAAGCCCAAGGCTTGGACATCGCCGACCACGGCGAAGAAGGCTATCAGCATAATTAAGCACGGCGCCCGGTCGGTTGAACGCTTAAGTGCCCCCTGTTTGCTCGAAAAGAGGCAAGAGTGGTCGACCGGTTAGTCGGATTTTAATCAAAAACACTAGGGGGGCGATTCCCTGCACGGTTGGCACGACCGTTGCGAAAGGGGGAATGCCATGAACTCCCTGCTTCGCACACTCACCATCCTCGCTCTCGCGGCGGCGCCCTTCTGGGCGACGGCGGCGGAGAGCGCTCCCGCCACGCCAGCCGCCCCTGCAGCGGAAGCGGCTAAGACCCCGCCGGCCCCCACGCTCGAACAGCGCTTGGCTGGCATTGAGGCCTACCTCGGCAACGGCGACCCCTCGGCCGTCCTGAAAGATGCCAAGGGCATGATCCCCGCTGGCCTGACGACTCCGGCCGCCAGCTCCACGGGCCCAGGCCATAACGGCTTCATGATGATTTGCGCCGCCTTGGTGCTCTTCATGACGCTCCCCGGCCTCTTCCTCTTCTACGGCGGCTTAGTCCGCTCGAAGAACGTGCTCTCCGTCGTCGCCCAGTGCTTCGGCCTAGCCGGACTCGTCACCATCCTCTGGTGGGCGGTCGGCTACTCGCTCGTCTTCGGTAAGAGCTTCGACGGCACGCTACTCGGTCACATCTTTGGCGGCAGCGAGTTCTTCTTCATGAACGGTGTCACCTCGGCGCCGAACACCGACTACGCTTACTGGATCTCCCAGAACGTCTTCTCGATGTACCAGCTCATGTTCGCAATCATCACCCCCGCCTTGATTGTCGGGGCCGTTGCGGAACGCATGAAGTTCTCGGCCTTGATGGCCTTTATGACGGCTTGGATGTTCCTCGTCTACTTCCCAATGGCCCACGCTATCTGGGGCATCACAGGTGACATGAATGGCGTCTGGAACGCTAAGGCCACCATCAAGGCTATCGACTTCGCAGGCGGTACGGTCGTCCACATGACCTCCGGTTGGTCCGCGCTGCTCCTCTGCATCATCCTCGGACCGCGCATCGGCTTCGGCAAGAAGTCGATGAGCCCGCACAGCATGGTCCTCTGCGCTGTCGGAACGGGCATGCTCTGGGTCGGTTGGTACGGCTTCAACGCGGGCTCGGCCCTCGCCGCTGACGGTGTCGCCGCGCAGGCCTTCACCACGACGACCCTCGCCGCCGCCGTCGCCGCCTTCACCTGGGGTGCCCTCGAGTGGATCCTCCGCAAGCACGCCAGCATCTTAGGCCTCTGCTCCGGCGCCGTCGCTGGTCTCGTCGTCATCACCCCGGCCACGGGCTTCGTCTCCAGCACGGGGGCGGTCATCATCGGCGTCCTCGCGGGCGTGGTGCCCTTCCTCGCCGTGGTCTACCTGAAGTCCAAGCTCGGTTACGATGACGCGCTCGACACCTTTGGTGTGCACGCCGTCGGTGGTACCTTGGGCGCTATCATGACCGGTATCCTCGCCACGGTCGACGCCAACGCCAACTTGGCCACCAACCTCAAGGACATCGTGGGCAAGACGCTCCTCACCGAGCAGTTCAAGGCGATCGGCATCACCTTGGTGTTATCCCTCGTGGCCACGGCTGTCATCGCCTACGCACTTAAGGCAACGATCGGCCTCCGCCCTACCGAAGAAGACGAGTCCCGCGGCTTGGATATTTCGGACCACGGCGAAGAGGGCTACAACCACAACTCCTAAGCCCCTCACCAGGGAGTCAGGCCTCCAGGCCGCCCAGCAACGGGCGGCCTGTTTTTTGGCCTAGTGGAACAATTGCCCCTGCTGGGTGTTAACAAACCACGATAAAGGATTGCCACGTCAGCCGATGCTGACACCTTGCTGTCTATAAAAGAACTCTATGTTAAAAATCTCAGCCCAAATAGGAGACGACTTCCTCGGCACCGCCGAAGAGCTGGCCCACCACGTCTCGAAAAAGCTGGAGGAACTGGGTTTCGGCGATCGGCACCACGCCACCGAACGTCTCGTCCGCTTCTATACCTACGAAAACCTCATCTCTAAGCCCGAGCGGGCCAATGATGACCGGCGCAAAGCCAACTACGGCAGCCTCCAGGTGCGCCAATTGCTGCTGGCTAGGCTGTTGGCCGAACGCGGCTGGGAACTCGACCGCATCCGCAATCTGCTCAAGGACAACGCCCAGGTCGATAAACTGAACAAGTTGATTGATGAATTAGCCCAGCCCAACGAGGCCGAACGCCTCTTCTTCCGGACGGCCGCGCATCAAGACCCCGAGGGGCATATCCGCCCAGCATCGGTGCGCGCCAACCGGCTCTACAGCATCGACTCTTTTGACGCTGCTTCGCTCAATGAACCCGACGCAGGCATGCCCCCGCCGCGCAAAAGCCGGTTCGCCCATGAGACCTTCCAGCAGCTGCGCGACCTCTCGGAATCCCCGATGCCAGCCCTGCTGTTCCGCAAGCTGGTCGTCAAGGAGTCCATGCGCCCCGATCTAGAGCCGGAAGTCCGCGAACTTTATCAGCAATTATTGGCCTTCCATCCGACCTCCCGCGGGGAAGAACCCAAGCGCGAAAGGTGGACGCGTTTACGCCTTTCCCACTGGTGCGAAGCCTCTTTCCATATTGATAACCGCGGTCGGCCTAGCGAAGAAGACCTAGATGAAATCGTAAATAAATTTCGTAAAGCGTTGAAAGATAGTTATTTAAGAGTTTAATCCATATTTATGACAGTATCTTTTCGGTGTTAATAACAAAAAAGATGCTCTGGTGGTGTTGACAGTTTACGGGTGGTATGCATAGTGGTCTTTCCATGATCGCTCCTATGCACTCCCCCACCATCGAAATCCTGCCCCTGAAAAAGGGCTTCCTCCGTGCCGCCGCTGATGCGACGCACGTCCTCGTCCGTCTCGTCGCACCGGCCCAGCCCGTCACCGAAAACTCTGCTTCCGCCCAGCGCGCTCCGCTTGACCTCGCCTTGGTCATCGACCGTTCGGGCTCCATGAGCGGCGACCCCCTCAAGGCCGCCCTCGAAAGTTCGGTCCGCATCATCCAGGGCCTTCGCTCGGATGACCGCATTGCCGTGGTCACCTTCGATGACCATGTCCAAGTCGTCCAACCCTTGGTCGCCGTCGGGGACGCCCATGACTTGGTCACCCGCGTCCGCCTAATCGAGTCGGGCGGCTCCACTGCCCTCTTCGACGGCTGGCAGGAAGGCGTCAAGCAGCTCGCGCCGTTCGTGAAGAAGGAGCGTATCGCCCGGGTCATCCTTTTGACTGACGGCCAGGCCAACCACGGGCTCGTCGATGAGGCCAAGATCTTCGAACACGTCGCCAAGGCCGCTGGCGCCAGCATCACGACTTCCACGGTCGGCCTCGGCCACGGCTTCAATGAAACGCTCCTCACGGGCATGGCTAAAGCCGGCGAAGGCGCCGCCAACTTCGGTCAGACGGCCGATGACCTGAGCGAAGCCTTCGAAGAGCAGTTTGCCATCCTGTCCAATAGCTTCCTCCGCCAGGTGAAGATCACCGTCCAGGGCGGGAGCGATGTCCAGGCCCGCCTGCTGGGTGAATTACTCGAAGACGGCGTGACGCGAACCCGTAAGCTCGGCACGTTGCCTTGGAATTCCGCGCTGACGGCCGTGGTCGAACTCAAGATCGGCGCTAACGCCAAGGCCGATTCGTTACTCGCGGTGAACTTCACCGCCGTCACCAAGGACGGGACCCCAGTCGCCTTTGGCCCGCAGATCCTCATCCTCCCGGAAGTCGACCTCGCGACGTTCAGCACCCTGCAGACCGACGTGAATGTGGCCGCCGCGGTGGGCGAAGCCGTCACGGGAGAAAAGCTCGATGTAATCCAAGCCCTCGTACGCGGTGGCCAAGTGGCCGAAGCCAAACAGAAGTTGGCCGAGCTCACCCAGCAGACCGATCTCTCCGAGTGGGCGCGCGAGAAGGTCATTTACCTGACGGGACTCCTGGAAGAGGACCAGATTATGGCGATGAAGGAGATGCGCTACGCTAGCCGCAACTTCAGCCGTAGCATTAAGGGCAGCAACGTCGCGGAAAACTCCGAGAGCTTCAATGAGGACATTGAGAGCGCGAAGGCTCTCTTCCTCCGCAAGAAGCGTGCGGCCGGGCGCAGTTCGGCCCCCCAGCCGCCCCAGCAGCCTCCGCAGGCCTAAAGGGCCCGCCTAGACTCAGTCGCCAAGCCCGGTGGGAGTAATTCCACCGGGCTTTTTGTTGCCCGGTTGCCGAAGCCGCCCAATCTGGAGGCATCGTCCCATGCCCCGTGCCCTTCGTATTAGTCTTTGGACCCTCGGTGTCGTCGTCGTCCTTCTGGGTGGTGCCGTCCTCTGGATTGATTCTGAATTAAAACCCGACCCCCTCGGCAAACGCGTCGCCGCCGCCTTGGCCGATGCGAAGATCAAAGGGGGCATCGGGAAAGTCTCCGCCGCGCTGGATGGTACCTTCGAAGTCCTGGGCGTCGACTTAACCCTCACCGACGGGACTAAAGTCAAACTCGCGAGCGCCACCGGCAAAGCCGACGTCTGGGCTTCAGTCTTCGGCACCTACACGGTCGAGAAAATCGCCATCCGCGGTTTCGACCTCGACCTTTCGACGCGCGTGCCCGCCCCCGCCGAACCCGCCGGCACCCCGCTAGTACCCACGCCCACCGCTACCCCGAAACTGCCGGGCTTCAAAGTCGGGCCGTACTCCGCGAACGGACGCGTGACCTTAGTGGACGGACAAGAGATCCGCTTTAGCGCCGCAGGTGAAGGCATCGACTCCGCTGGAGCCATCGCACTCCGGGCCGGCGTGGTGTGGCCAGGTTTTAAGATCGGGACGACCATCACGCGCCCGCGCGCCGAAATCATCTTCAAGGGGCAGCTCCAACGTGCGCTTGGTCAGGCCGGGCTCGATATCAAAAATTTAACCGACGATGTGAAATCGTTCGAACTCAATGTCATCGCCAAAGATGATAGCCCGCTGGCCGCTGGTGCCATGGGCTTGGAGTTACGTGGTCAACGCGAGCCGCTCAAGCCCTTGGCGCTGTCCGGCCAAGTGCTCGATGCCACCCGCCGGCCAGCGCTCAAGTTCACCGGCACCGCCGACCAAGGCACCCTCAGCTTAGAGGCGACCCTTGACCTGGATCCAACGCGCTTCGGCATTCTCAGCTCCAGCCTCCCCGACTGCCAAGTCGCCGGCCTCATCAAAGCACAGACGGCTCCGCTGGCCGGCACCTGGGCCGTTCAAACAGACGTGAAGGCGACTTGGACTGACCTCTCGAAATTCTCCAAAACGATTCCCCGCAACACGACTTCCTCGTGGACGATTAAAGCACAGGCCCGCAATGCGGCCGAAGGCCTCGACGTCGAGCAACTCGATGTCTCGGGCAATGGAATCTCCTTAATCCTCGCCAAGCCCTTACACCTCGCCAGCGGCAAGCTCCCCGAGGAGGCCGCCCTCACCTTGACGGCCCGCGACGCCAACCTCGTCTCGCTCACGCCGTTCTTGGCGATGGCTGAACTGACCGCCACCACTGGACGCTGGACGGGCGAAGCCGAACTGGCGCTCGTCAAAGGCGAACCGACTATCACGACGATTAAGACGCACGCGTTCGCGGGCCTGACACTCGAGCGCGCGGGGAAGGTCCTCCTCAAGGAAGTGGATGCGCAACTCCCACTACGCTCCGAAGGCGGCGCCATTTTCATCGCCCCGTTTTCGCTCAGCTCCGCCGCCGGTCAAATCGCCTCCGGCGATGCGGTCGTGCGCCCAGGCAAGGATGGCGCTTGGTCCGTGACGGCGAATGCCCAAGTCGGTATCGCCGAACTCGCTGAGCAGCCGGGCTGGGAAGACCTGCCCAAGGATAAGTTAGCCGGCATCCGCGTCTTCGCGAAGACGGCACTCGGTGCTGAAGCCGGCAAAGCCCCGGCCCTGAACACCCTCGAAGCACGCATCACGCGCGGCGGCGAAAACCTCCTCAGCCTCAAACTGCGGCAACCCTTCCCCTTCTCCGGCGAGAAGCCGACGGGCGTCCTCGTGGAAGCAAGCGCGGCTAAGCTGCCACTAGAATCGCTCGCCGCACTGGTGCCTGGGCTGAAGCTCTCCGGTAACCTAGACCGCGCGGACCTCGTCGTGGGCTTCAAGTCTAGCGGCCTCTTCATCCGTACCGAAGGCGCCTCCGTGGCGTTCGTCGACACGAGCGTGAGCTGGCGCGATAAACTCTGGGTGAGTCATTGTGACCTCACGGCGGACCTGGACCTCAGCTTCGGCGACAAGGCCAGCGTGTTAGCGTTTACCCAAGCGAAGCTCGCGAACAAAGGTCGCATCTTAGCAACGGGCGACCTTTCTTGGGGCATGGGCGAGGCCCCCACCACGATGCGCTTACAGGGGAATTTAGGTGCGATGGCTGAGCAGCCCTTTGCCGAGGCCCTCAACATCATCGCGACCGGCAGCTACGCGGCGGCGGCGACGATGGCGCCCACCGGCGAAATCAAGGCCACGCTCAACCTCAAGGAACTCGCGTTCAAGGACCGTGAAGGCAAAGTCAAAGCCGCCACGTTGAGCGGGACCTACACCCCGAACGCGCAAGGGCTCGAAGTTTCCGGCCGCATCCGCATCGAAGCCGACGGCGTCTCCGAAGGCCAGTTGCTCGTTAAGCAGACCAAGCACGGTGAACGCACCGAATGGAAAGTCCTCGCGGAATTCCCCAATGTAGCGGGCGACGACCTCCTCGCCGTGCTGTCCAAGGCGGAAGCAGAGCCGACCGATAAACCGGTCAAGCCGAACACCGCTAAGGATACTAGCCCGCTCTGGCACAATCAGTTTGGTCAAGCCCAAGTGCGCATCGGGAAAGCCTACGCCAAGGGTATCGTCGCGCAGAACGTTTCGCTCCAAGTGGACGTCATGGAGGAACAGGTCACGCTCTCGAAGATTCAGGGTAAGATCGCCGAAGGCACCTTGGGCGGGGGCGGTAAACTGTCCTTCCAAACCACGACCACAGGCGGCCCCTATGCGCTGACCTCTAAGCTCACGTTAACCCAATTTGACTTTGGCTCCGTGGCCGCCGCGTTCCCCTCGTTGCGCGAATTCGTCGACGGCAAGGCCGATGCGTGGGCCACCGCGGAAGGCGTCTCTGGGAACCTTGATGCCTTAGTCGCGAAGATGAATATGCATGCCGGACTCACCTCGAAGGGCGGGCGGATTCAAGCCTTCGGCGGCAAGGATAGCGCCATGTCCCTCACCGCCGAGAAGGCGGGGGACGCCGCGGAAGTGGTCGGTGGACTCGCCATCCTCGCGGGGGTACTCACCAAGAATCAGCAGCAAGGCGAAAAGGTTGCCAAGATTGGGGCCGCCATCTCGGCGATGGGGAAATTGCAGAAGTCCCTCGCGAACTTCCAATATGATAACGCCGAGTTCCTCGCTCAGCGTATGCCCGACGGCACCATCAAGATCACCAAGGCCCAAGTTTCCAACCCTGACCTAATGCTCAGTGCCCTCGGGGAAATCGGTGCCCGGTCCCAGCTGAGTTTCTCTGATTGGCCCTTAAGCCTACAGGCTGATATCCGCGGTAAAGGCGATTATGCTCAATACTTCGCCCTCCTCGGCTTTGCCGATGGCATCCCGGTGCCAGATGGCTCCACCAAAGGACCCGGCGTAAAATTCAGCGGGTCACTGAACAACCTGCAGAACGACCTCGTCGAGCGACTCCAGAGTGCCGTGAATAACATCCGTTCCGGTGCCAGCTACCAAGGCCAGAATACCGTACAGCCCGACCGGACGACGCCGCCGAACAATAACGCGACGCCGAAACCGCGGAACCCGTTCGACTCCTTATTCGGCAAGTGACGATGAAGGGTCACGTCGGCACCATCGTCCTCGCGGCGTTGCTCTTGGCCTTACTAGCCTTAGCGGCGCTTGCCTGCGGCAGCGCTGGCTTCGGCTGGGGTTCCAACGGCGAACTGCTCATGCTACGCCTACCGCGCGTGCTAGCCGCCCTCGCCGCGGGACTAGCCCTCGGGCTGGGCGGGGCTAACCAACAGGGCGTCTTCCGTAATCCCTTGGCGGATCCGGGACTGACGGGCGTCTTCGGCGGGGCACTCCTCGGTATCGCGCTCCTCTTGGCGGGAGCCACCGAGTTCACCTGGAATCATCGCTGGGCCCTCCCCACCGCCGCCTTCGGCGGAGCCTTGGCGACCTCCGCCGTTTTAGTTTGGCTCGGCCGCGGTCGGTCGACCACGAAACTTTTGCTCACGGGACTAGGACTGAACGCCTTTACGGCAGCGGGCACGTTACTGATTGCCGCCCGCTTTCCGGAAGCGCGCGATATCTTAGTCAATGGTGCCGCGGGGGATTGGCTAGGCACCGCCACGCTTGAACTAGCCTGGCTACCGATCCTCGGTTGCGTACTGGCCGCGCTTTTGTTGCTAACCCAAGCATCGGCCCTCGACCGGCTCGCCTTGGGTGAAGACATGGCCTTCTGCCTTGGTACCGATGTCGCGCAGACCCGCCGGCAAGGCGTCCTCCTCACCGCCCTCGCGGCAGCGGCGGCCATTTGCCTCGTCGGACAAGTAGCCTTCATCGGTTTACTCGCACCGCACCTCGCACGGGCGCTGGTGGGACCACGCCATCGGGCCATGCTGCCGCTCGCCGGTTTACTCGGGGCCGGCCTTCTCCTCTTAGCGGATACCTTAGGCCGTTCGCTGTGGCCGCAGACGCCCATCTCCGCCGCCGCCATGACGGCCCTCCTCGGGGCTCCGGCGTTTGTCTGGATCGCCTCCCGCCGCCATGAGTGAAGTCCTCCTTACATCCCTCCGACTCTCGGTGGATTTAGCCGGGCGCACCGTGCTCGATGGCGTTGCCCTCACGGTCTCAGCTGGGGAAGTCGTCGCCGTCGTCGGTGCCAATGGGGCCGGTAAGACAACGTTACTACGCGCCTGTGCAGGACTGCTACCAGAAGCCACCGGGGACCTGTCCCTCGGTGGGGTCGACCCTCGGCAGACCGCCCCTGAAAAACTTGCGCGCCTCCGCGCCTACGCCCCACAGCATCCAACGTCGGCCTGGGACTACACCCTCGCAGAGCTCGGCACGCTCGCGGCTTCGGCGGCCGAGTTTCGCCACTGGCAAGAGCGCTTCGGACTGCACGAACTGACGGCTCGTAAACTTTCCGAACTTTCCGGCGGTGAACGTAAGTTGGCCCACCTGAGCCTAACCTTCAGCGCTCTCGGCGACGCCTATGGTAAAGTCTTGCTCCTCGATGAACCGACGACTGCGTTGGACCTCTGTCGCACCGAGCTCGTTGGGCGCGCCATTCGCGCCAGCGCCCAAGCCGGTGCAGCGGTGCTCGTTTGCACCCACGACCTCGCTTGGGCCCGGACTTGTGAGCGGGTCCTCGTGCTCAGTGAAGGCCGTCTCGTCTCGGCCGGCCCACCCAACACTGCACTCACCGCCGAGCTCGTCCGCGCGACTTGGGGCGTGGCTTGACCACAGCAGCTGGTAGCGCAAAAGGCTGCAGCAAGCGGCCAGCGCGGGCGGCGGCGAAAAGGTATTGCTGGGCCAGGCCCGCCGCTGGGCCGAAATGCGCGCGCCCAAACTCCTCTAACCGCGCGGGCGCCCAGCCATGGAAACCATAAGCACCGGCCAAAGCTTGCACGACCCAAGTATCGACCGGGAAACTTTCCAGCCGGCCAAAGCCAAACAGTGCCACGCAGGCGGCAACCTTTGGTCCGACTCCCGGTAAACCCTGGAGTGCGGATAATAAATCCGCCGTCGCTAAAGCCTGGAATTCTTCGGCCCAATGGAGGCGAGACTGCAGGCGCTGGGCCGTGCCACGCAAAAAGGCTGCACGGTAACCGAGCGCGCAGGCCTTCAGTTGACTGTCCGATGCGGCCGCCAGCTGCGCCCACGTCGGCAAGGCATGATAACCGCCGCCCAACGGTTCACCGAGGGTCGTCGCCAACTGCGCGACCATCTGACGAATCTGCAAGATGCGTTTATTGGAACTACAAAGAAAGCCGATGAGGGCCTCATGGGGATCTTGGCGTAAGATACGTAAGCCGGGATTGGCCGCGATGGCGGCACGTAACACCGCATCGGAGCGCCAAGGCAAAGTCTCCACGAGCCCGGCCTGCCCGCCCGCTGCATCTAAGTAGGACTGCAAGGCGGCCTCTGTGGTCGACACCCCGACGACCCCGCGCCACTCGAGGCCATTCGAGCCGGCGCGCACCCCGGCGACGGTGCGTCCAAAGACGCCCGTCCACGCTCCTTCTTCAGAAGCATTCCAGCGAAACGCCTGACCGCCATCCAGCTGCTCGCGCAAAGTCTGAGCCGGCACTGGGTCCGCAAGCTGCAACGGGCGCCAAGCGGTCCAAGCCACAGCCTTCATCGCTTACTTCTGGCCGAGATCCGTGGGCGAACCCCAGAGGAAACTATGCGTCGCCGCCAAGACTTTACCTTGGGTATCGACCACGGAAAGGCGCCAAGCAATTGGCACCCACTTTGGGCTACCCGCGTCCTTACCCGTCAGGCCGATGACATATTCACCGACCGGAAACTGCGGACGAACCTTCGTCGAGAAGACATAACGTTCGGGCGCCGTGGCCTCGGTGCGGACTACTTCCAAGACCAAGCGGGCGTCGGCGGGCGGCTCGAAAGCGAACTTCGTGTAAAAATAATAGCCAGCGTGCTCGGTTTCAACCGAGCGAAAAACGACGTCCTGCCCATGTGTCTCTTTGGCGTAGAACGCCTCCGAAGCACGTTCGACGTCGGCTTCCGAGCGTCGCTTCGGGTGGACATAGGCCACTCCCGGTAAGTCGACGGAGGAAGGTGGCGGGGAGTCGCAGGCGGTCAGGGCCAGCGCGATGAGCGCGGCCTGCCAACAGGCCATGCCACCGCAGCGCTTCACTTCTTCGACTTCTTCTTGCTGGCGGCGACGCGGGCGGCCTTGATCCGCTCCTTCTTGCGCTCGAGGTAGGCACGGAGACGACGACGCTTGATAACTTTGTTGGTTTGCTGGCCCATAGTGACTTGCATCCTCCCGCAACCGCCCCCGTGGTCAAGGAGAAGGTGAAGCCAGCTAAGCCGTCCCGGGGAGGGTCGGCTTGCGAAAAAGTCCCTTTCTGGCTGCCTGGGTAGGGATCGAACCTACGACCAAGTGATTAACAGTCACCTGCTCTACCGCTGAGCTACCAGGCAGTGCGAAAGGACCTGAATGAAGGCAATAATCGGGCAAGGGTGTCAAACAAAACCCATCGGGGGATTCGGCGCCCCATTCGAAAGGGTCTAAACGACCAAAAACCCTAGGGTTATCTGAGTAAATGATGAGACTCGGTTGGCTAATCTCTGGACAGGGGGCGAGGGGCTGTCTTCCTTATGTCGTGATGCCAATGCGCTGGTCCCGAATTCCTGAATCTCCCAACGCCCCGGGCGTTGGCGGTGCCTTCCTTGGCACGTCGGGCGACCTCCTGCTCATGGCCGGCGGCTCCAATTTTCCGACCAAGCCGGCGTGGGAAGGCGGTGCCAAGGTCTGGCATGATACCGTCTACACGATTGGCCCACGTAACCGCAAGTGGACCGAGGCCGGGAAGTTACCGCGCCCCATCGGCTACGGCGTCGGCATTTCCATTCGCCAAGGCTTGCTGACCATCGGCGGCGCTAACGCTGAACGCCACTATCAAGATTGCTACGTCCTCAGCATCGAAGAGGGCGAACTCAAGGTCCGTCCGTTCCCCTTCCTCCCCCGACCGCTCGCTTATGCGGCCGGCGCCCTGGTCGGCAGCAAAGTCATCGTCGCCGGCGGGACCGAGCGCCCGGATGCGACCGCGGCGTCTTCGACAGCTTATGCCATCGACCTCGCGAACCTGACCGGCGGCTGGAAAGAGCTCCCACTCTGGGCGGGCTCGGGCCGCATGCTCGCGCAAGCCGCTGGCACCAAGGACACGTTCTTCCTCTTCGGCGGCGTGGCCTTAACCGCTGGAGCGAAAGGCGCCGAGCGCGAGTACCTGACCGATTGCCACGCCTTCACGCTAGGCAAGGAATGGCGCCGCCTCGCGCCGCTGCCTCGTCCGATCGCCGCCGCACCATCGCCCTGCCCCTTTGTCGGCGAACAAGCGCTCCTTCTCGGCGGAGACGACGGCACCTTGGCTGGCAAAGTCGAAGGCGCGAAGCACCCGGGCTTCTCGAAGAAGATTCTTTCCTACGATAAGACGCTAGATACCTGGGCCGAGGCTGGTGAAGCCCCCGCGGCCTTGCTGACGACAGGCTGTACGAAGTGGAATGGAGGGATTGCTGTCGTAAACGGCGAAATCCGTCCGTGCATGCGTTCCTCTGAAGGCTGGTTGGGTCGCGAAGAATAACGCTTAGGCTGGCAGGTATCCGTTGAGATGGTATCTACGTAGATACCCCGACATGCCCCTGTCCGCTCTCCGTATCTTTACCTTACTCTGCCTCGCCCTCCGCTTGACGGCGGCCGAGCCCTTGCCGGACATCCCAGATCCACTGGGCCGCGCCGGCATGATGGCCGCGGTGCTAAAGGATACCGACGGACAAGAAATCATCCTCGCCGCGGGCGGTAGTAATTTTCCCGGTAAGATGCCTTGGGACGGTGGCACGAAAGTTTTCTACACGGATGTCTTCCTCCTAAAGAAAACTGCTGGCAAATGGGCCTGGCGACTGGTCGGACAGCTCCCTACGCCCACCGCCTACGCGGCGTTCGCCGCAACGCCCACGCGTGATGGGCTCGTCATCGCGGGCGGGTGCAACGCCGAGGGCCACCTCTCTGCGGTGCTCGTCGTGAAGGCCGACGGTCAATGCACCCCGCTGGCCACTCCCCTTCGAGAGCCCCGCGCCTACGCTGGCTGCCTGAGCGTCGGGACACGCTTAATCATTAGCGGAGGCACGGCGCAACCTACCTCAACCACCGCGCTCGCAACGATGACCGTGGTCGACCTGGCGCGCCCGCAAGACGGCTGGAAGTCGACCGACGACAAAGAAGAATTTGCTCGGATTCTCCCGCTGGTCGGCGCCGATGAAAATGGCGTTGTCCTCTGGGCGGGCGGCTGCGCTTTGAGCGCTGACCAAGGTAAACCGCTGCGCGACTACCGCGATGCGTTGACCTACAATAAACCCAATGGCCAAGGCACAAAATTCCACGCGCTGCCCTCCCCGCTCGCCGCGAGTGCGGGCCCGGGCGTCGCCGCGGGTCATCACCTCTTCTTCGTCGGCGGCGATGATGGCAAACACTATGGCAAACCGCCGGCGACGCACCCCGGCCAAAGCACCCAAGTCATCGCCATAGATACGGAAACGCTGGAAGTTCAAGTCGTCGACCAATGGCCCCACCCCGTGGCCACGGCACCATTACTACGACTCGGCGATGACCTCGTGACCATCAGCGGTGAAACGCGACCAGGCGTCCGCACGCCCGCCTGCACGCGCTGGACGATTCCGGTCAAACTGCGATGAAAGACGAAGCCCCCAACGCCTCCGTTATGCGCACCGCATGGCTGGTCGTCGCACTACTCGTGCCGGTCGCGCTGCTCAACTACCTTGATCGCCAGATGCTGGCGGCCATGAAGGGGTCGATGATGAGCGATATCCCGGACATCGGGACCGCGGCTAACTGGGGCCTCGTACTGGGCTCATTCAAATGGGTCTACGCCATCCTCAGCCCGCTGGGCGGATACCTATCCGATCGCCTCAACCGGCGTAACGTCATCTGCGCTAGCCTGCTCGTCTGGTCAGCGGTGACTTGGTACATGGGGCACGTACATAGCTTCCCTGAGTTACTCGCCGCCCGCGCGCTCATGGGTATCAGCGAGGCCTTCTATATCCCGGCCGCCCTCGCCCTCATCACCGACTTCCACCTGGGCCCCACCCGCTCGCGCGCCGTTGGGTTTCACCAAATGGGTATCTACATCGGTATCATTCTCGGCGGCTTCGCTGGCTATGCGGCGGAGAGCCCGGACATCGGCTGGCGCTCGGCCTTCGCTTGGTGCGGGGCGGTCGGCATTTTTTACGCGGTGCCGCTCTTCTTCCTGCTCCGTAATCCGCCCGCCCGCGCAGAGACGGGAGTTCCAACCCCGCGCTTCTTCAGTGCGTTCAACGAACTTCTCACGAACCGCAACTTCCTGCTACTCGTGCTCTACTTCACGTTGCCGGCACTCGCGGGCTGGGTCGTGAAAGACTGGATGCCTGATATCCTCCGCGAACAGTTCGGCCTCGGCCAAGGCAAGGCGGGCGTGTCGGCCGTGCTCTATGTCCAGATTGCCTCCCTCATCGGCGTCGGGATCGGCGGCTGGCTGGCCGACCGCTGGATGCAGCGCACGGAACGCGGACGTATCTTCGTCAGTGCGCTCGGCATGAGCCTCTTCTTACCCGCCCTCTTTGGCGTGGGCAACGCGGGTACGCTCGTCGTGGCCATCGGCTTCCTCATTCTCTTCGGACTCGGCTGGGGCTTCTTTGACTGCAATAACATGCCCATCCTCTGTCAGCTCGTTCGCCCGGAACTCCGAGCCACTGGCTATGGGTTCATGAACCTGGTCAGCATCAGTTGCGGCGGCTTGGCCGACTGGGGCTTCGGCGTGATGCGCGACGCGCACATCCCTCTCAACGTCATCTTCGGCTCCTTCGCGGCGATTGCTTTACTGTCCGTTGGGGTCGTCTTATGCATAAAGCCTAACGCCGCTTTGCGCCGCTAAATCCCTTTCTCATGTCCGCTTTCAAGTTCCACGGGCTCTGTCCCGCCACCCACACCCCGTTCCACGCCGATGGTTCACTGAACCTCGCGGTGGTCGAACGGCAGGCCGAACACTTACTCGCCCGCAAGATTGACCGTGTCTTTATCGGCGGTACGACCGGCGAAAGCGTCTCCCTACAACTCACCGAGCGCCTCGCCCTCGGCGACCACTGGGCGGCCGTATCCAAGTCCAGCGGCATGAAGGTTGTTGTTCATGTCGGTGCTAACTGCCTCGCCGACGCCGCGACGCTCGCCGCCCAGGCGCAGCGCAATCAAGCCAGCGCGATTTCGATGATTGCGCCGTCTTACTTCAAGCCGCGCAACGTGGAGGACCTTGTCGCTTGTTGCGCTCAAGTGGCCGCCGCCGCCCCAGAACTGCCGTTCTACTACTACGACATCCCAGCGCTGACGGGGATTAACTTCCCCGTCGACGATTTCCTGAAGCTCGCCGCCCAACGTATCCCCAACCTGGCCGGCGTGAAATACTCCAACCCCGACCTCGGCACCTACCTACTCGGCAAGCGCCTCGACGGCGGCAAGTACGACCTCCCCTGGGGCATCGACGAATACTTCCTCGCGGCCCTCGCCATGGGCGCGCAAGGCGGCGTCGGCAGCACGTATAACTTCGTCCCCGGCCCGTTGCAGCGCATGATGGTGGCCTTCCCCAAGGGCGACCTCGCCACCTGCCAGATCGAGCAGGACCGCATGATGCAGGTGATCCGCATCGTCGCCAAACGTGGCTACATGGGCTGCGCCAAGGCCCTGATGACGCACCTCGGCGTCCCAGTCGGGCCCGCCCGCCTACCCAACGCCAACCCAGACGCCGCGGGCGTTCAGGCGATGCTTGGCGAACTCGAAGCCATCGGCTATTTCTCATGGAAAGACTAATCACGCTCTGCCTCCTCCTGCCGGCCTGCCTCACCGCGGCGCCCAAGCTCTCCGAAACGCCGGCGGTAGCCGTCTTCGAAGCGAAGAAGAATATCACGCATGCTTCCGTGCGCATCCCGGCACTGCTCATGACGGCCAAGGGCACGCTCATCGCCATCGCCGAAGCCCGCGATAAAGCGACCGACCAAGCGGGTAATGACCTGCTGTTCGCGCTCTCCAAGGACCAAGGAAAAACCTGGTCGAAGCCCGCCCTCGCCTATGAGCAGGGGGACGATAGCTGCAATAACCCCTGCCTCGTTCAGGACGCCAAGAGCGGCCGCGTCTTCCTCTTCTTCCAGATTTTCCCAGCGGGCGGAAAAGAGTTCAGCGGCCTCCCCGCTGGCCCGAAAGACCCGAAGGGCAACCGGCTGCTATTTGTGACGTCGGACGACGAAGGCGCGACTTGGTCCAAGTCCACTGATGTGAGCAATGAATTAAAGCCTGACAACGCCGTGACCTGCGCCTCCGGCCCTGGCATCGGCATCCAACTACAAAAAGGTAAATTCGCTGGTCGCTTAGTGATAC
>Ga0209500_10000703_pt1 | contig 27738 bp, 46 predicted proteins | sample S_140212_EF_Meta_FD_187323 | JGI IMG/M metagenome (GOLD analysis project Ga0209500, IMG submission 187323) | Freshwater microbial communities from Lake Simoncouche, Canada to study carbon cycling - S_140212_EF_MetaG (SPAdes) (version 2) | ecosystem: Environmental > Aquatic > Freshwater > Lake ...
TTCGGCATCTTCTTCTGTGGCTATTACAAATTTAAGATAGGTATGACCTGCTTCTTGATATTCACAAACAACATCTGGTTTTATAGCTTCGTGTCTAGCTTCGCCCGAACAACTGAGTTTAGCACTGACACTGAATGTAATTTCTCTTTGAAACTCCAAGTCAGGCATTTGCCACCGCATTAGGTAGTCCTTAAACTCTGATGTCAGCTTTTGAGTACCATTTGTTTCAAATGTAATTTCTTTTAACTTAGCCATCTTAGGATGATTCAGCAGGTCTGGATAAGCACGTTGCCAACCTAGTAAAGGTTCGCCTCCTGTAATGACGAGATGAGCATCTTGCCAGTTATTCTCAGGAAGAATTTCCATTGTACGTTCTACAATGGCATCTGTTGTAAGCATCGGACTGAGATCTTTAAACTCAGGCATCCAAGATGCATAACTATCACAGCCTGTGCTCACCAGCGGAAGCTCTCCGTATGTTTGAAAAGATTCAATCATTGAATGTGTGGCCGCAATGTCAGTGGCTTCGTGACTGACTTCGCCACGTGGCATACCAAAGCCAGCACATTTAAAGTTACAACCAAATGTACGCAAGAAAACAGAAGGTACACCCATATAGCGTCCTTCACCTTGTATGCTGTAGAACAGCTCTGCGATTTTAATTTTGCTCATTGTTTATTATACCTTTATGTATGAAATTTGTCAAGTCCTCTTTGACCAGGCTCCATGAACCGTCGTTGTTATCAATCCAATTTAAACAATCGCCTTCTTTCCAACCAGCCTCGTCCAATAAATCCTGCGGCAACGATAGTATGCCATCTTCTTCAACAGTTACAGTCCATGATTTCATGTTGTATACCCCATGCTATCGGGATTTCTTTTACGTTCTTCATCCAACCTCTCTTTGATCATTTTCCTACATTCTACTCTAACCTGAGGAGGGATATCTGGATGAAAGTCTAGGTCTCTACAATTATAGTATCTGCCAGGAGGTTCACCCCAGTTGTTGATAGCAATTAAAAAAACTGCTATAAATGCTGCAATGACTATTAAGATATTTTTCATATGTAGTCGCTGACCAATAGTTGGCATATGAGTCCTTGATGATCGTCGTCAAATACAAAATTCATATAGGTGTCTGTCAACTCTGTGGTGTATTTGTCCCCAGGAAGTCCGAACCGTTCTATGATCGATACCGTGATTTCATCCCAAACAGGAATACTACCTGCCTTGGGACTCCACGGTACATGCACAGTTACCATTTTCTATAGTTGCCTCTTTCTGGAATAACATGTCTAACGCCGCCTGTGGGATCTTCCATGTCACCTTTGCGTCTTGGAATTAAGTGAACATGAGGATAAGGCACAGTTTGACCAGCTGCCTTTCCCCAATTGAGTCCAATGTTGAAACCGTCCCATTCACCTGCCTTGACTTTTTCTTGACCGAGCCTAAGTGCATCAGCAAAACAATCTTCAATAACACCCACGGCTGAATATTTAGGTACGAATAACAAATGGCCTTCTGTCACAGGGTACTTATCTTTAAACGTAACCACATGAAAGTCGTCTTGTACAACATCATCCCATGGTGCATCACCTGCATCACGTGCATCATCTAACGAATAATGTAGATTCATCGTTTGTATTCCTGCTTTTCTTTAGGAAGATTATCTTCTCGTATAACAAACTCACGTCCACCTAGACTGCCCACAAATGCTCGTGTGCGTTCTGCATAAACTAATCGCAATTTAATTGTTTGAAAAGCCACTTCTAAAAATGCTTTGGGTTTGTAACCTAGTACGTGCATGTCGAAATCTTTGCCTGCATCTGTACAATGTACTTTGATCTGTGTATCAATCATTTAGTCCACCAATCTTCCCAAGGAAAATCAATCCATACATCTTTTTCTGCCTTGTTAACTTCCATGCCAACGAAATCCATTTTAACATCACACTTGCTGGCAAGATTATCTACTAATACAGCAAATTTAACGTTGTTATTCCATACTTCTTCCCAGGCTGGATCATCTGGAAAGCAACCACTTGGCCAATCCTGCATGATCCAATTAAGTGTGGTTCCTTGATCGTTGATATCATCTACAATTAGAATGTTTTTAAAAGTGGTATCGTCATTACCGGTACGCTCTCGAGACAACGGACCTAGTGCATCCTCAGCCATCCAAAGATTGCTTTCGGGGCCAATCTCGCTGTCACGTAGACTCACATTTAATGTGTGTAATGGAATATTAAAATATTGACTGATCATAACAGCAGGAATCAATCCCCCTCGGGTAATACCTACGATATAATCGGGTCTCCACGTTCCTGTAGCAAGCTCTCTACAAATCTTGCCGACCAATCCGGTTACTTCATGCTGGTTGATTTTGAGTTTGTTCATTTCTGTCCTTGAGATACTGTTCGTGTTGTATCCATTTGTTGTTGACTAAAAATCCCCATTCACGTTTATGAGGACCTGGCATAAACAATGTCCAGGCAGTTATTCCAGGTCTAAGCTCGATACGATGATAGCTATTAGAACTACAAATACGGAAGTGACCAGGACCACGCCAATGCTTAGTTTCTCCAACCATTTGGCCATCCTCAAAATTAGGAGTGTATTCATAGTAACCGCCTTTTAATATTAGTGTAGCATAGGGCCAAGGATGATCATGAACATCGTCAGGATCGCCCTTGAGAAATTTGTGTAAAAATACGTTAAATGGAAAACGGTTTCTTTCTTTCAAAAACAAATAGTATCGTTCAAGATAGGGTTCGTTGTTCACCCGATCATAAATGATTCGCTTACGGCCTAAACGTTCAAGCAGTTTCAAAAACATTATTAACTTCTTCCTTGAGATATCTTATCAGTTCTTTATCAGTGGGCGATACACTATAATTGTTCTTGTAAAAAATTTCATAGCTGTCACTACCGTATTTTCCAATGCCATATAACATTGTAGCATCATTTCCGTCCCAAGTCAAGTAGTCTTGGCTCATTCTAAGTAAACGAGTATAACGAACATTTACCATACCCAAGGGTTGGATTATGCTTTTGACAAACTCTTCTTCTGCGTGTAACAGTGCTAATGCTGTGGGAAACCAATACAGGAATTCGGGTAGCGTAGTCTTTACAGCTTTACGTCCAGTTTGGTTCAACATAATAACTCCAACAAAGTGTTGCCAAGCATCATCGACTTGTTGTTGAACCATTAGATCGTCACGTAGAGGTTTGATCATTCTACACCTTCACCGAACCAGTCATCAACTTGGCGTTCTGCTTCTTCTCGTGTCATTGCGTGTACAAAGATACGAGCAGGCTCACCAACAGTGTGTTGAATATCATACTTTACAACACCTGCAGGTATAAGTTCCCAATCTCGCTCTACAACAAATTCTTGTAGATTTTTAGCACGAAAGATTAGATTGTCTGTGAGATCTTTGGCAGTATTCATTGCTGTCCTCGAATTATATTGTTGTTCGCTGCTTCGTCGTCACTGCGCAGTTGATCTTCCATGTACAACATCAATTGATGTTTATACATATCTTCTGACAACCCGTGCCAACCACAACACTTACCGGTCGGGCTACGACCGCAACCGCAACGACCAATATCTTCTGCGTTTTCGTTAACTCTTACTTGCATGTCTTTATCCTTTTTACCGAATATTTTTTCAAAACTATTAGCAAATTCATCTTGACTTACACTAAATGGTCTTGGTTTACTTCCTTTTCCGCCGTCACCCATAATTACCTCGGCGCAAACTCTTGTTGCAGTTTAATGTTGTCAAAGAACTCTTTCTTTGTATGCGGATCATCTTTAAATGATCCTTTTAACACTGTGGTCTGTGTTAGACTAGAATGTGCCATTATGCCTCTGTTCTCACAGCATCCGTGGATGGCTTGAATGTAGACAGCTACATTCTCGCTGTCTGTAGACTTCATGATTTCTCTGGCGATATCGTTACACAATTCTTCCTGTAAGGTACCGCGACGAGCACACCACTGAGCGATCCTTGTATACTTGCTTAACCCAATAAGTTTCTGTGCCGCAATAATTCCAATATAAGCAACCCCAGATACAGGCTGGTGATGGTGACTACAAATACTACGTAGCTCACTTCTAACCACCAACATACCTTCGTAACGGTCGTCTGTGTCGTTTGGGAAAGCTGTTGCTTCTGGTGCTGGTTCATATCTGCCTGCCATTATTTCGTTGAAGTACATCTTGGCCAGTCTACGTGCTGTGCCTTTTGAGTTAGGATCGTTTTCACGATCAATTAACAAACAGTCTAATACAGTTTCAAATGCTTCTGTAGCTTCATTGATTAGTTTTTCTACATCACCCTCGTGTAGATAATCACTGATGTTGTCGCCTGCCCAGAATCGTTTCTTGTCACGTTTCATTTTAAAGCGAAGATGATCGCCTAAGTATGCTTCTTGATATCCACCATCGCCTGCCATTGCGTCCAGGCCTGTTTCTTTTTTATCTGTCAATTAAATTTCTCCGAGTTAATGTCGTGGATGACATTTTATATTATTTTAACATCTCTAATAGTTTATTGCAACTAAAAAAGTTTTCTTTTAATACATCCACCTGTTTATTTAGGCTAGGTAGACGTGTTTTATAATTGGCCATGTGTTCTATAATTAAACGACACAGATCTGGTCGATATACAGTGTATGCATCAAAACTCTCAGTCCATTGGCTAGGATACTTAAAGGTATCAAATGCCATTTCACTATAGCTGAGTCTATCTGGTACTAATGGTATAGCATCTACTATAGCACCTTCATACCAACTAATGCCTAGGGTTTCTTGCAGGTTAGCACTGAACACCATCTTTGCTTCGCCTAGCAAGTTGTGATATTCGTTTTTAGTAAGTTGTTGATCCTGACATACCACGAATTCGTATTGTGGCAAGTGTTCTTTTAAATCTCTAAAAATTTCAACCTGCTTCTCTGGAGCGATACGATGTGGGAAAAGAATTAAATCACGCTTGGGCATATTTTTATACATGGTTAAGGTATCCTGCATATATTCCATAGGCCAGCCTGTACGCACAACTTTGTTGTTGAATACAGTATCTTCTATCACAGTCTTGTACATTGTTTGTCTACGATCTGGATCTGCTTGGATCAAGTTCTCGTAAAACATATGAATGTGAAAGTCTGTGGCAAAGTAGTTGTGGTCAAATGCGTGATAAAAACTTTTCTCAGCACATCTAACCCAGGGCTTATCACCAACAAGTCGTCCTAGAAAATCTTGAGGATCATAACTGCCAGCATGCCATAACCCGTGTGTGGTTACTGGAATATTTAGTAACTCACTCATGTATTTTAGATTAATGATACCTGGATGCCAAGCATCAGTAAACACAAAATGATCGCCGGGATTAACGGATCCGTTACAAAATAACCGACCCATCTGCTCCACTTGACTAGCCTTGTATATATTAGTGCCGCCAAAGTTGAGAAATGCTCCAGGAGTGGTAGCACTAGGAATGTCCGTAGGACCTGATATAATGTTGACATTGTGTCCTGCCTTTTTAAGCAATGCCGGCACATGAGTTTTCCACTGACCCGTGTATCGTGTTTCAACTGATTCTAGATCAATAAGGAAAACTCGTGCCATTTATTAACCTCTCTTCTGAAAGTTTGGTCTGTTGCCTTGATATGGACGTCTTGGCCGCTTGCTGGCAAGATACGATCCATAGTTTTGACTATCTCTACGATAGAGATCAGCTGGATTAAAATCGCAGAGTTGAATTCTGCACCAATCGTGGTAGGCCTCGAGGTCTTCCCACACCTTTACAACGTCAGGACGATTTTCAAAGTACCTGTAGTCCTTGTAGTTTTTCATCTGTATTCCTTTTAGTATTTGATGAATGAACCATTTTCTCCGTCTTCGGAGACCTCAATCCAAACCTCACGGCCTGGATACTTCTTGTTAATGCTGTCATACAAATCGTCTGACATCATTTCACAACTTTTGTGATCTAAACTTAGTATAGCATCTTTGTATAGATTTTCCAACCATCGTTTAAACTGAATAAACTCAATATCACGATCGTTGTGTGTAACACCAATCCAAACACGGAAGTGAAAGATATGACGATGTTCGTTGGCAAGGAATGAAACATCGTATTCGTCACCAGTGGCTAGATTAGGATCTGTAGCAGCCGCTGGATAACGATGCATGCCTTCTTTGCGAAAAGTGACCCAGATCATTTTGTTAGGGCGGGTGTCTTGTTTAATTACCATATGCAAATATGTCTTTAAAGGTTGATGAAGTCATTGCTAATAATTTTTCCATTTGTCCATCAGCTAGTCTAAAATCTAACTCTGGACGCCCCTTCTTTGTTTTTTCAAAATATCCCCAGTAACCTTCATATGGTGTATATTCCAGTTCTGGAGTCTCTTTAAGTAAACTTCTTGCGTGTTCATATGCTTTTTCCAACAACTCTTGAATTTGAGGTTGATCAAAATCACATAAGTCTATAGCAATGATAACATCATTATCATTAGTTGTAAACCTTAATTGTTTTCGAATCTTGTTGTATACCGGTGAAAGCGGGTAAGGTGTTGAAATAATATCTTCAGGCCGCATTGTTGTAACTGTTTGAGCACTAGTTGCTGTACCTTTACGACATTTAACTTCCCAACCAATTTCAGGAATATCACAGCCAAATCCTCTGTTAATAATAATGCCAACGTCATCTTCTAATAAATTTTCACAAGCTCTTCCAGCATCACCGCCAAAATTACTTGGTAATTGTTTGCCAAGTAATCGGTGCCTAATAATGTTTAAAAGCAGAGTTTCTGTAGGAGTTATCATCGTAGTTGTTCCATGGTAATAATTTTTGCCAGTTCTTCACCTAGGTCTTTGTCTTCGGTGACTACGTGTAGACTGTGACGATTCTCATCGCTCTTGCGGTCGTACTTGGTAGTTTCGATAATAGTGCCGCCACTAGCACCATAGACGCTCAGGCGGAACCCTTGAGAATTCAAGTCCGGGCCACTGCTATCTTCAACAGCATTACCGTACTCGGCTTCATCGTTGTCGTTCATCAGCCAGTTGCGAATTCTTTGTTTAATGGTTAGTTTCATAGGTCTTTCTTCTAGGTATTGTCTTGCACGTTTTATTTTATTGGCACCGGTAATTCTAGGAATGCGTCTTTGACTAGCTGTCGATGCTACTGCGTATCCACCACTCATTTGATAATCTCATCTTTGCCATATTGATCCCAATTAGTGAAGCGATCTCTTCCTAATAGGTCCTGTAGGTTATGACACCACACCCCAGGATTAGTTGCGTTAAAGTCTTTGTCATCTATCTTCAATGTAGCATTATAGCCTAGTTGATTTAGATAAGGTAATTTTACACTGATCTGTGGAATAAATCTACGCTTTTCGGTAAGGCCGCTTTCAAGTAATCCTTCTGCTTCGCTGACATCGAAGTCTAGTGTACACCAGAATTCGTGTTCGCTATCTAAACATACATAGATCATATTTTCCCACGGACGCCACGTTGCGGCATCATTGATACCTAGAGTTTTAAAACTTTGATTGGCACCAAAATAGATATGCTCACATTCGTGCTTGCTAGCCAGTTCCATAATTACATAAGGATCATGTACACCCACGACAAACAATGTTTTCATTCCGTAGGCAGGAGTACGTTCAATTTCAATTCCTACAAAGAAAGTAATTGATTCTTTGACGCCTTCGGTGTATGTTCTTTTCATGGTATAAAAATCCTATTGATATAATGGACGTGATTCGAGTTGAGATTCGATATGAATCTCTTCTGAGGTAAGAATTGTTTCCATATTCCATGAAACTATGGTTTTTATTTTTTGACTATTATTTGTAGGAGCCTTGTGGATAACGAAACTTGGAAAAATCAATATGTCACCTTCTGATACATCAAACTCATTTTCTATTTCAGTGTTCATAGGATCTTTGAATTTAGTTTTTTCAGAATTATCTGGAATATCTAAAAAATAAACACCGGTCCAATTACAACCATGTGTATGCCAGTCATGTTGAGATCCTAACTCATATTGCTGAAACCACAAATCTCTAATCATAAATGATTTAAATCCCATGGTTACAGCCCAAAGAGAAAGATGATTAGTTAATGCTGGCAACAATGTTTTTACCCACACTCTGTCTTTTTCTCTTGCATGATTCCAATCGCATCTTGTAATATCCGTATTATCAGACGAGTATGTAACATTATGTCCTAACGGTGCAGATAAAATATCAGTTAACAATTTATTTTTTATTTCGTGATGTACAGTTAACGTTTCAATCGAACACGGGATATTCATGGATATTTTTTTCATCTGTGAAACCAGTTTTTAATTGAGTTGAATAGATTGAGATATCTAAAATGATAGTCGGTTAGGAAAGGAGTTCTGTGCGGACACCGACCTTGGCGCCACTCGCAGTTGAGTGCAACCTCTTGACCGCATGTATCACATTTCATAGTTCTAGTCCGTTTCTTCTTGCTTCTTGCTCTGCCTGTGCTTCTTGCATCACTGCTTGATGCTTATGTTTAAGTATAACAATATCGTCCTTTAAACGCAACCTCTGTTTCTTCAATTCGTCTATTTTTAGATCATCATAAATGCCAGTTTTCTCCATACTGTCTATCTGTTTGTCCAAAGCACGATGTGCTTCTTCTAGATGCTTGATTCTATTTTGATACATATCTTATTCCTCGATGATTTTAGTTTCCAACCCACGAAGCTTGTCGTCATCTTGTTGATCAAACTCTTCTTCTTTAATTTTCTTAGCATCACCCCAGTCGAACAGCTCTTTATTAGCATATGCAACAGGTCCGCCTTGTAATCGAGCACCTTCTAAACTAGTTAAGAATTGGTTAGCATTATCAATTAATGTAAATGCTTCATCTTTAGTTTTGGTGTTAAACAGTTCTTCAATAAACGTCGAGAAATATAATATCTTGTTTGGAACCCAGTCGCTATATTCAATTTCTTTCTTGCCTTCAATACTTTTCATACGCCAGTCTGGTTTGAATCTAGCACATTCGATATCCATTAACTGTTGAGCACGTTGCACAGCCTTAATATGACATTCAACATTATGCCCCATCATTAGTGCATAACTGAAACTATCCCAACTTGTTTTGTTTGGAATCTTTCCTAACTTATTAAGTTTAGGTATTTCGTGATAATGTTCTGGATTTAAGTGATTAAACTTAACTTCGCCGAGCTCTTCGTCAGTCTTACGAACACCGTAGTCATAATAAGCAATGTCTCCCATAGTTAGCCTAGAAGCAAATTCACTGTCAAACGGATACGGAATGTCGTTGCGTCCTGCAAGTGATTTGTTATCAGGAGCCTTGTCCATTATTACTGACCAACGCTTGTTGGTGTGTTGTGCATTGGTATAAACTAGACCGTGAGCAGTTGCAATGAACGGACTCGCACAATCAAAACTAATTGTAAGCTCTGGATTGATGTGTTTACGCAATTGTCTTTGGATCTGTGTTAGATAGCATGACCAGTCAAGTTGTGCTGTACCCAAGAAGTGAATCCAGTTTTTGCCTTTAAGTAGATTATCTTCACGCAACGTCATTAGACGTTTGAGTGTGATATCCATCTTGCACATATTAGCGCCACCAAATGCCCAACCTTCTGCCTCTATACCGGCATATTCACCGTTGGGATCTGAAAACTCCTTAACCCCGTTATACCATTTCTCAGCAGTATCCCAGTCTGATCCCTGTAGCACATTCAGCCACTTGGTTTGACCTAATCTGTTTCTCAAGAAATAATCATTGTTGAACTGTGTTTTTTCTAGGCAGTCTTCAAATGTTTTCAATCCAGTCTTTGGACTGTGAATATGATCGCAGGCCCAAGTAGGAACGTCAAGCATCATAGACCAGTCAGCAGTTAACTCCAACCATTCGAGGATTTTCTGACGAGTCTTGTTGGCTTCTACACCTTCGAAGTTTAACCAATCAAACTTTAAAACACCTTTACCGATCTGATACCCACCAGAATCGCCTAAGATCATTGTCTTTGATCTATCACGCTGTTGTATCATAGACTCCTGATCCATGCTCTTTTCAAGGTCCAACTGTGCGTGACCTGCTGAATACAAAGCATACTTGTAATAGAAGTAGCCCTGTTCCGGATTTAGAAAATTCATTCCTTCAATACCACGATCAAATCCTTGAGGAATACGATCCGTTGGTACGAACTCTTCTAGTCGTTGTTTTGCAACATAAGTTGAGTAGAACGAACTAATAGCTGGTAGGTATACAGCATAGTCTTTTTGTAATGGTGTTAGGTCAATTGGTTGTTTCATATTCTCTCGCTAAAATTGCTGTAAGTTCTAATCTTGTTTTTGCTTGCTCTAACTGTTCTAATGCTATACGAACCGCTTCATTGGATGATGCAAGAGCATACCATTTTGATTCTTCATCACGCCGTTTACGTGCCCATTGTACTAGGTCTAATACATCTTGATCTAGGCCCACAGTGGCATAGCTGGTAGATAGCTGTAGCCAATTGCTACCGTTAAACACTTCCATCTCTGTACCGTTAATACGTATCATTCCAGTCATTGGATTACTGATATTTGGACCAACATACGGTAGGGCAGTATTGCCGCCACTAACCGTAATGCCTGAAATACCTTGTAAGCCTTTAATCATATTTAGGCAGCTTGTGCTGGAATGATATATTTGTAAGTAGCCAAACCACTGTCTAAGGTGATCTGAATAGCACCTTCATTGCTCAACGACATCTTAGTTGTGTTGGTATCTGCAATCTTAAGTATGCTCAAGATTGGCAGCACTGGCCAAGTCCAACCGCGATCAAGTTTACCTGCAACATTTTGTGCGAATACAAACTCACCACCGTGTGTTGATGCATCACCGAACGTGAATTTAAGATTACCGCCTTCGGTCTTGGCAAGGAATGTAGGATGCTCTGAGTTAGCACCTGCCTGGAAGTTGAAACGGATCACAGAAGTCACTGACGGTTCGATTTCGACATCCCACTTAACACCACGGAACTTCACAGTCTTCATCTTTTCGTTGATGATTTCTTGATTCATAAAGCGATAGTCGTTCTTGAAGTCGCTGTCTTTGTTTTCAAAGTGTAGGCCTACGGGCAGTGTTTCGCCGTTGCGTTCTGCTGTGGTAATACTAATCTTTGCACCTTCTTTGTATTCTGCACCTTCCAACAGATATTTCAACTTATTCAGTTGCGGCATACCAAACACACCGATCATATCTGGATACGGATTAGCAGTTTCTGCCTCCATGATAACTGAACGGTCATCTGCCATTGAGTTAATAGTTGTACCTTTGTCTGTGCCTGTGACTTTGACTGTGGTCAAGAAGCCGAGGTTCTGTGTGTGGCTAACGATGTCTTGTAGTATATCTTTCATTAAGAATTCTCCTGTATATTAAGATTATATTTAGATCTAGAGTAAAAAGCAACCGCAATTTACTCAAAGTCAAAAAGTTTTGCGAATGTATTGTCACTGCGAGTTGAACTGATGTCCCATTCCAAAACACCAATAAGATTTCCTAACTTCTCATCTATCACAGTAGTTTCCATTTCTGCATCATTGAAAGGCAGATCTTTGAACCACTGCGGCAATCTTAGTTCATCTACCGGATAGGCCACGGAAGTGTGCCCCATAGGATTGTCTTTGATCTTGCATACAATCACTTTCATGCCATCTACAATCTGCATGGAGTACTTGTCATCCATCATACGCTTGAGAGTGTTCCAATTCAATGAAGCTCTGACGTGTCCGGGCATGTTAGTCTTGCCTGCTTTCTTTTCTTTGGCAGCATATTCTGTGATATTGTTGGCTCGTTTAGGCGAACCCTTTTCCCAACCCGGTCGAGTTTTAAATTCTGTGCGGAAATCAGTGATGTATTGCAGTATTTCTTCTTTGGTCACGCCGGTTAGTGTTTTAGTTAGTACCTCACTCAAGAAGTCTTGTATAACAACCGGGGTATCTGAACGCTTGAGGTCAAGCCCCATGGCTTTGATCTTGCCTGGTTTACCTTCGGTGTCTGCTCGTTTGCCTTCTTTGTCGTAGTAGAGCACTGCATATCGCTTTTTGGTAATGAACAGTCCTTTGCTTGCAACAATTTCGCGACCTGCCTTGATGACCTCAGCTCTGGTTCTAGGGACATGAAATGCTTCCTGCATGAATTTAACAAATGTGCCATTCACAGTTTCTCCTATGGTATCGTAAAGTTCAACTACTGATTCTCTATTCCAAGGAATCAGACCTTTCTCAATGTCTTTTTTCAGAGTAGCATACGCTGAAAAATAACAAGAGTCTGTGTCACCGTATATGACCGCTTTACCTACGTGATCATACTCTCCGGTGATAATTTCATTGACTTTTGATGCCATATGTTTGGCAATTTGTCGTCCTGTTAGTGTGGTACTCTGACCGATCCTGTTATCAAAGAAACGGCAACCCGGATTTAAAATAGCACCATAGAGACTGTTTAACAGAATCTTCTTGACCAACTGTCGCTTGTCCCAGTATTCTTCTTCAATCTTGTTGCCTGCCTGGATACATTCTTTGAGCTTGGCCTGCATTTCTTTACGTTCTTTATACCAACGAGCCAGCAGTCCGGATATTACTCCTTCGGTTTCATAAGTGAATATGGTACCGTTGGCACTAATCACCCAGGGTTGATTGCTGTCGAATATAAGATCATAAGCCTGCGCCGCACTCAAGGTATCAGAGCCTCCTCCTTCCCAATCAATAATGACCTCTCGGCCTACTTCTCGATCCATCACCGCAGCATATTCAAGACTACCGAATATGCCTTCCCAAGCTGACGCAAATGATTTTCCTTTAGCCATTTCTGCAGCAATGTAGTCTTTAGTTCCATCCTGTCGTAACTGACCGACAATGGTTTCAGGACCCATATTTAAAGCCCGAATAGCACTAGGATAGAGACTATTAATGTCAAGAGAGCCAATCCATTCATGTATACCTTTCTTTGGATATGCAACGTAAGCCCCAGCAGCCTGTGTGTCTAATCCGTCGCGATTGATTCGATTAGGAACTATCATGCCTCTGCGATGTGCTTCGTTGATGATAGCTTGTTCGGTTACTGCTACAGCTCCCATAGTGGTTGCTAACAGCACTGTGTTTTCGTGTGCAATTGTATTAGCTAAGTCGATAAATTTTAATTTTCTATCAAGTTTCTCAAGAAGCATGCAGTCATTGATATTGTATTCAATGAATGTTTTGAAGTCATTGTTGTACAATTGATCTAACGTGCCTTCATACTGTGTTTTACGCTCACCTAATTCGTATTCAGCAATAGCATCTAATCGATATGTGTGACGTTCTTCGTATGTGTATTTGCGATATAATTCTAGACTATCGATATGAACTCGACCTATGAAATCATAAGTGGTAGCAGTTTTACCAAACTTTTCATACTCGCGTTTCTTGGGAAAACAATTCCATAGACAAAACCGTCTAGTGTCTTCTTTGCTGAGAACTTTAGTAACACGATTAACTGTGTATGGAATATCAAAGCCTTCTGAATTCCAACCACTTAGCACATCTGACTCTTGTATTAGATCCAAGAAAGTATTCAACATGTCTGCTTCGTTATCAAAAAGCATAGTGTTAGGAAATTCTTCAACCTGACGTTTGGCTTCTTCCATACTCAGTGTCTTAGGAGGAATCGCCAAACACACCATGGTCTGCATCCATTGTAGATACACAGCGATTGCAGTGATGGGCATGAATGGATCATCAGGGCTTGCGTAGCCACGTTCTGGATCGAAGTCTACCTCAATGTCGAAGAATGCTACGTTTAGCTTAGGTGCATCTTGGTTGAGATAATGATCTTCTAGACATCTATATATGGGATTGATGTCTGACTCGTGAAGTTTCTTGTTTGAATGTATGGCAAGTTCTTTGCGATGTTCTTTGACATTCTTTGAACTTACACGACTAAGGGGTTCGCCCTTGATGGATTCGAACTTGCCTTTGGGGTCGTTGTAATAGAATATGTGTCTGGCAGCATATTCTTTGAAATGCCTCTGCCCTTTGTCGTCACGCTCGACAACACGTATCATGTCATCGTCGCGATCGTAGTATGCGTCCACGAAACTCATTTGTTCTCCTATGCAATTTTAGGCTTGCAAATACCAATTCGATCATTTATGGCTGATCCAACCTTGTTCACAATTACTTATGTTTAAAAAGTAAAATTAATCGAGATACTGACTCTATCACGATCACTTTTATTTTGATTTACCATATGCATGACATTAGATCTAAATATCAACAAATCATTGGCCGCAGGTTTAAATTTAAAAGTTTTCATCCCTGCATAGGTTACTTTTTCTTCTTTAGGCAACGGATACATGTCGGCCACCGTGGCTTCTGGACTTAGGAATACAATATCTCCGCTGTTATCTGGAACATCGATGTAATACACTATGCTGAAATGACTGTTACCATGTACATGATACTCTTGGTATGCACCAGGGGAGGCAAGATTTATCCAACCGCCGTTATAACTAATATCATGGTTACCCTGCCCAAACTCTTTAGAAAATTTTAATACTTCGAATTTAATGTCTCGAAGTATAGGCTGAAAAACAGGATCTTGATATAGATCGTATAATCCGTCAGTGTTAAATGTATCGCAGATCCACCCAGATTTCTGTGGAGCATTTTTATGCTGCTCTTTAATTTCTAAAACTTTTTTATAAAAGTATTCATTCTTATCTCGATGCTGAGATAAGTTATTTGAATACAGAATACTCATGAACATGATATCTATCATGTAACTAACATCCTAATAAGACCAAGGGTATCGATCGCAGTTAGCAAGATATAGTTAGCCAGCATACCAAAACTTTTACGAGTGTAAGCAGCCCATGCATACATAGCACAGCCAGCAATCCAGACAGGATATAATACGAGAAGAGGAGGATTGGGAACCGTGACTGCCATGGTGATTGAACAACCAATACTAACAGCCCAAGCAAGCAACTCAATGAAAAAACGTAAAGGATGAGTTCGATAATCATCTCGGATCCAATCAAAGGTTGGTTTTAATAGTTCATTCATTCAGGAAGTTTTTTAGTAACACCGAGGATCATTTCAATCTCACTCCACTCTGCTTCATGGTCTTTCCAATTATCTTTGTGTGCGATGCGTATGGCTTTGTTGATCCAACTGGGTTTGATTTGTAATTCTTCTGCCACAGCTTTAACAGTTTCTTTAAGACCCTCGTTGAGATCTTCTACTTCACGAAGCACATTGGATCCCTCGTTGATCAATCTTTCAAGTTTGGCTTTTTCTTCCGGTCCATACATTTTTGACATTTGTTCTCTCCTATATGACTATTATATAGTCATAAAAAAAGCCAGTCAACCTATGACTGGCCTTTTTACACTTTTTGGTTAAATTACTTTTGTGTTTCTCTTAGTACATCGTACATTTCGAACTCACCACCGTTACGTTCATATACCAAACCTGCGTATAGGTCAGCTTTCATACCTTCACCTAGTTTGTTACGAGCTACACGTTCTGCCCAAGTAAACAGAGCTTTGTCTACAGCATCAATCTGTTGTTGACCGCCACTTTCTTGTACCAACTGTACCATTTGTTTAAATGACAGTTTTGTTTCTACGCTTTCTTTAACAGTTTTCTTCTTATCTTTTGGCATCATCTTGCTTTCGGTTTTCTTGCCGAAGTATTTGGCCTGCTTGTCGCTCATGCCTTTCTTGGCAGCTGGCTTGTCATCACCTTTTTCGCCAGAAGCTTTTTTCATAGGCTCTTTCTTGTCGCCGTCTTTATCAATGTCTAGGAAGTCTGGCTTAGACCCTTCTGCCATCTTTTCTTTCTTGGCCATTTTCTTTTTCTTGTCAGCAGCTTCTTCTTTCTTGGCTTCAACCATCTTCATGAACTTGCTTTTAAATTCTGGTTCTACACTTTCTTTCTTGGCTTTTTTCTTTGGCTTGTCATCTTCGTCATCAGCTTCTTTTTCTTCACTGCCACCATAGGCCTTGCTGCTCTTGTGAATAATGCCTGTTTTTGTTTTTTCAACAGTGCCAGTGGCGATGTTTTTCTTGTCGCCTACTTTCATGTCGTCCGCTTCTTTAACGTCTTCTTCAGCTTTCTTTTTAGCTTCAGCAACGTAAGTAGTACGGCCGCTTAGAACACGCAGTTGTGCGTCTTCATTTAATTGCACAGATTTTGGCAGCTCTGGTGCTTTTGGAGTATTGATTTTACCATCAATACTTTCTATTTTGCTGATTAACGATTTGAAGTCCATGTTCACATTCCTAAAAGTGTATTATGTATTTATCTTTTTACTAAAGACCCACCAGTTAACAGATTAGTTCCTTTGAGATCTAATGCGTTTTTTGCGGTTCCGTCTTTGTTTTTTGCCGTTTTTCCGGGTTTATTTTTGTATACAGCACCTATAGCTACGTTACCAGCACTGGTAGCGCCTGCTGTTGCTGATTCTAAAATTTCACGTATTTTCATACTGTTATTTATTCTTCTTAGCACGGCCTGCTTTCATGTTAGCTAACCAATGTGCTAGTTGTCCTTTGCGGCCGCCCTGTTTAGCAGTTTTGCGTAGACTACTCACACTAGCTTTTGTGTTAATACCATGGCGTTTGCTGTCGCCTTTGTCCTGAGGATTCTTGCCATCAGCGAAGTTTTCATGCTCGATGCTTTCTCCGCCACCACCATCTCCACCACCGCCTCCATCGCCGCTGTATCCGGTAGCATATCCGTAGCCGCCGTAAGGGCCAGGCCCGTAAGCAGCCCAACGTGGTCTACGTTTCTTTTTTCTTTCAACTATAAATTCATTTGCTCTCATACTGGGCTATAAGGATTTCTAGGACGATCAGTGCCATCATCTTCTGGGTACACTGGATAATTGTTCGGGTTCATACTGAAAAACTTGATCCGCAGCCGCAGGTAGATTGAGCATTGGGATTGGTAATAACAAACTGACTGCCCATTGCTTCTTCTTTGTAATCAATAACTGCACCTTGTAGATATTGCATACTCATTGCATCAACAAACACATTGTATTGTTCGTTGATAGGAAATTCAAAGTCGTCTTCGTTCTTTGTTTCGTCGAAGGTAAAGCCATAGCTAAAGCCACTGCATCCGCCGCCTTGCACAAAGGTTCGCAATGCCAGTTTAGGATTATTCTCTTCTAGCAGCAAATCCATAATCTTTGATTTCGCTGATTCTGAAATTTCAATCATTTATTTTCTTCTCACCTGTTAGATATGGTTTTGAAAACCATAGCTTAAACCATTCGTCTGTGCCTGGTTTAATATTGTGTTTGCGCTCCAGTGCTTGATTGGTCATCCCGGTGATGCTGATATTACTGCCGCCGTATGGCTGTAGGCCGTTAAACTCAGTAATGCCTGCAAGACGTTTGATAGCAGCAAGTTCATCCATTATTTTTCTTCTTACCGGCACAATGCGCCTTTTGGCTAAAGCCCTTGGGCTGACTGCAATTAATACTGCTTTTATATTTTTGACTCCAGCCTTCAGTTGGAATCGAATCTTTCTTGTGCTTAACATCGCCCTGTTTCTCAGCTCGCTTTTTATCTTTGTGTGCACCAGCACCTGCGGTCTTAGAATTTTTAGCAACAAAGTTTCTAGGCTTGCTGGCTGGTATAAAGTCTTTGGCTCTCATACTGTTATACCTCTTGACCTGATGCCACCTTTGCTTTTTATTTTACCTAGTTCTTCAAGAGCATGGCGAATTTGTTCCATGTTCATTTTTAGTTCATCGAACTGGCGAGCCATGATCTGCCATTCACCTGGACTGGCATTTTCTGCACGACTAGCAAGATCTTTCAATTGTCCTGCAGCACGTAGCATGCGATATTTTAATTTAGCAGGATTGGCTTTATCGTGACTGTGGATCATAGGATTCATCGGTTCGCTAGGATCCATCTCAATAGGCGCTTCACTGATGCCTTCGTTGATGCCCATGCCTTTGCGCACCGCAACGAATAAAGGTTTAGCAAGTTCCCCTGCACCTGTGGCTTCTTGGAAACCTTCAAAGTCATTGTTGGCAGCAGCTGATCGTGCACCGCTGGCGCTAACGCCTGCTACACCTTCAGCACCGTCTTCACGATCTCCGCTGCTGGCAAAATCAATAACATCAAATTTATAGAATCCGTGTGCCTTGCCCTCTACACCGTTGTATTGAGTGAGAAGACTTTTCATATCTTCTAAGCGATCTGACCCTGCTACAAAGGTTACTGCGTTGTATCCTTGTTCATGTAGATAGCTGGCTACTTTACCAATGGTGTTTAGTGCTGCATTCTCTACTACATCTTTAGCATACTGGGGGAACATTTCTTTGATAAACTTTATTTTGGTACCGTAGTCTAAGGGATTTTTCTTTTTGTCTTGACTTTGACTGACAAAAATTTTCATTTCGCCACCTTGACTCTTCATAGTATCTAATACTTGTTTGTGTCCAATGGTAGGCGGATTCATTCTGCCAAAGCAAAATGTCACATGTTTGGTTCCGTCTTCGAACAATTCATTTAACAACATTAATCGTAGTCGCCTTTTTCTATATATTTTTCTTGTTCGTCAGCAATACGTTTAGCTAAGTCTATGAGCTTGTCTTTGGGAAACTTTTGTTCTGCATCATCAATATCAAACTTGTCACAATAATGATTCATACATTTTTCTAAGGGTCGGATGTATACCTTGAACACATTAGGATTACCTCTGTGCTCACGATGACGTTTGACTGCAGGAAAAAAATACTGATCTAACATTTTTGAATCGTTGTCTATAAAAAATTTTAAATCATCTAACCAATCAACTTCTTGTTGCTCGTCTTTGGGTGCTCCAATAGCACTGAACATTTCTTTTAATAGCATTACCAGCTCCGGCAAGACCAGTATCTCGCTTTCCAACGTGGACCTGGGTTTTTACAATTATGTCTAGCACGGAAACTCTTTCTACGTGCAGGATTACTTTTCTTAATACGCATTTTCTTATCGCCAAAGTTTACTTTGACAATATTGCCGTTGGGCTTACGTACATATACCTTCGACTTCTTTACATCGCCGGCCATCTTCTTACCTAGCGGAACCTCACGTCCTTGATATTTGGCTTCGTCCATATCATCTTCCGCTACATCTTCTTCGTACTTTTGTGCCTTCATGTAATCACGGGCTGTGTCTATGTAGTCCACAGCTTTGGTAATCTTGCTTTGTACCCACTCTGGGAGATTGTCGTCTGCTCGTAGAATACTGTATAGTTCTTCGGCAGCATCGTCGATGGTGCGTAAATCATCCTTGGCCATGTCGCCTTCGCGATCGTACTCGCCGTAGTTCACAGGTGCATCTGGATTCTCGGGACCGTGATCCTCCATCTTAACACAGTTGTCTACAGTCTTGCCACCTTTCTGTTTGGTACCCATGCGCTTGTAACCTTTCCAGCAGGCCTTGCCATCAACACCTTTTTGTTTGTCTTCTACTAATTCACCTTCTAAGAAATTTAAACCTTCATTGGTCAGCATATCTAATGCAGTGTCATCTAGTTCAATTACAATACCGTCTTCCAGGATATCTACAATAGTAGTAGCGATCTCATAATCTTCTGAAAAACTAATACCAAACTCGTCGCCTACCTCAAATGATTCTGCAAATCCTTTGGATTTGGCCTCTTTTTCAAGATCAGCCTTGCGCTGTATAATTGCTTGTTTGATTTCTGGATCTTGAGAAGCAACTGGATCCGTCTGCAAATCCTGAAGGGCTTTGCGTTTAGCCTGAAGGTCTTTGGGATTTCTTAATTCTGTTTCGCTTACAATAGCGTCTAATTTAGATAAAAGGTCTCTCATAGTATTCCTCGGGAGGTCATACTATATTTATCGAACTTTAACTGTTAATGATTATATCGAACTTCGGTGATTGTGCCCTGCTCCAGTTGATAAGCCACACGTATAAACACAAATTTGCCAGTAAATGTGCAGGCAGCATTGGAAGTAATAGGTGTGCTATCTATAGATGATAGCAAAGTGTCTGAACTGTCGAGAACCACATCAAACCAGTCGTTGACTCCAGGATTTAGATCTAGAGTGGCCTGTACTTTGATACTGCCCTTGAAATTATTCAGTTCAAAGGACATAGTATGCACACCATTACCGTTTTTATAGTAGCCTGCACCTATGTGTTTTTCGCCGTACTGCCATGTAGAGGGCTGACTATCGTCAGTGATATTTGATAATAATACTATGGTTTCTCTGCTCATCAACTATTTATCGTATACTATAAAGTTATATACTCTGCCCACAACTTCAGCACCACGTAGTTTCATCATTAGCAGTGTGGATTCATCTTCGACCAACACATATCTACGGTCCCAATTCCAGTCTGTGGTCAAGAACCAGCGTTCAATAGCAGGAGTACAGGTTATTCTAGGAGCCTGCGATTTCAACCAGGCTAGATATCGTTGTTTGCCTTCACGATCTTTGGCCATTTTATGCGGCATGAGATACACACGATAGCGGTATCTACCCTTGGGTAGTTTATCCACAGTGATAGAGTTCTGTGAATTATTTAGGATATCGAGATTGTTGATGTTGGGTTCAAACCTATGAACCATGTAATCTTGGCTAGCTAGGCTGAGTTTTTCATAGAACTCGGGATCGTTGGTATAAACATCTAGTCTATTTCTTTCAACTCTTAATGCATACGTATCTTCATCATATGAACTAAAAAAGTCACAGACGCTGCTTATTATTTCTTTATTAGACGATGCCTTACGCCAATTATCATAATGATATCCGCCGTTACTATTGGAATTTTCTAACCAGTCCTTGATATTTGAGATAGGCTGTGTGCGAAACACCACACAGCCATCTATCAGTAGGCTGATTTTATATAACCATTTGTTATAAAACTTACGACTGGTTGATTTGGTTTTCGATTGTAGCATCTTGTTCTTTATTGGTTTCAGCGATCAGCATTGCTTTAGCGGCCTTGCGCTGTTCCTTGGTCATCGGCTTAGGCATTTCAGTGACAGTGAAATCCAGTTTGTCGTCTACGATATCTACAGTGACTCGCCCACCATTTACTAGATCACCAAATAACACTCTACGACTTAATGGACTCTTGATTTCGTTGTCAATGATCCTAGCCAGTGGTCTTGCACCCATCTTCTTGTCGTAGCCTCTATCTGCTAACCAACGAGTAGCTTTGGCGTTAACCACAATCTCTATGCCTTTTTCTTTGAGCTGACTGTTTAGATCAGCCACAAACTTCTTGACAATTTGTGTTACAGTGTCGCCACTGAGTTTAGAGAATTTGATCACAGCATCTAATCTGTTACGGAATTCTGGACTGAAATATTTCTTAATGGCTTTGTCATCTTCGTCGTCACGTTCTATGTTCCCAAAACCTATAGAGTTGCGTTCGTTATCAGCTGCTCCAAGATTTGAAGTCATGATCAAGATAGTGTTGCGACCATCGGCTACTTTGCCGTTGCTACCAGTTACAAACCCATTGTCCATAAATGCTAATAAGATATTTGTAACATCCGGATGTGCTTTTTCAATCTCATCCAACAGTAAAATACTGTTAGGAGTTTCTTGTAGTTTAGTAATAAGTTGACCAGCATTATCTTCATAGCCTACATATCCCGGAGGAGCTCCGATTAATCGTGCAACTGAATGTTTTTCTTGATACTCGCCCATGTCGAATCGGATTAGTTGCATGCCCATTTTGTCTGCTAACTGTTTGGCAGTTTCTGTTTTGCCACAACCAGTAGGACCAAGGAAAAGGAATGAACCAATGGGTTTATTAGGAGCTTTCATGCCAGCCTGCGACACAAACACCTTGTCCAATAATGTTTCTACTGCTTTGTCTTGTCCGTAAACCACACCTTTCATCTGAGCATCTAGATCTGAAAGATTTTTACTTTCTTTTTGTGCTACTGTTTCCAACGGCATATTAATCATCTTAGATAATTCGTAGGTAACTTGTTCTATGTCTACGATCTGTGTGACACCTTCCATGCTGTCGTCATCTTTAAGTTTGTATCTAGCACAGGCACAGTCAATGATGTCGATAGCTTTGTCTGGCAGTTTTTTATCACTCATGTATTTGACGCTGAGTTTAACTGCCTGCTCAATGGCTGCATCAGATATTTTTACATTATGATGTTGTTCATAGTATTTTTTTAGACCTTTGAGGATTTTTACAGTCATGTCTGATGTGGGTTCTTCAATGGTTACACGTTGGAATCGTCTCATCAATGCACGATCGCTTTCAAAATGTTTGCGATATTCTTCCCATGTAGTAGATGCTATCAGTTTAAGAACACCCTTGGTAAGTATAGGCTTCAACATGTTAGCCATATCGTTTGAGCTGCCATTGGCAGCACCTGCACCGTTCATCATGTGTGCTTCATCGATGAATAAAATAATCTTGCCTTTCTTTTCCAAGGCTGACAGCACTGCTTTAACACGTTCTTCAAAGTCTCCTCGATACTTAGAGCCAGCTAACAGCGCACTGATGTCTAAGGTATAAACCTGATGATCTTTGATAAATTTAGGAACTTTGCCTTCGTGAATCTTGCGAGCGATGCCTTCTGCAATAGCAGTCTTACCTACACCGGGATCGCCTACCATCAGTACGTTGGCTTTGTTTCGACGAGCCAACACCAACTGTATTTTTTCTATTTCGTCGTCACGACCTATTACAGGATCTAGTTTTCTCTGTTTAGCCTTGAGACTGAGATTAGTACAGAACTGATTTAGTATTCGATCTATCTGATTTGAATTTACTATTCTTGTTTCTACTTCTGCGTCTTCGGTGATCTGTACATTTTCTTGGAAGTACTTCACAAACTTTTCTTTAGTTACCCCAGCTTTGGTAAGAAAATAGTAACCAAAACTATTTTTCTCTGACAGCACACTGATAATGATATCTGCTATCTCCATGCGTTGTCTACCGCTGAACAACACCTGTGTGAAGCAGCGATTCAAAACACGTTCTACGCTGTTGGTCTTTTTTGGTTTTACATTAGCATTGGTAGTTTTGATATCATTGAGATTATTTTTTAAGTAATGTTCGATGTTTGTTTTGACAAATTTAGCATCAGCACCAAAACTTTCTAACAATTTGTAACTATCCTCGTCCTCCATGATACCATAGATAATGTGCTCAATGGTTATATACTCGTGACTCAGCGCCTTGGCCATCTCTATGGATTTTTCAAAGATGTCTTGTAGATTCTTGCTGGGCTCAATCATTAGGTATTCCTTGTTTGATTTGTTTGATTATTTTTAACTGTTCTGAATTAAGATTTCTCGGCACAGTGACCTTAATACGGATCAGTAGGTTACCTCTTTGCCTTGTGCGCATATTAGGTAGCCCCTCTCCTTTGCAGCTCATGACCGTATCGGGTTGTGTTCCGGGCGGCAAGTTTATTGATAACGTTTTACGATCTAATGTTTGTATTTCTATGCTGGCTCCCAGCAGTGCATCCCACACAGTAACTTCTTGATCGATAATTAATGATGTGCCTTCTCGTTTATATCTATGATGTTCACGCACTATGACATTGACTAATAGATCACCTGGCTTAAGACCGGGTATTGAATCATCGCCCATGCCCTCGTATCTAATCTGCTGACCGTGCTCTATACCTGGGGGTATTTGAATATTAATCATTTTGTTCTTGCCAGGTATACTAACTTCAGCAGTAAAATCTTTGCCACTGAGCACATCTTCTAATGTAATTTCTACATTGATGTTTAAAGATCTATTTCTGCGTTGAGGCTGTCGACCAAATCCGCCAAACCCGAAGTTACCAAATATGTCGTGCATATTTCCTGTATTAAAATGAAACTCAAACGGTCCTTGACCTCCGCCCATTCCCGATTGACCATTTGGATCACCGCCTAGGTCTATGATTTGTTTTTTCTGCGGATCGCTGAGGAATTCGTAGGCCTGTGATATTTCTTTAAATTTCTTTTCATCACCTCCCCGATCCGGATGATATTTCATGGCCATGCTTCGATATGCTTTTTTAATTTCAGCATCGCTGGCGTTTCTTTGTAGTCCTAAGGTAGCGTAGTAATCCATGTTTATATTATATAATAAAAAAAGGACTGTGTCAAGCAGTCCTTTTATTTAATAAGAAATTTACTGATCTTTATTTTTTCTTTTCAGGAACTGCTGTGCCTTCATGTTTTTCACGCACTTTGACTTCTTTGCAGTTCTGTTTTGGCTTATTGGTCTTTACATCCATTACAGGCTTACCATCTTTACCTTGTTGATCCACGCAGACTTTTTTAGTCTTCGGTTTAGTGTCTTCGGCCGCATACGAAGGCAATGCCATTCCTAATGCAAGTCCTGCTACAAAAATAATAGTTTTCATATTATGCTCCTTTCTTAGCAATCATAGCTTGAATTTTTTCTTGAATAATCTTTGCCCAGAAAGGCTGTGGAAAATTCCAACCTACAAATGCTCCTAGTGCTACCCAAAATAATGTATCTAACATGTCCCGCTCCTTTTATAGTTCTGGTTGATCAGGCTGCATGGGCATTGGTTTGCCCGAGCTGCTTACTGCTGTTGCTGGTTTAAACGCTGTCGCTCCAACTCCTGAACCGCTATTAAAGCTGCTTGGTGTTGGAGGTACGCTTGTCGCAGGAGCCCCAAATCCTGCTGTTGTTCCGAATCCTGTTGAGGGTGTGCTTGGTGCTGTGAAGCTGCTTGTTGGGGTGGTTGTTTGTGCTCCGCCATTATTTGCTCCTGCCATTTTTTCTTGTGTACGACCAAATGCTGCAATACCTAATACAGCACCCATTGCGATGTGGAATAGTCCAGCACCTTGTAGAGTTAATGGGTTCCATTGAGTAATAGGAGTGTGAGTCATAGTTTGTAGCAAACTCCATAATACAGGGAATAAGATCATGTCAAACATACAGACTACCATGTACATCCAGCCCATCATTGGACGCCATTTACTATTCATCCAATCTTCTTTCTTTTGCTCGCTTGCGCTTTTAACTTCTTCTGACATAGTTTTCGCTCCTATTTGTCTGCTGTATTATTTAACTGATTCGAAGATTTTCTTCTGTTCCCTGTACCATTCTTGCCACATCTTTAATTTTTCTGCGTTTTCGTGACAGGCACCGTAGTTTTCAACGACTCTGTCGAGGAGCCGACTGGCTTCAATTCCGCTGGAGGCTCCATCAGCTGCTGCGGCACGCTCGGGAACTTCATTACGACTGGCGCTGTCGTGCAAGCTGACAGTAGACCTAGGCAAAGTACACTGAGCATCAAGTTGCTTGCCCGCAACTTCTTTGATAATTTCTCTGTTAACATAAACGTTTTCCTTGACTACTTTAATTTTTTCAACTATTTTAGTTTCTATTATTGTATTAACTTGCTGACTTTTTTCTTCAGCCGCCTTAACTTTTGCTTCTAATTCTCTAACACGTTCTCTCCATGCCATTTCTGTTCCGTAGCTGCCAAACAAATAACTACCTGCTACCAGTAATACAACCCCAATCAGTTCTGCAGGTAACTTGTATTGACTTATTAGAGGAATCCATGTGACCAACTTGCTGGCCACATACAAACCAACTCCAACAGCAATCAATAGGTAAGTGATCCAGAGAAAGAAACTATCTGGAATCAGCGCCAGCACCCACTGAATCTGCCACATTATTAATGTGCTCCAAATATATGCAGAGCATGTTCGTAGTGTTTGATTCTATCCTCAAGTCCAATAGTACCACCGTTGATACGTTTGGTTAATGTTAAGATGTCACCCTTGTCTGCCCATTGATTGAGATTGTTTTGGTCCCAAAAGAAGCAAGCACTTTGCACAGCACCTTCAAATGTCTGTAGATATTCTGATGCTTCTTCCACAGGTACATCAATGCTGGCCGCAAAGAATGTGTAGTTGTCTTTACCAGTTAACTGAATAAGTCCACGACCGCAGTAACGGAATCCATCTCCGGATTCCTCTGGGCCATTGCCCATGCGATTAGCATAAACTCTGTTGGCAATCATTTCTGGCTTATTAGCGTATGCGGCTGCGATAGCATCGTCTGGAAAGTATTTAGGAAAAACTTTTCTAAGACTAGCTGCTTTGTAATTAAGATTTTCTTTGAGGAACACAAACCCGCCACTTTCATGTGCGCACTGTGCCAAGAAAGCTGCTACACGTTGTGGAGTATTGATATCATATTCCGGCAGAATAGAATTAAGTGCATCGAACCAATTTTTCACATAGGAATTTTTAGGAATCATTGCCTGTAATTGGTCTTTGGTAAAATCAAATGTAAAACTCATTGTTAGATCCTTTTTAATAACATCGAACGTTGACCGTTGTTGAACACGAATGTGTCGCCTACTTTGTTTATGTTGTAGTCTCCTAATACCTTAGTGAGCCAAAATACTTCACTGGTAGCTGCTTGATCTACAGTATATCCATCTGTGATACCTTCTAAGATAGATTCTGTGTTGCCGTCTTTGACAATTTCCAATCTAACCTGTGAACCGAACGGTTTAACTATAGTTATCACATTGTTGTCGAGACTGAGATCGTCCATCAATGTCTTTGAAAAGAACTTTTTTACATCCTCAGTTTTGTTTCGGTTCACAAACTCGTTGTATTCATTAACACTAGACGGTATCTTAGATTTGAGATTAGCTGTGTTAACTTCGTGTATGTGACTCTGTTTATAGTATTTAAATTTAAATTCATCTAGACCTGTGAGTTTTTTAACACCATAGGTTAATTCTTGTATCTGTTCAGCAAGTCTAGGATTTCTGCTGATTTCTACAAACACGGAGTATTCTCCGTTGTTGTCTTCGCCACTGCTGACATCTGCATCTAGTACAAACTCATAGCCTTTTTCAATAAACTCCATGAGATCCTTGGCGGGTGATCGATCTTTGACCTTGAAGCTGACCACGCAGACGTCTTGATCTTCTCCCATTTTAGATCTAAATGAATCAACTTCAAATATATCGTGGACCATTTCTTTTAGGTCGGAGGCTCGAAGTCCTTCGTTAAGCTGCTGGTTGTTCTGCTGGTTGTGCATTTGCCATATCCTGTGCTTGTTGTTCTGCTGGGTCGATGGAAGCATTTATGCTGTTGGCATTAACAATGTCTTCAATCTTATTCTTATCAAGTTCTGTGTAGCCTCGGTTGATGTCACTCATCAGTTTCTTAGGCATGCTGATCTTGATCATCCATATTTGTTTGTGATCGATCTTGCCTTTGCGTGTGCCTGGTCGTATATCATCGGGTGATTTGATCTTGCGTACTTTAGCAATTTTACTTTCTGCTACCTGTACTCTGCAGCCGTATTCTACCAGTCTTTTACCGCCTGCGGGCTCCGGCAGCTGATCATAAGGCCACATGAATGTGCATTCTACATAGTATCTACTTTCTTTTGGACCTTCTACGATTTCACCGTCGATCCAGCTGTCAAACACATACACATCTAATTCGTCTAACACACGCTCGAAATCTTTGAGCAGTTGTAGACTGTTGTTAGACCCGTAGATCTGTTCAATATTGCTGATGATATCTTTAATGTCTGCCATATTATCTCCCTTTGTATTTATCGTCAAAATACAAACATAACACATAACTTTTAGAGCCAGGGGTTAAATACACATGTGTTCGGTCACGGACACTACGGTTTGAGGTCCGT
>Ga0209500_10000706_pt1 | contig 27710 bp, 40 predicted proteins | sample S_140212_EF_Meta_FD_187323 | JGI IMG/M metagenome (GOLD analysis project Ga0209500, IMG submission 187323) | Freshwater microbial communities from Lake Simoncouche, Canada to study carbon cycling - S_140212_EF_MetaG (SPAdes) (version 2) | ecosystem: Environmental > Aquatic > Freshwater > Lake ...
CGTGCTCATACATTTTTCCTTTTTGTTTTCGGCCATTTGTCTTTAAGGGTTAATCGTGGGTTACTTTTTCCAAGATTCGCCTTCTGCTTTTCTTCTACGGGCAAGTCCTGCTTCTACATTAGAACCAGGATTTCTGTACAAGTAAAGCGCATCGGGAACTTCGTCCCATTCTTTATTCTTCAGTGTGCGTGTAATAGTATTGAAGTTATCGCCACCATAAAAACCAGCGCCAAGATTATAAGCAAAGGAGAGAAGTGCTCCTCTTTGTCCATCAGACATTTCATTCCAATGTGGTATTTTACGAAGTGCTGGAAGAAAGTGCTTGCGGCATTCGTCAACTAGTAATGAATCTGCCTCTGCTTGAGTGATGGTTTGTCCCATTCTAAATGGGCCACCATTCTTATCTCTGGTGCTTCCCCAGCCAATAGTGATTGGAAGATTGCCAGAAAGAGGATCTGGATATGCATTCAACCTACAGCCTTCAAACTCTTTAATGAGTTTAAGTCCAGATGCAGGAAGATCATCGCCACCAGATGCTACAGCAGGTAAAGATACTTTTTCTGCTGCAGCACTATGCTTTTTTCCTCTATAAATTTCTGCCCACTCTACATTATCCTCAAGATATTTTGCAGGTAGGTGATCTTCCATCCACTGAACACCCTTCACATGGTTGGGGTTCTTTTCATCATAATACTTGAAGAAGTTGTGTAAATCTACTTTTGCCATTGTTCTATCTCCTATCAGTTAAAAATACGACCCCAGCCATCGTTGCCACCTGGGCACCAACGATGCTTGAGAACTGCTTTTGTGTAAATGGTCTTCTTGCCATTCTCTACTGGACCAGTATAGTTATCATTTAATGAACCATAAGGATCATTAATGTAATAACCTTTGCCATCAGGAGTAGTACCGATAACTACAACCATGTGCCCGCCAGTAGGTGCAGAAAGAGAACCCCTGTGCAGAATCCCAATAACGACAGGTTTGCCAGCGGATAAACTTTTATCAATATCAGAAAAAGAAAGATTGTAACTAAAGTGTGACTTAACACCATAACCTTCAAGAACACGGGTTTGAACTTCGTGATCTGTTGAGTCACCAATTGCGAATACTTTTTGAACATAGGCATCATCGCCCTTTGCTCCTTTGAGTGTACCTGGTTTTAGAAACTCAAGACACATCGCACACGAAGAAGAGTTACAAGTTCTATGTGCGTCTCTGTAATTATCTACTTGATTGAAATAAGGAACTGCCAATACTGCTGGAGTAGGTGGCTTAGTTCTGAAAATCTGTACCCATTCAGTTTCAGAATCATCCATATATTCAGCAGGAAGGTTATCTTCTAACCACTGTACTGCTGCTACATGATCTGCGTTCTTCTCATCATAATACTTAAAAAAGTTATGAAGATCTAGAGTCATAGTCCTCTTTATAATTGCACTAAGGTATTTATAAAAAAAGCGCCCTTTTGGGGCGCTTGATTATGTTCAGTAGATCACCATACTCCAGGAATTACCTGGCCAGTAAGTGCATAAGCACCCATAGCAGCAATGACACCAATCATTGCAAACCAACCATTAATACGTTCTGCGCGTTCGTTCATTGTTTTTCTCCTTAATAAGTTTTTGAAAGTTGATTGACGGAATGTGCAAGAAGCACAAAGAAAGCAATACTAGTGATAGTAAAGATTGCTTCTCCCATTATACTACACCAAAGAAGAGATGTCCTGTTGTTGCATAGGATACAATTGCGGCAACAAATCCAAGCATTGCCCAACGTCCATTTGCCTGCTCAGCACGTTCTGCGTGTGTTTGAAGTGCATAACGCTCTGCATCACTTTGAGAGACATACATCTTAGGTTCACGAGCAAACATATTTTGTTGCCCACGATCATTAGTCGTTACAGTCATTTTTTCGTTTTGTTACGAAACATTACAACATTATATAGGAAATATAAAGACCTGTCAAGTCCTATTTGCCTTCCCAACCAGGAGGTAGTCTGCCAAAATAAGGATCATAATCAAATAAAGCATTCCAATCTTCAACATCAGATGCTTGATTTCTCCAAAACTGCCACAGACCATCGTGACTACTACGATGAAAAACATCCACGTGAATATCGTGAATGGAAGATCCCAGTTCAATCTTGTAAAGGAATAGAGGAATAGAAAAGGTATTTCCTGAGTTATAGATCAAATCATCTGCAACTGCTCTAGGTTTAACACCTTGATCAAGTTTATACTTATCATCACGACAATGAAGATTGATCAACTTTTGTGCGTGATGACGAGTAATCATATAGCAAGCCGTTGAAAAATCATTTACAAATCGACGATGAAGTTGCAAATGCACCTGAGCAGGATTAATGATTGCTAGTTGAATCACATCATAATCATATGGAACTTTTGCATAGAAATCCTTCCAACTAAATCCCCAATGCTTGACTGTTTCCAGATCACAGTCATCTTCCATAATCAAAGCACATGGAGAATCAGAGTTCTCTAAAAAGTGCTTGAGTGTCTTTAGGTGAGAAGTTACACAACCAACCTCACCAGAAGACATCATATCTGGATAACGTCCTTTGAGAATATCTCCAAGATCTCTTTCACCTCTACCATCATAGGCAGAGATGCGAGTATAGTTTTCTATTTCCCAAAACTTAAACTGATCTTCCATATATTGTGCTCTTTCTGGTTGCTCATCCAGATTGAGATAATAAATGGGAGGAAGTCCTTTGAGTTTATGTGTAGATTTATTTTTGTCCATCATTCAGAAAGAATACTTTCCATTATTTGATTGAAGACCTCAGTCTTCTTAACTAGTGGATCTTCGGAATCTCTCCACTTAGAATGCCAGTTAGTAGCGGCACGATAATGAAGAAACTTACCATTCAAATGTAACTCAAAGTTATATCCTTTGGTTACTTCTTCATTCTGAATCTCAATATCATTATAATCTGTTGGATATTCAACATCAGTCTCTTTCATTCGAATATTATTCTTTTTAAAATACTGATATGTTTGTCCACCAACATCAGTCATTTCACCATTCACATAACCATCAGAAAAATCAATATCAGAATCAATCTCGGCAATCTTTGGCATATTGAAGAACATTATGCCATTCCACATATAAGTGACCGAACCCCTATATTGAGGAAGACCTGCAATAATAGCATCTTCCATATATTCTGAGATGTTAAAATCATCAATCAAAAACATATCAGAATCACAGAAGAAAACTAGATCATTTGAATGCTCTGTCTTGATAATATTATCATAGGTCCACTGCACAGTATCAGCACAAGCCTGTCCAGGATTCATCTGAACTGTTCTTTCTGGTTTCTTATAATACTCAAATCCATTTTCAGAACAGATATTATAAAACTGCTCCGAAATAGATTCATCTACAGAATCATCAACAATATGAAACTGATAGTCTTCTTTAAGAAACTTTTGAAACAGTTTATTTTGTAGATCTACAAAATCTGGACGATTAACAACAGATGTAAAAATATGAATCATAGATGTGCCGCAATCCAATCTTCAAGAACCATTGTAGGTTTCCAACCAAATGTGCTAGAAAGTTTTTGATTATTTGCAAGACTAATACGTGCCTCACCTGCACGAGGGGCAATATTAATAGTATTATCAGAAATCATCCTAGAAATCTGATTAACTGAATAGTTAGTTCCACTGCCAACATTATACACTTGCCCAAATGCTTCATTATCAACTTCTTTAGTTGCGGCAAGAATATTAGCATTTACAACATCACCAACGTAAGTAAAGTCCCTACGTTGATTACCATCACCAACAATCGTTAGAGGTTCGCCTGCATCACGCTGACGGAGGAAAATACCAATCACAGGAGCATATTGACCTTTAAGAGGTTGACGCTCACCATAAACATTGAAATAACGGAAACAAACAGTCCGAAGACCAAACAAGTCTGTATACATCTTACAAAGTTTTTCCCCATTTACCTTAGATATAGAATAGGGATTTAAACAATCATCAGATTGAGTCTCAACATTGGGAGTTTGATTTGTTCCATATCCAGAAGATGTGGAGGAATACATCACACGCTTCACACCTGCCTCACGAGCGCACTGTAGAACGGTTACAGTGCCAACTGAGTTAATACTTACTGCTTCAATGGGATTCTCAATGGCAGGTTGAATACGTGCCTCTGCGGCAATGTGAAATACGTAATCCACACCATCATAGAGTGGACGAGTATTCTCATAATCGCGGATATCATATTTGTAGTTGTGTGCCTTATCATTCCAATAAAAATGATCATGAGCATCAGAATACTCATTATCAATTACCACAACTTGATGTCCAAGTTGCAATAAACGATCAACAAGATTAGAACCAATAAATCCAGCACCACCAGTAACTAGTGATTTTGTCATACAACTCTCTCAGGTAAAAAATAAGTTTTGTTATAGTTAAAACATTCTTCAGTAGGGTAACTAGTCAAAGGATTCACTGTTCCGTGATACCCGCTAGTTTGAAAGAAAAATGGATCATCAAAGGTATAGACATTGAACCAACGCTGAATCTCAGCAAATCCAATGTCCTGATAATCTTCAATAACATATCCAGCATGATATGTTATCCTTTGGCACATTCTAACATATTCATCAGTCAAATACAAGACTGAATGACCACCCAACATATTATATACACGATAAAGATCATCCTTTACTTTTTCATATTGAACATAAGGTCCAGAATGTCCATTCATTCTTCCCCAGGATGATATACCAAGATAAACAGCATCAGCATCATCAGGAACTTCAATCTCTGGACGGAAGTTTTTAATCACACAATCATCCTCAAAAAGAATGAAGGGAGCATCAACTTCTTGAAGTCCTTTATGATGTGCAGAAGAACATCCAGCAACTGGATTGTCTGGACGTGCAACACCTTCTACACGAATAATATTTTTAAATCCACATTCCTTGAGAATCTTTTGCATATTCTCATTTTTTTCAGTGTGCTGTTTAAGATTCATATAAACAGCAGGTATCTCTCTAAGATCTAAGTTCATTGTGATTTTTTTTCAAAGCAATAATTTTAGGTTCATAGGGATATTCTGGATTTCCCATCTGTTCTTCAGCAAAACAATATGAAGGTGTCAAACTAAGTGTGGGTGGATTATCAATCAGATAACGGTTCATTTGAGACTCATCATGCCAGAGAGCAATGACATCATTCTCTAGATCTTTGGTCACACGGTCTGCAAGAACTTCTGCCATTTCAAGAAACCTTTTGGTAGAACCACCATTAAAACCACCAGCATAGTAGTTCTCTCCCTCCTCACCCACAGGCACGTATGCCAGCGATTGGGGGTTTCTATCGTATGACCTCTGATCTTTTGGATAGAAAGACTGGTAGGGGTGCTGAGTGGCAACCAGATCACTTAGAACCTCATCACCAACCTTACCAACCAAACCCATATCAACATCAAAGTAAAAACAGTAATCAAACTGAGAGATAAACTCTTTCTCCCTTACAAAGTAGTTATACCTTTTTAGAGTTGGCATTGGCCAAGGTTCGTGGTCAATCTGACAGACTCTTACATTATCAGATGCCTCTACTTCATGGTCAGTAAAGAGGAGGCATTGAATGTCATGACCATTCAAAAAGTTCTCCTCAATATTATCAAGAAGTCTTTCAACAAACTGTATATACTTATTTGTTGCAATAGTAAGAATACAAATTTTCATACTTGAACATACCAAACATGCGTTGGTGAACCAACACCAGTAACTTTATCACCATAATGTTCAACAACTGCTTTCTGTACACCTGGATGCCCACCGTGTTCCCAATCATGACCCATCACATATCCACCTTCACGTACTCTATGATGCCAAAAACTAATATCATTAAAGCAGTTCTCATAATCATGAAAAGCATCAATAAAAACAAAATCTAAACAACCATCTTCAAAATCTGGAGCAGCATCAACAGAGGTCTTACGGACAAGTTCAACCCTATCTCCATATACACTCAACATATCACGAACTTCTTCATAAAGACCATCAAATCCACCATATTCTTTATTAACATCAAAAAATCCATGCATATCCCACCCCTCATCATAATAAGGATCAATACCATACATCTTCTCAATGCTGGTATTTTCCATAAGTGCCTTGATATGCTGACCACCAGCAACACCAATCTCAGCACCAATTTTCAGTTCAGGATGTTCTTGAAAAAACTCAACTGTCCAAGCATAAGTTGGTTCCCAAATGAGTCTGGTTTTTCCTCTTGTAGGATCTGGAACACTTTTAATTTCAGTCATTTTTACTCTCCTTTGTTTTTAATATAAAGCGCATCACCCCACTTATACCAAGTCTCTGGCCAATGAGTTTCTACTCTTTCAAATCCATACACATTAAGATATTCATCAAGATCTTCAATCATGGGATTCCCTTCATACATTTCACCACGATTAACTTCGCAGTAAACATAATCTATTTGTTCAAGAGTTTTTTGACCTCCCTTGAAAACCTCAAGTTCATATCCCTGAACATCAATATTCATAAAATTAGCGCCACGGAGATCAAAGTTGTCAAGAAGATCAACCTCAACTTCTTCAGTTCCATCAAATTTCACATCTGGATGATGTTCCAAATGTTCTTTTGGTTTGAGAATTGAACTACTCTGTGCTTCATTACTACTCAAATACATTGTTGCAGTGCTTTTCTCACTACCAAGAGCAACTTGATATCCTTGAATATCTGCATTTATATTTTCAAGTCTCTGAGCAAGGGTATTAAAGTTGCTTGATAATGGTTCAAATACGCTAATGTTTTGAATACCATTATCCACATACTCTTGTATTTCCTCACCATAGTGAGCTCCGATATGGACAATTCCTTTAATGTCCATTTTATACTTTCGGAATAAGTTAGTAAAATTAATCAGCATACCATTTTAGCAATTGTTTTAAGGCAACCATCCCAGGTCAAATGTTTTTCATACATCTCCTGCCCATAATCAATCATGTTTTGATATTTTCCACTTTCCATCAAAGCATCCACTTTTTCTGGAATAGTTTCAATCTCATCTTCTTTGATTAATAGACACATTTTATCCCACTCAATTTCATTTGTAAAGGGTAACCAAAACACATCACTAATATAAATGGGAATGCACTGCATTTGAATTGCCTCATACATTCTGAATGAAGCAGGTCCAAATCCTCTAGGAGAAAGTGCAAATACTGAGTTATATAGAACATCACGAAAAACTTCAGTTTGATTATAATCCAAGTTAACTGCAAACTTATATTGAGGTAAATGTGATAGTAATTGAGTCATCTTAACTCGAAGAGGATGAGTATCTCTTCCAGCATATCCAACTTTATACTCTCTTACTCCTTTTGGAGCACCACTATGAGGATCACAAAGAAGTGGAATAGGTTCATATGAAGAGTTCTTGCCAAGAGGAGAACTAAAATCTCCAGATGACGCAAAGATAGTGCAGTTATCAATAGGAATCAATGTTCCACCATCATACTGCACTACAGTAAAAAATTTTTCATTAGGATGTTTTTCTGCAAGTTGATTGCAATAATTAATCAAGGGTTGAGTGTTCTGTCCATATTCACCACCAGGGTTAACATGCCACGAAGTCCATTGAATAGGAATGTAAATATATTCCGACTCAAATTCCTTTTGCGTTGCAAAAAATGAATATGCCCTTTCCTCAATCATGGGACTATATCCCTGATGAGGTGGATACTGAACAGGCATCTTTGGAAGAAACTCTTGAGGAACTTCAGCGATTCTAATCATAACTGTAGCATTAAATTTCGGTGATATTCTAGTGAGTTTGTATTCTTGTTTCCAACAGAATGCGAATAACTGTTACTCCTTAGTCTGTGATTATACCACAAATCCTCAACAACTTCAATAGTGTATCCTTTCTTCAACCAGTTATAACAAAACACTATTGCATCAGCTTCGAAATAAGGATAAGAGAGATCTTCAAAGACATCCTTCATTGAATCAATATAATCATCACGATGCACAAAAAAGTTTCCAGTATTGATTAACCATTCAAACTCGCCAATACCAGACTGCAATAAACTTTTTGCTTTAGTGGAATCAACAATACCAAAGTCGTATTTTATAACTCTACCATCCAAACTAACATCAAGACCATCATCAACCAAATGAAGTTGTGAGGGAGAATAATATCTACCTCTTTGTGGTGAAATATTTTTTACAGCATCTAAGGAGTTATCAAAAAAGTAATTGTCACTATCTAGAAGATAAACCCAATCATTTGTTGCTTTAGAAACTGCAAGATACTTATTCTTAAATGCACCCAAATTTGTTTCGTTCCTATAAACTTTTATTTTGGGATCTGTAGACTCTATTCCATTTATAGAGCAATCGTCATGAATAATAATCTCAGTAACAAACTGGGAACTTAATGGAAGTTCTAAGACTTGCTCCAAATATTTTTCATTATTATAATAAGGTATTGCGACGGTAATCATACTAAATCAATAATCCTCTGATGATAATATTGGGCAGATACATCCGAATTTCCACCACAGGCATTCCAATAACTATCATTACGAAGTCTGTGATAATACTCCATTCCCGAAGTTACTTTATAGTGACCTCCCTTACTCATCCAATGATATGAGAAAGCAATACTACAAGCATAAACAGGTTCTTCTAAATTTTCAAATCCAGATTGAAGTCTCTCAAGATATTTCTCACGATTAAACACGAAGTTGCCAGTATTTAAAAACCAATCAAACCACTTTGTTTTTTTGAGAAGAGCATCTTGTGCCTCATCAATACCTATTTTCTCATACTTAAAATCATAGAATACTTCATTACGATAACCATCATCTTTATAAAGAAGTAGTTTTTGGGGAATGTAACAAATATCTGGATTTGGATCTTTTATATTTTTGATAACATCCAAAGTTGTTTCTGCAGGATGATTATCACTATCCAAAAGATAAATCCATTCACAAGTTGAGTTTTTAACGGCAGTATATTTGTTTCTAAAACCACCAAGGTTTACTTCATTTCTGAATAATTTTATTTTAGATGTATTCAGAGTATCAACTATATCATTTAATTTTTTCCACTCATCTTCAGTAGATCCATCATCGTTTACAACTATTTCCTTCACAAAATCATTAGTCAAAGCAAGTTCAACTGCTTCTTTAAAATAGTGTGAGGTATTATAAAAAGGTATTGCTAAGGTTATTTCATTCATAGTTCTTCAGATTTTCTTCTATGGTATCAGTATACAGCACATTTTGATATCTTTCAATAGTATCAACATGCTGAATTGTATTCGTTTCAAAATTATATGTAATATTGGGCATCTTATATTCAAGATGTTCGCCTCTTCCAACCAGAGAATAAAGAGGGTTCCAATCTAGACTACTACAGCACCAATGAAATGTATCTATAAAGAATCCAATATCTTTTCTTGGCACGTGATTCATAAGTTTCATAAGAGAATCATGCCAATGCCAGACTTGATTCTGTAAAAGAAGTTGGAAATATTTTCTTGGACAATATGTAATACAGTGGCAGACATAAGGAAAATCATATTCATTATCATAAGCAAGAAAAGATACTCTTCCATTATCTTCCTTTATTGGATACCCACCATCAAGATGAGCATATAGAACTCTTTCATCGTCAATATCAAAAATTTCAACAAAATATTTTTTCAAATACCAATCTGGACGAATCAACATCACAAACCGATATTCGTCTATACCTAGTTGTGAAAGTTTACTCATCGTATCATACGCAAGTTCCATCTCTCCTTCCATTCTTTCTGGATGAAGATGACACTCTACAACTCTATCCCCATACCACTGAAGAAAGTCACTATCATATTCATCATTACATTTATAGATGTTCAAAAATAAATCACACTTTACATTAAATTTTTCTTCTATATTTTTAAAAAATCTATTATGTGAGTCTGTTGCCAATCTTTGCCTATTATAAGATTCTTCTCCCCCCTTATTAGGGGAACGTTGGCCACCAAGACGAAACGTATCTCCAGTAATTACAAATAAACATTTATCCATTAGTTTTCTCCACTATCTAAGTCTTTTACTAGTAAATTTGTTTGGGTCTACCTCATCTAAAGATTTAGTATCGCACCCATTTCCAAGATAATAAAATCCACCATAGTTACTTGCAATAGACTGCAAAGCAAATTCTTCAACACACGCATCAAAAGTAAAAAGTTCATTCATTATATCTTGATGGTCACCAAAAAAATTTATAATACTTTCACAAGTATCTCTACTAAAACACATTCCTTCATGCATAGAATGTGCAAAAGACATATTATTATTTTCAATATATTGATATAGTTTTGTATTGCTAAACTTTGGCCACCACCATAGATCTACTACGTCACCTTGAACACCTAACCAATCGGCATGATCACCCCTAACTTTACAATAGTTTCCTGCTGGATAAAAGTTGGGCATTCTAAAATCTACATTTTGAGTTTTAATGTTTCTTTCGTCTATAAGATGTTCATTTATCTGAGAAACATTCTCCAACTTTCTGTAGAAAAACTCTCTAGAAGATATGACCAAAAAATAATCAAAGTTATAGTTATCTAGAGCATAAGACATATTACACGCAATACCATGCATCAAAGAACCGTGAAATGGTCTCTTACTCAATGATTCTGGAAAAACATCAACATCTGGTATACTCCTATCTTTCATTTGCTCAAGCATAAACTCATTACAGTTGAGCAATACTTTCTTTTTTAAAGAAACATATTCGTTAATATTTTCAATCTGATTCAACAAATATTCTGGTTTTTCATGAACATTTATTGATACAACAAGATTACATTTCATTTTAACAACTTAATAATGGTTTCTTTATCAATATTATAGGAGTTTAAAGCTTTATCATCAATCAGAACGTCATAATGAATTTTTCCCATTACTAGTTGATGATACTTCACTCCCCAAAGTTTAAGTTGGTCATTTGTTTGATTATATAACTTACTATAAATTTCATTGACATTTCCTGCAAACTGACTCATTCCTCTTGCAGTGTATATGATGATTTTGTATCCATCATCATAGAGAGAATTAACTAATTGTATTGCTTCTTCGTATGGTTGACAGTGCAAGTATTTTTCTGGACCAAGATCTTCATATCCTGTTGGTCTGAAGCAAATAACATCATCCAAATCAAATGCAATAATCTTTTGTTTGCTCATGTAATAACTTTAGTTTAGAAGTAATTTTTTTCTGTATTAATTTATCAGCGTTTGGAAAATGTATTTTTACTTTTTTTTCAAACTCAACATCTGATAAAACATAATGACAACAGGTAATAATGATTTGTTCTTTGGATACCTTACTTACATCAGGAATCCATTTTTTCCACTTTCCAGAAGTATAGCATATTTCGTATAAAACATCAAATAAAGAAGTTCCTTTACTCTGCTCCAAATAAAACTCAGATTCTATCTGACCAAACTCTGGAGCAATATTAATTGCATCAAGTCCAGAAGCATAACGAGTTTCAACATCAAATGAATCAATCAGGTAGTCTCCATTATGTTCTTTACTCATAAGACCGAATGCATTTACAACTTCAATGAACTTGACAAGTCTCCCATTATTAAAGTTACCAATATTTGTTCTGGTAGATAAATCTAAACGAGTTCCAGACTGGACAACAGCATACTTAATTTGAGCAAATTCTTCTTCAGATAAAGATAGTTTTAAGGAAGTTAAAAACGATTGCAGTTGTTCTGGTTCATATTTAAAAATTGCTTCTTCAGTTCCAACTTCATAAAGTATATTTGGATTTTTTAAAAAACAAAGTTTTATATAAGACACAGTTTTTTCTGCCGCCTCATAAACAGAGATAGAATCTTTAAATGGATCGATGTGAATTAATTGTAAGTTTTCACAATCGTTTAAAAAAGATTCAATACCATCATCTTCGTTTAAACCTTGTTTTGGTCCACCGTGATCTCTGCACAGTAAAACTTTGTTGTTTTTAAAGTATTTTGAAAAACTTTCAGTATCCCATTTATTTACATAACCACCACAATAATCTACCTGTCTTCTTGATGGAATAAGACCAATAGGATATTTTTGACTGTGTTTAATCACACAATCAACAACATTCTTACTCATTGGTCCTATGTAATATTTTGGGAATGTCATTTGGATAACGCTAGAAACAAATTATACTTTCCAAAATAATATAAAAACATATCAAGTGGATGTTCATGTAAGGGAGACATATTGATCCAAATTAAAGCAGTAAGTATTTCAATACTATTAAAGTTTATATCATTCTTTTCACAAAATTCTTTAAGGATACTTTTACAATCAATTAACGATTTTTTTACATGAACATCACAAGTAATACCTTCAGAAAAGTGAATATCAAAATGGTTATGATATAACATGTCATGATTTAATACTAAATTATGATTCAACTTAGCAAGATCATAATTCATATCACCAGACTCAATTACACCATTAAAGTCTTGTCTCCAATCAATCAATGTAAATGATTCCGAAGTTAAGATATTATCAAGAATAAAATCGCCGTGAAATCCTGTAGGACCCTTACCTACAATATCTTCAAATTTTATTTGTGCAACAAGATCTCTAATTTTAGGAACTTTAATACCATTGATATAATCAACTTGATCCGATAAGTTATGTTTATCTAAAAACTTTTCAATTCTTAGTAAAGTTTTGTCTTTGTAGAAGGATAGTGCATTATTGAAGAAATTTTCTTGTTCTTTAGAAACCCAAAGGTTTTCTTTTGCCCAATACAGCAACTCTGAAAACTTAATACGGTTTACAACATCAGATAACAAATCTGCTACAACATATTCATACTTATAGAAGTTTTCACTGCTATCTAAAAGTTTAGGAGTCAGACCACTCAAACTGGCACTTCTTAACACCCTATCATAACAAATCTTTTTATTATGAAAGAACTTAATAACGAAGTTATCAAAAACAAAAATATTTTCATCTTCTTTATCAAGAACTTGAATCGTTCCTTTTATTTTTGAGCGAGTTCTTTTGAGTGCATCAATATTACCAATATCATACCATTCACCTAGAGAAATGATCGAAAAGTCATTCATTTTACGAATAACATGACAATCACTCAAATCACTAGTATTAACTGTTTTAAGAATATTTTTACACGTGTTCCAGAAAATTTCATAATCATAAAAACCAGAAACTCCAACATAAACATAGTCAAAGTTTTGCTCACCCTTTTCATTAATAGATGAAATCTTCCCATTCAAACAGTTAAGAGTTCTATATGACTGACTATTGTCTCCAATTCCACCAACAGACCAGTTAGACGAAAAATCAACTTCATCAATATAATTTTTTGGAAGAAGTGTATCGCAAGCATGAAAGACAAAAGGACACTGCAAATATTCTTCACACAAAGAAATGGAGTAGAGTAAACTACTACCCTCTCCCATATAGTTGTCAACTTCAACAAAAGTAATATTACGATCTGGATGCGCCAAAGAAAGATATTGTTTTACATGAGATCCATAATGCCCCAGTGTTACAACAAACTCAACATCTTTCGGATACGTTTCAATGATATGGGAGATAACTGCTTTATCACCTACTCGCACCAAACTCTTATTAGTAAACTTAGTTAGGTTTCCAAGTCTAGAACCAAGTCCACTCGTTGTTAAAAGAACCTTATACTCTACCATACTTATCCTCTAACCTCACAATGTCATCTTCACCAAAATATTCACCAAGTTGAACTTCTATAAAAATCAGTTCATCATTTCCAATATTAATTACTTGATGTGCTGCTTCTTTTGGAATACGAATAATATCACCAACAGAATGTTGCATTAGAACATCATCAATTTTAACTTCTGCTTGACCCTTTACAATAATCCAAACTTCACTTCTTTTAAAGTGATATTGATAACTAGGTGCCTCTCCAGGTTTAATAACAATCTTTTTAACTTTCGAATATTCCTCATCTAGAAGATTAGTATATGATCCCCATGGTTTTTCTTCAGTATACATATTCATTTACCTAATAAAAAATTAACAAGTTGTTCGGGATTAACAATCATATTGTCATAATAATCAATTTTTGTTACATCTCTAAATCTTCTGAATGGTATATTTAATGCTTCACAAATATTAATATAATGATCACAATATTGATGCGGATTTGGAGGATAAATTTCTACAATATCCGCATTTTGTTGCCCAAACAATGTAAATATAAGTCCTCCACTTTGAGGTGCAACAACAAGAGATGCATCTCTGAATATTTGAATTTTTTGTTCTACTGTATAATCTTCAAAATATATAGACTTGATTCCAATTTCTGAAAGTTTATCAACTAGTTCCTGCTCATTTACAATTTGCCTACGCCTAGCACTATTGTCTGCTAGATTACCTTCACATAAATGAGACTTATCTCTTCTAATATAGATTTTATTATACTCGGTAGTATCGAAATTATTTTTTATTCTTGATAAAAATAATTCTCTCAAAAAGGTATAGATACTAACATCAATTACGCCATCCACCTGTTTAACAGACTCAACCAAAGTCCAATCACAAGTATTTGGAACAACATTAATAACATCAGATAACATCTCAAGAGTTTCTTTTTGATAAGAAATAAAATCTTCATTATCAAAACAAATATTAATTCTTGATGAAAGATCATAGTCTTTCAAAGCACCTAACATCAGCACAAACCAATGATAGATAAAGTCACCACCCGCTGCCTGTATTTTGTAATTCATTATCTTAAATAAACTTCCAATTCGGTAATTGAGGACATTTTAACATATTTAAATATAAGTTATCTGAGTCTGGACTAACACATTTGCGATGTGGTTCCTGTCTAGCATATGTATGCAGATTAATATCAACTGGTTTCATCTTTAATATATGCTGTAAATGATAAACAAAAAGAGATATTGAGTTTTCAATTAAATGAACATCACTTGCATTTTCAATTACTTTCATCGTATACATGAAGTTATCTGTAAGTCTGTGCAAATTAACTACACACTCTTCATTTACATATTTTCTCTCTACCATACCCTCATTCATTTCACAAACCACAGAATATTTTGAAGGAAGATCTAAGGACGTATACAGTTCCTCTTCCTTTTCAAGATCCCTTTCATAATCAAAACTTATTATTCTTATCTCTGGGTTTAATCCAAGTTGACAATAAAAAGAAGAAGCATTATCTTTAGAAGTAAAAGAATCTCCTCCAAACTTATTAATCTTATTGAAATAATTACCAGAACCACCTGGAGAAGAATAAACTTCATGTATTCTCAAATCAATTACATCATATTCAGAATGAGGAATATTTAATCCTTCTGTAGGAATAATATTTTTATTATCCCTAAACATATTTTTAGTGAAAGGAACTACAACTGGAGTATCATGAATCAAATATATTTTTTCATAAGAATACAACAAATGACGAATCATTCCATTTGCAGAAATCCAATCACCAAAAGCATCGTAGACAATAAAAACCAAATCTCTCATAATGCAGAAGGATAATCAGTGCAAACTGCATAAGGAATACCATTCAATGGTTGAACAATATCATCTAAAGTCATCAGCGGAATGATTGTATTATCATCAATCCTCATTGAAAGATCATGCAACCATATCTTTCCAATTGTTGTATAAGTAAAAGGATCATTAGTATGGCAGAAAGAATGGTATGCCCAACATTCAACTGCTGCCTCAATATTTTTACAATGCAACCAAAGGTAATCTCTACGCTTATCTAACCAGTTATGATCAATTTTATATTGAGGTTCATCATGTCCCAACCAAAGTTCACCATTAATTGAACGAACATCAATCTCTACATCATACCCATTACCAATAGCACAATCAATATAACTCGGACGATTCTCTTTATTCGGCACTGGTCCACGAATATTCCCACGATGAGAAATAATTTTCATAGTTCTTCAATCCTCAATGATTTATCCTCAATGAACAGATCATAAAATGGTTTATCTGTTCTTAGTTCGTGATATTTGGCACCCCATTCAGTAAGTTGCTCCTGCGTGAGACCAGTCCAGTCAATCTGTTTTCTAGAACCACGAGCAGTCCAATAAACTATAGTATGACCTTCATCATAAAGTTTATTAATTTTTTCTATATTTTCTTTAATCGGTTTTGCTTTACTGTAATCATGAGTTGTTCCAAAATCTACAGAAGTTTCTCTATGACAAATGGTTTCATCAATATCAACATAAATTACTTTCATTGGTACATATTTCTCCTGTAGTTTTCGTTTGGGCAAGTATCAACATCAGCAATTTCTTTTTTCGTAAGAAACTTAACTCCCCCCAATAACTTTGCTCCGATAAAAATCTCAGCAGATTTTTCACACATCAAAGTAGAGGCAGCACAATCTTTTTTGGATGCAGATGCTGAGATTATACCATGATTTTGTAGCAAAATCAACTTAGGAAAGAATCCCTCACGATCAACAAACTTCGTTACATACTTTTCCACCAACTTCAAAATTGCCTCCCCCGGTGGAGCATAAGGAACCACACAAGACTTTATTCCGTTTCTAACTATTTGATCTGGAAACCAACGATGATTTGCAAACTGATGCAACTGATTAGAACAAAGAATTTTTGTTGTATGGGGTGGATGCGTATGGGCAATAAAATTAATTTCTGGAAAAGTTCTCATAATCCAAGCATGGAAGGAGGTTTCAATACTTGGTTTTTTATGAAGAAGATTGGTTTGAACTCCATGAATATTGCATAGAGATAAATCTTCTTCAGATAATGTATGAAGACTTGTTCCACTTGCTTTAATTAAAAAAGTATTTTCACCTGTTCTTATGGATACATTACCCTCACCACAGATAGTGTAGTCACTAATCTCTCTTGCTAATTCTAGTATTTCAGACATCTTTAATAAAAGTTTCTAGGGTATTTAGATTTACTTTCCAAGGCGAGTTTAAACCACCAGAAATAGAAAGAGCACCATTATTCTCAACAGTTTCTTCTATTTTTTCCACAAACTCAGTGTCATTAAAATGATAAAGTTGAGTATGTATCATTGAGTATTCAAAGCGAGTATTAATATCAAAGAACATAGGACTATTGATAGAGATAACTTTTGTTTCTGGTGGTGAGAAGATTACATTACACATACCGCCACCAATAGGTCCAGCAACATACTTTGCCGAGTTGAATAAACCAATCTTCTCTTTCATCGTCATATTTTCACAGAAGACTTCTTCATATCCATAAGACTTAAAGAGTTCTGCCACTTCATCCTCATTCACACAACGGCGGCGTTCTGTATAGTTGGTGCCAATATTTTCAAAGTTATTATGTAACCAGGTTCTACGGGATACATAAATCTTTTCTGGTCCTTGATAATCACCTTTCATACGATTGATAATATCAAATACTCCCGAATGTGGTGGAGTGTTTGAAAGACCGTTGTGAGTCAACGAAGAACCCACGACAACCGTGTTATAGAGAGTTTCTGGGTTAAGAAACACCACATCCTTTCGGCCGATTCCTAGGAGTTCCAGGCACTCCCAGACGAAGGGATACAAGTCACCTCTAACCTCTGGCGGACTTACAAGAAGTTTCAGATCTGGATGAATCTCTTTCTCATTGAAGTATGAATAAAGATAGGGCAATGTATCATAGATGAAATGATAGTAGTTTGCCATATTATACACAAAGTAAAATACGGGAACTGAACAGAAGTTCTTAAAGTGGAATGGATGTTCTACATCGTATTCCATCTTTTCTTCATAAACAGTTCCACGACCAAGAGACATAAACATCTCTTTAGTTGGAAGATGAAGTTTATGAGTCTGATGCGAATAGATTAATGGTTGTGGATAATGTTTTGAAAGTCCAGTGAACTGGCAGGAAAAAAAATAAGCAACTTCAATATCCCTACCATTCCCATCTTTCTCTTTTATAAGTCTTGTTCTACCATCGTTCCAATAATATATTTTATTCATAAACAATCCAATCTTCCGATTTCTCCATTTTTTTATAATCAAAAAATTTAGGTATTTTCATTCTAGCATATTTGTGAAGATGGAATTTAGGCCCTTTAAGTTGATTGGAAAAATATAAAAAGTATGAAAGTAATCCATAAAGACTATCATACAAATGAACTTCTTTAGCGTTTTCAATAACTTTAATCATATCAACAATTTTTGTTGATCTATCGTTCAAATAAACTAAAGGATACTTTACTTTTGAAAGATCCATTCCATCAACATGATGTACGACAGAATATTCATCAGAAGTAACTAGTTCATTGTATTTGTTTTCTTCAGCATCAAAATCTCTAATGATTTTAAAATAATCAAAAGAAATGGAATGATCCAATCCAGATAAAGTATAAAACCCTATTCTTTCATCAAAATTTGGATCATTGGCATCAAGTTCTTTTATATGATCAATGTAATTCAGTGCTGTTTTTGTTAGTGATTCGCAGTTTATTTTTTGTATCTCAGTCCTAGGTGTAAAATTTTGCCTCAAGCAAACTTTGGTAAAGCACTGTGAGCACTGATGCCCATCTATAAGGAATAGATAATCTTCATCAAATAATCTTCTTGCCACAGAATCTATTTCACCCTGATCTGGACAAGGAACAAAGATTAATTGAAAATCTGGATAAAGTGCTTCTAAAAATTCTCTTTGATGGGGAAGACATATTAATGATACTGATTTATATAAAGTTTTATAATATCTAACCATTCCAATATGTTGGAGGAGATCTGTCCACCCCCAATGCAGCATCAAAACAGCATCTATATTTTTATCACTTGGTAAAGTAGTCATTTTCGTATTTGTAGGGGTGCCAATCAACTTTATTAAAAAATCTTTGCCAGTATTGATATGTCTTTAAATCGTTAGGTGTTCCCCAACAAATGTAGTTATCTATTTCAAAGTTCTTAACTTTATATCCTAGACTTATTGCTTCATTGATCATACTATCAACATAAAACTCACCATTTGTTCTATTATCATTTTTATATAATGATTCTAGAGAACGGAAGAAGATTTCTCTTGAACGGAAAAACATTGTTCCCGTAATAGCAAATTCCTTTACTGGATCAGTTCCTGTAAACTTTTTAACATTAACTTGACTTACATTTCCATCATCATCACATTTAACCCAAGAGTATGCCTCTGGTTGCAAATGACTCGTATAATTGTTCCTATAAGTCCAAACAACAATATCATTTGTATCATCATTAACTAACTCCAAAAACTTATCAGCATCATAGAAGACACCATTATCACAAGCAGAGATTAAAACAGAGGAGTCTGGATCACATACGTTAACTATTCGTTCAGTTGTACATGCTTGACCTTCCAGAACTTCATTAATCCACACAGTGTTTTGCCCAGGAGATTGGTAACCTTTTAAACACGCATAAATGATGTCATCTGTTTTTGGTAAGCAACGAACTGCCTGATCAACCATATTCTTTCCATTTACAGGAATAAATGGTTTTGGTTTTTCATATCCTTCTTTTGAGAACCGACTACCAGCACCTGCCATAGGAAGAGCAAGAATGCAGTTTTCAAGTCGAACTTCTTTCTGCCCTTCAAGTGCTTTGCGATAATAGTTTGACCAACTATTATAAACATCAAGATCAAACGGAGTTCCCCATTGAAGCATATGAGGAACTTCATAAACTAGGTTATCTAAACCATCACGAATAAGAAGATTATAAACAAGACTTACATAATACTCACCATTAATATTAAGGTCTTCATCCATCAACTGTTTAAAATATTTTTTAACGTAACTTCCTTTCTTAAAGTAATATGTTCCAGTAGAAGCAAACTCAGACATCTTATCGTCTGTAAAAGGTTGCTTCTCACGTATTTCTAATATCTTATTGTTTTCATCAGTTTTACAGAAAGCATAGTTATCACTACCCAACATATGAGGATGAAAACCCGTGTATGATACTACACAACCATCACATTCAGTATAATCTACAAATTTTTTAAAATGTTGATAGTCCCAATACATTGAAAAGTCGCAATAATTTACAACGACTTGCTCATCATCATCAATAAAATCTTCAAACTGAGATACTGAAAATACGGGACCTTTTTTATGCGAAGGAATGGTAGCAATTATCCTATTTTCAACTAGATTCTCTAATACTTCAACAATATCAGTTTCTACCTCGTGCTTATCATTAATAATGAAAATAAACTCAGAATCTTCTGGATACAAGTCTACAATATGTTCAATAACTTTCTTGCCGTCTATTTCTATAAGATACTTTGGTATTGTATATCCAACAGCAGAAAATCTACTGCTCATACCAGACATTGGAATAACGACTTTCATAAGTGGAACTTTTTTAATATTTATTTTTAAATTATAATCCACCCAGGACAATAAAGGTCACTCAAATTTTTTGAGGCATCTGGTCCAGCAAACCAAATACTTGGTGCAACTGTTTTCTTACTCTTTGCTAACCAAGAACCCCACCAAGAGAATGAAGAGTTGGCAATGATATGATAAGTGCAAAGAGACTGAAGACAAAGATCAACTCCTGTACTATTTCCTTCCGCAAAAAGAAAACGTTCTCCTTGGAATAGATCCTGCTCCTTACACCATTCAATACCATCAGAGAATATCATCACAGGAATATCCTCAGGCATATGAGATAATCCCTGAGCATAATATTCAAGAGTTTGCACAGGATGGTGGGGATATTTAAGATAATCACCTCTACGAAGGTGAATAGCAATCACTTCAGTATCTCCAAAGTTGGAGTTAAATGCTTCTTCTGTAGGTTGTTTGATTACATCAGCAAATGTAAATGCTGTACGAATATCATCCTCAATATGCTCGAAATACTTTTCAGTTTGAAAGTATCCATAAAGACTGATATTATCAGGGCAGTTATTCCAAAGATTTTCATCCAATCCAAAATTGGATTCCATTACCTTTTGAAAATTTGTAACGTGCTTAGGTGCATCAGGAATATTAAAACATTCAAACATCGTAATGTCGGAGTTTACACAGTTACTGTCCCGTGTTGCAACAACTGCTCTTGGAGGAAGGCAGTATTCATAACCGTGCTTTGCAGCAAGTCCACGGAGAGAAGTATATTGAAACATCTGGTTTCCAAGTCTACCCAGATTTCCTAAATCATCATTTGCAAGCATTTTTTAACTCCATTCACTGACCATAAATGCACATATCTTCAACAAGTTGTTGAAAAGAAATTTTAGGTTCCCAACCCAGTTTTTCTTTTGCCTTAGTGGCATCGCCCAACAAAGTCTCTACTTCAGCAGGTCGAAAATATTTAGGATTAACTTTGATAACTGTTCTTCCAGTATTCTTATCAACACCAACCTCATCTAAACCTTCACCCATCCATTCAATTCTCATACCAAAATAAGGTGCTGCTTCCTCCACAAATTCACGAACAGAATACTGCACACCAGTAGCAATTACAAAATCATCAGGTTCATCTTGCTGAAGCATTAACCACATTGCTTCTACAAAATCCTTAGCGTGTCCCCAGTCACGTTTAGCATTCAGGTTACCAAGTTGCAAAACATCTTGGAGTCCAACAGAAATCTTAGAAAGTGCCTGAGTAATCTTACGGGTCACAAATGTCTCACCACGACGAGGACTTTCATGATTGAAAAGAATGCCAGTGCAGGCATACATTCCATATGCCTCACGATAGTTCTTTGTGATCCAGTATCCGTAGATCTTCGCCACACCGTAGGGAGAACGGGGGTAGAAGGGCGTTGTCTCCTTCTGTGGGGTTTCCTGAACTAGTCCGTAGAGTTCGCTGGTAGATGCCTGATAGATCCGCACACGGTCTTCCATACCCAGAAGGCGCACTGCCTCAAGAATACGGAGAGTTCCCACAGCATCAACATCAGCAGTATATTCAGGCATCTCAAAGGATACTTTGACGTGACTCTGAGCACCAAGGTTGTAAATCTCATCAGGTTGAACCTTCTGAATAACTCGAACTAGGTTAGTAGAGTCAGTAAGATCGCCATAATGAAGAGTAAGACGATGATAAATCCCATCAATTCTGTGAGTATTGATAAGGGATGCTCGTCTGACGATTCCGTGTACTTCATATCCCTTTTCCAAAAGCAATTCAGCAAGATAAGATCCATCTTGACCAGTAATGCCAGTAATTAAAGCAACTTTCATAGACAAAATACTTTTTACCATTATACCAAAAAAGGAGAGTTTATGCAACTCTCCCATTAGGTCTTTCATGCACGCCACCAATTCTTTATCTGGAAATTGGAAACCAGGCGGCAATATCCTCACCCGCACTAGTCGGCATATTTGAAGTCCATCCGACGAGGACATAGGGGGTCTTTGGATCCACCACTTAGTTTTTAGAAAACTAAGAAAATAAATGAACTAACTTTGCTATCTCGTTTACGGTAAAAAATCCACATAGAACCAAAACATCATAGAGTTTAAGTTTCACTGCGAAAGGTATTGTTAAAATACCACCAACGCATTTTACAAGTAATCCATATTTAAAATCTCCCCACAACATAGTTTGATAACCAACTATGAGGAGAATATTGCCTAAGTAACGAAGTATACTTGTCTTAGACATAAGGGGTTACACTCCCGACCAGTTCTGTTTACGTCCATCCGTGACGATCATTCCCAATCAAGAATATCATTGGGATCCATATAACAAGGAACGTCATCAGGATCTAACCATTTGGCGTATTCAATATCTTCCATTGCAGTAGTGCATTGTAGACTATTATCAAACAAATAAATGTCATTCCAGCGTTTAGTGTAATAATCTTGTTTTTGCATACGGTAATCAGGCATACCGTTGAGTTCGATGATACCCCTCTCAACGAAACGGTATCCTTCACGCTCAAGAAGAACTTTTGACATTATACAACTTCAGAAGTTTCAAGGTCTTGAGCGATACATTCTATAAGAATATCATAGTTATCCAAAGGATCTTCAGAGAATACTACACCTTCATTTTGATAGTAGCGTCGAATCTTTTTGTAAAGTTTCGGATTCTTTACATCGAGATAAAAATCACCACTAACCGCAGATTTAAGAGTTTGGAGTTCTTTCTTAAATTTAATTGTAACCGACATTGCTTTGATTTGTTTGCCTAGTAATTATAGGATGGTTTGACGTTTAAGTCAAGTATGCCAGTTGAGAAACTGGCAATCCGAATGCTCAGATTTGAACTGAGATTATTCCTGCTCCCAAAGCAGGTGCCATGACCAAGTTAGGCGACATTCGGTTAATATATCTATAATACCAGGACTACACTATTCTGTCAACTACCCTTATTGTTAAGAAACTTTTCTAAAGGATCTCTTCTTGTTTTAACTATTTCACATGCTCTGGTGTAAAACATATTATTCATATTTCCAGACTTCTCGAATGTTTGTTTAATCTTCACCCAGTTGTCATAGGTGTGTTGATCCATTTGTTTTGTATCCCAGTGTTACTAATTAGTATTATAACAATTTTGACATCATCAGTTTGTATTCATTGTAACTTTTTTAAACGGAGAATAATTGAATCGAACAATCAGGCTTGCACCTGGCATCGTTTTCAAGACGATTTACGGACCATCCGTGCTATTCTCCAATATTAATGTGCTATAATAACATATAATAGATGTTTTGTCAATATGTTCATCAAACCAACCCAAAAAAGACTTGAATTTGAAAAATTACTTAGAGATTTAGGATATAAAGATAGAAGTCCAGTTCTAGCACAGAATGATAAATGGCGCCAACAAGTCAACTATATGTTACCGTCTGGTGCAATGGCAGTATATACTTTCATCATACCATATTTCAATAAAAAAAGTTATCTATATTTGGAGTTTGAGGATAACTATCGCAAAGATAACTTAAAAGAAAAAATTAAAACTCTAGCAAAACGTATTCATTTTAAAGAAAAAACTATGATATGTGAAGTTGGTTGGGAAGTAACATACACAAAACAACCCGATCAATTTGGTTTTGATGAAAGAAAGAAAGTATTATTCGATTTTATCAAAAATACATATACAAATCTAAATCAAGGTATGTTTGGTCTAACTCCACATCCAGGTATTATTCTGGTTGCAAAACCATATGGCCCCAAACTTAATGAAGGATTTACCAATAGTTCAATTGAACTTGGAACTCATCAAAGAGCATTAGTTGCTCGTAAATTTGGATTTGGAAAAATGTTAGATGATGGATTTTGTTACGCTCGATATGATGATAACTTAATCCTACAACCTATTTAATTTCAAAATCCAATTTACGAACAGTTCTGTTTCTACGTGCATTCTGATAAGCAAGTTCTTCGGTTGAAAAAATACTTGGTTTTTTATTTTGTTTATCCGAAGAAATCATTACAACTTTAGAAAGATCTACCGCAGTAATAGTATTACCCTTTACCGTAGTCATATTTGAACAACCACAGCAATGTGTTCTTGTGTGGTGACTGGTTAACTCAACCCCACACTCTTTGCATCTTACATTTACCATTGTTAATTACCATTTTCATTCAGTGAACGATCTAAGCATCCAAACAAACTTGCCATGTGTCTCCATAAAACTTTGAACTAAGTTTGATGTTGCATATTGCTTTTGACTGTCTGCCTCTTCCGATGCTTCGGTAAGCATCTCAATAAGTTTTTTATTACTATCTAGCAAGTCCTTTACCATTCCCTCAGCATTAATCGAACTTGCCGCCTCTTTAACTTGAGAAACTTCAACAACTCGGGTAAGAGTGCTGACTGGTTTCATACCCAAGTATCTCATATGTTCAGTAAGAGTGTCAATCTCTTCAAACATTGTTTCATACTGCCCACCAAAGAGAGTATGGAGTTGTTGAAAATCAGGACCCACTACATCCCAGTGATAAATCCAAGTTTTTTGGAAGAGGACAAAAAGAGATGCCTGAGCATCACTCAATTGCTTAAACAACTTTTCCATTACACTATACTTTTTCAAGTATTTATAAAGTGGGCGAAGAGGGATTCGAACCCCCGATATTCTCGGTGTAAACGAGACGCTGCTACCGCTGAGCTATTCGCCCAATAAATCAATGGGATTCTAGCATATACTCAACAGTATTTGCAACATCATTCATTGCATCTCTTAAGTCTGGTCTTTGTCCAGATTCTTGCTTGATGATTGGATGGGAATCGTCAGTTAAAGTCCAACGCCACAGTTTCAAAGTTTCACAATACCAAAGTTTAATGTTCATTTTTAGTTTTTTCTAATTTAATCCAATTAAGAAGAGCATTAACTTCTGCTCTCTTTGCTTCAGTAAAATCGTTGCCTTTACTAAAAATATAGAAATCTAATGCTTCAATAGCAAGATCTCTATCTTGTTGCGAAATAAGTGACATATAATTTAAAAATAAAATCCCCCAAGAACTCTTGAGGGATAGTTAATTATCTAGAAATCAGAACTTGAAACCAAGTCCAACAGTGCCAGTTACATTGTAACCTTGGCCACTGCCGTAGTTGTAGGTAGCCCTACCAGCCCTGACAGATCCAAAGGTCTCTGCACCAGTGTTACTGAAAGGAATCTTGGCATCAGCAAACAGAACAATGTTCTTTGCTACTGATACTTCAGCACCTGCAACACCAACACCAGCACCTTGATTGCCACCCACCTGGCCGCCAGCACCAACATAAATGTTAGCAGTAGATACTTTGGATCCATCAGCAAGAGTACGACGGGCAACAGGAATATCAAGAGTAGCAAGTCCACCACCGAATACACCACCACTTACATAGTTGGGAGTAGAGGTGAGAGTTACATAAGGACGAGCAGATACTGCATACTGATTACCAAGATCAAATGCCTTTACACGACCTTGAAGAGTGATACCTGACTCATAAACACGAGCAGCATTAGCAGTAATACCAGGATAGTTAGCAGCATTACCAGCAAAGGCAATACCACCATAGTTACCAACACCGAGTTCACGACGTTGAGTTGCAGTCACGGCAGCAACTTCCAACTTGGTTACACGGTTACTTACAGCGCCGATTTGTGCCCGAAGAGCAGCAGCCAACTTAGCATCTGCTTCAGTATAGAATGCAGTGATGTTGTCAAGGCAATGATTTGTCAGAGCAAAAACTTCATTGCGAGTTGCATCAGCAGCAGGCTTAAGAGTGCCGTTAGGATAACCAGCAAGACATCCATAGCGTGAGTTAAGGTTTTGAATTGCCTGATATGCCCAGTCGGTAGGTTGCAGATCCGAATAGGTAGCAGGAGCAGCAAGTACAGGAGCAGAGGTTGCGATAACAGCAACACCAGCAAGAATTGAACGAGTAATCATAAGATTGAATCGAAATTTACAAATACGAAATTTATTTAGATTCCCCAAAAGTTTGGGGTAAGCGGCTGACTGGATTCGAACCAGCGACGTTCTGCTTGGAAGGCAGACATTCTACCGCTGAATTACAACCGCATTTTGTGAGAGTGGAAGGTTTCGCATCCTTCTACTGTATCCCTTGTCGGGGTGCCTTACTTTTGGCATCACTCTCAGCGTACTTCCTTCACACCTTTGAAGTATAAGACATAATGAGTATTATGTCAAGCCCCATAACAGAATTGAACTGTTCTCTGCAGTTTACAAAACTGCTGCATCACCACAATGCTTATAGGGCGTGGCAGACCAGAGAATTGAACTCCGTCCTATAGGTTATGAGCCTATCGTGCTACCTTTACACTCGTCTGCGTTATTTGAAGTCTTAGGACTTCAACTGGGATGACAGGATTCGAACCTGTAACCTAGGAGTTAACAGCTCCTCGCACTGCCGTTGTGCTACATCCCATTGCGTAATTTATTTTTATATAGTAACAAACTTTTGAAGGTTTGTCAAGCGTCCTTTGAGAGATTCGAACTCCCGACACATAGGTTCGTAGCCTACTGCTCTAATCCACTGAGCTAAAAGGACAAGGCGAAGGATGAAAGACTTGAACTTTCACTAATGGTTTTGGAGACCATCGTGCTACCAATTACACTAATCCGACAAGGTGCCCGATACAGGACTCGAACCTGTAAAACCTTGCTTCTAAGGCAAGTATGTATACCAATTCCATCAATCGGGCTGGCTGAGAAACTAGGACTCGAACCTAGATAGACTCCTTCAAAGGGAGTTGTCCTACCATTAGACGATTTCTCAATGGGGTGTCGTGAGGGAATCGAACCCTCGTATGGAGATTCACAATCTCCTGTCTTAACCACTAGACTAACGACACAAGGCAGTAGATGGAATCAAACCACCGACGAGAAGGGTATGAATCTTCTGTTCTATCACTGAACTATACTGCCAGCAGAAAGGGAGGGATTCGAACCCTCGGAGGGGGTTTTCCCCTCGGAAGTTTAGCAAACTTCTACCTTAAGCCTCTCGGTCACCTTTCTATGTTGTCTTGAAGCAACCCATAAGGGTTTTATGTTGCCTGAAGGCAACAAGTGGAAACAACTGGACTTGAACCAGTGGTCTTTCGATTATCAGTCGAATGCTTTACCAACTAAGCTATGTTTCCAAAGTCTGAGAGGCAGGATTTGAACCTGCGACTTGAGCGTTCCAAACACCCAG
>Ga0209500_10000707_pt1 | contig 27698 bp, 12 predicted proteins | sample S_140212_EF_Meta_FD_187323 | JGI IMG/M metagenome (GOLD analysis project Ga0209500, IMG submission 187323) | Freshwater microbial communities from Lake Simoncouche, Canada to study carbon cycling - S_140212_EF_MetaG (SPAdes) (version 2) | ecosystem: Environmental > Aquatic > Freshwater > Lake ...
AATCATTGGAGAAATAGATGGAACAGTCCCAACAGAGTAAATACAAAAAAGCTTTTAGGGATATAAAAAATGGATTCTCTGAGATTAAGGTTTTAGAGGATCTTTTTTATTTAAAGCATTTGTCTTTAGAAGATCAAGTCGATATTGATCAAATTTATGATGTCTATTTTGATCAAGCTAAAAAACGCGGCGTTCCTACGAATAGCGAAACTTTAGAGCGGTTGGTTGACGAAAAGCAGTGGTCAAAGAAACAAGAATCTTTAATAACACAAGAACAAGATTTAATAGAAAACTTCAATAAACAGAAAAAAGCTCTTTATTTAAAATCAGAAATAATGAGAGTAAATGCGGACATCGAGTCGGCGCAAAAGCGTTTAAACGATTTAAAAAATACAAGGTCATCGTTCTTTCAAAGAACCGCCGAAAGTTATGCCGAAGAAAGAGTTAATGATTATTATATATTAAAATGCTTATATAAAGATAAAAAATTAGATGAAGAAGCTTTTAAAGAAGATGAATTTGATAATATCGATTCCGAAACTCTTACTTGTATTATAAAACAATACTCAGAGGTCTACAAAAATATAAATGACAACACGATTCAACACCTGATTTTGCAAGATTTTTTCAATTTGTATATGCCATTTGCTGAAAATCCTACTGAATTCTTTGGCAAATGTGTATGCGAACTGACTTATAATCAAGTAAAATTACTTATTTATGCTCGATTTTTTAAGAATGTTTTTCAGCAAAACGATAAAATGCCTCAAGATATTAAAGATGATCCTGATAAAATCATCGATTATGTTAACGCCAATGAAAATGCCAAGAAAACAATTGAAAAAAAGAATAACAAAGAAAATCAAGCTAGTTCAATAGTTGGTGCAACATCAGAAGATCTTGAATATATAGGATTGAAGGCTAAAGGTCAAAAGACTTTATCTTTAGCAGACGAAGCTAAAAAGAAAGGCGGATCATTGAGTATGGACGATATGATGAAAATATTCGGATAATTAATATTTTAACGTGTAAATAAAGAATATGGCCGTTCAAATCAATGTCGCCGCCAATCAAGCAGCATTAACAGCTTCTATTCAAGCTGGTGTTCAAGCGTATAACCAAAGATTCGCTCAGAATAATCCGATTAATTTAAGCATTAATCAACGAGCTTTCTCTCAGCCGCTCGGAAGAATGACTGGTGACGTTAAGGATTTTGAAGCGGCCCTTGCTGCTTCTAATGCTCGCGTTATTGCATTCGGAGCTTCAACCGCTGTTCTTGGTGGTGTTATTCGTAGTTTTAAAGAACTAGCTAATGTTACTATTGATGTTGAAAAGAATCTTGCTGATATTAATCGTGTATTCGGATTAACTACTAGTCAGTTACAAAAATTTAGTACAGATTTATTTGGCGTTGGTAAACAAACAGCTTCTTCATTTGATGATGCATCTAAAGCTGCTCTTGAATTCTCTCGTCAAGGTTTAAAAGCTGAAGAAGTTTTGATAAGAACAAAAGACGCATTAACTTTAGCAAGAGTCGCTGGAATCAGCACTGCAAATTCTGTTGACGCTTTAACTTCTACTGTAAACGGTTTTGCCGTAACTGGAGTAACAACAACTCAAATATTAAATAAGCTTGTAGCTGTCGAACAAGATTTCGCAGTTGGTGCGGGAGACTTGGCTGAAGCGTTATCTCGTACTGGTCAAGCGGCGCAAGAAGCGGGAGTTAGTTTGGATCAATTAAATGCATTGGTAACAGCCGCTCAACAAAGTACAGCAAGAGGCGGCGCAGTTATTGGTAACGCATTAAAAACAATTTTTACTCGTTTACAACGTACAGAAACTCTTGACCAATTAGAAGCTTTCAATATAGCCGTAAGAGATGTACAAGGAAATACTTTACCAGCAGTTACTGTTTTACAGAATTTCGCAGGTGCTTATAAAAACTTAGGAGACGCTCAAAGAGCGCAGTTATCTGAACAAGTCGCGGGTGTTTATCAGGTTAACATTCTTAAAGCTATTGTTGGTGATTTGAATAAATCTCAAGGCGTGTATGCTGGAGCTTTACAAAGAGGTGCATCAGCAACAAATGAAGCTGAAGTCGCTACTGCAAAATTAAATCAAACTCTTGATGCTTTATTAAAGCAAACTGCGACTTCTACACAACAACTAGCAAATAACATTGGCAAAGTAACATTTGAACCATTGGCTAGATATGGTACAGAACAATTGAAATCACTTGTCGAAAGCATGAACGAAATTCTTCAAGGAGAAGGAGTCGGTTCTACTTTCGCTAATGGTTTATTAAAAGGTATTCGTAATGTTGTGGCTGGTCCCGGCGCTATTGCTGCTTTCTTTACGCTTTTTAAGTTAATACAAAACTCTTTCACTTATCTTGCTCAGGCTTTGCCTCAGATTGCTGGTATCACAACGGAAACACAAAATAGAAAAAATATTGAAGCATCTATTTTGCAAATTATGGCTCAACAAGGGACTGTGGCCCAAGCTCTTGATGGTTTGACTGGTAATCAAGCGGCTCAGGCACAATTACTATTGCAAACAGCAAGAGCGCAAACCGCTGAATATCAAAAACAAGCGGTTTTATCAAAACAATTAGCAGTTCAATTATCAAATCAAGGGGTTAAAGTCGCCGGTTCTCGCGGTTTACAAGTCACCCGCGCAGGGGGTTATATTCCTGCTGCAACAAGAATGGCTGAAGCGGTTGGCGCACAAGCTGGTGGTTATGCTCCCGGTAAAGTAGTGAAATCTCCTGTTGGTGGAGTAATGAATACTGCGGAAGATGTTAAATACGTTCCCGGTTTTGCTCAACCTTTTATTAATCCTCCTGCTGGATCAAAAGCTGGCCGCGCACATAGACAAAATGCTATAAGTAGAACAGGTGTTGATCCGTACATGAATGATGGATTTATTCCTAATTTTGCTAACAAACAATTTATAGATGATAAAGGTGAAGTTATTAAAGGGAAAAAACCCAATAAAACAAGAGAGAGTTATACTGTAAGGCTAACTGATTATAATCCAATCAATTTAAAGGCTGATGAAGATTTAGATTTAAAAAGAAATTTAGTAGATTCTGGTTATTACAATGATAACGTCAAAGATCCAAAAACTAATAAGATAATTCATTATCATGGCGAACGTAATAAAATTTATGATAAACTTTCAGGAAATTTAAAAGTAATAAAATATTTAGAAAAAGATGAAGTCGATAAAGCTACTAAAATTGCTTGGGATGGTTTAATTTCTGGTAAAAAGCAATGGATAAATGATCCAAATATAACTAATTTAGGAATGGATGAAGCTTCTGTTGAAGCAGCTTATCTGAGAACTTCTCAAAAATTAGGATTAACAGGTGAAGATTTTAAATTCAAAAAAAAGGCGTCTGAAGATGAATCTTTTGCAGCTAGTAATACAGAATACAAATCTATTAGAAATAAAATCCTTTATAAAACATCCGAAGAATTTAAAAAGTCTTTAAATGGAGATTATAGTAATTTTATTGGAGATTTTTATGAACAATTGGTGTTAAAACATAAAAATGTATCTGGTGCATATGAAATAAGCGCTGGTAATACTGATCCAGCAGATTTAGTTCCTAAAATTTTAGGTTCAACAATGTATAAAGGCATTGAAGCGAAAAATACCTCTGCAAGAATAAACGATTTAATTGCGAAATCGATTAGAATTAATGTTTCTAAAATGGATGCAAATACTTGGGATAAACAAAATGATGTAGATTTTGGGACATTACCAATTTATCAAACAATAGGAGCAACAACATCATATGGTGGATTTATACCTAATTTTTCCCCGCTAATAGATGATAATGCTCGCAATAAACATGACTTTCCAAAAGGAATTGCATCTCTTCCAATTCCAGACAAAGCAATACAAAATATATTAGATAGACAACAAAAACGTCAAATGACGTTTTTGGATTTTGATAAAACATTAGTAAGAACTACTGGTGATTTAGCTTATGGTAGAGTGGCTCAAGAACAGAAAAAAGGCGTTTTGCAAAAAATGTTTTTGAATAAAGAAGCTAGATTAAAAGATGTTAAAGAGTCTAGATTCACTCAGTTTGGTGAATTATTGCGTCAAAAAATACAACAAAAAATAATTGATCCAAGTTTACTTGGATTAATGACGGCTTCTGATGAAACTCCAGGTATGCCAGAATATATATCTAGTATTTGGGGAATACCAAAAAGAAATCAAGTTTACTCAGCAAAACCAGGTACAAAAGAAGCCAGATTAGCAAGTTTAGGTGTTTCATCAAACGGTTTTATTCCAAACTTTGCTCCTCCTATAAGCATGTTGAGAATACCTTGGTTTAAAAAATACGCTAATCCATCATTCGACGCAAAACAACCAACATTAAACATTGCGGGTGCAAACGCAGTAGACACTTTTAGATCCACACAATTCAGAACTAATAAAACAGATTATAATAAAAAAGCTGGTGACGGAAATGTTTTTGGTCCAATATATGAGAAATTTGTTCGTTCTTCTATAAGTTTACAAGCTAATAAATCTAAAATAAAATCTTTAATTTTAGGTCAATCTCTTGAGCCAGATACTATACAAGGCGAATCATCTTTCGATTCTTTCATGGAATTAGTTAATACTAATCCTACAGATTTACTTGATTTAGTTGGTATAGAAATTAAAGGTGGTCCTAAAGATTCACAAACTGGAGGCAGTGCAACAGGAATTATTACTAAAAAATATAATAATTTTACTACAAAAAATCCAAAAGCTGCTGCTAGATTAAGAGAGTTATTGGGTGTTTTTAACGAACCTGGAAATCCACAGCATTTACAATATATGAGCGCTTTAGGTAAAGAGTTTTTACCTTTAGCAGCAACAAATTATGATGAGATTGCTAAAAATAGTCCTGAATTACTTAAAGTACTTTCACAAAAAACAAATGAATTATTAACTTCATATGTTAATAATCCTAGTTTTTATAGAGCAGAAGCTTCTGGAGGTTTTATTCCTAATTTTGGTAATAATATTGATGCTACTTCTAGTTCAATGCGTAAAGCTCTTGGCTTGATGCCATTCCTAGTTGATTTAAAGAGAAAAACATATGCTGAAGCTGATATGTTCCATTATCAAATTGCAAATTCAAAATTTATTGATCCAGAAACTGGAAAATCTGTTTATGGATCTTTGTCAGATAAAGATATGCATGGAAGTACATATCAAGATACTTTTGTAAGAGGTTTTTATAATGCATCTTTAGGAAAAGCTGAATTTGAATTAACAAAAGCTCAAAAAGAAGATAAAAACTTCATGCCTAAACATTCTGCGCTTTTAGAAAAAGTAAAAGCTAGATATGCGGAAAGATTTAAATCGGCAGTTCCGGTAAAAGCTAAACGCGTTTCACCTTTGGCGGCATTTAGAAATGAAGGTTTTGTGCCTAATTTTGCTGATCCAACAATTAAAACAAACAGTGGTAAAGATGCAATTGAATCTTTTTATCGTAAAGGTTCAGAAGTGGAAGGTAAAAAATTAACAGGTGGAGTTATAGCTTTTCCTGTTCCTCAAACTACAGATTTATATTCAGTTGGATCTTCTAGCGTAAATATTCCTGGTTCTGGATTTGGAGTTCCTTTATATGATGCGGTATTGGCTGAAGTATCAAAAAAAGGAGCATGGTTAACATCTGATAGAGAAACAGTTAGCGATAAGGCTAGAAGAATTTGGGACGGTTATAGAAAATTAAGAACAGGTGATGTAAATAATAAAAAATTGCCAATAAAAAATTGGTTTTTAGATCCAGCATTTAATAACGGTAGTTATGAATTCCCAATGAATCCGCAAGATTTATCAAAAAATAAATCTACATGGCCTTCTGAAAGCGATCCTGTTTGGGCTTTACAGCACGCTTATCAATTTAAAAAATCTCAAGGAAGAAACGGCTTCGCTGGTTTCGCTAAAGGGTTTCTTCCTAACTTTGCGTATAAACAAGCAGTAATGGGCTTAGAAGAAAGCATGAGCGGAGAAAAAGCCGTATTCGATACTAAGCCTTTCCCGCACATAAGAAATAAAAGTCAGCCAACATTTAGTTCCGCAATATCTGATCATGGTGGTTTAAGTAATGCTTTGAGTGATTCAATGAGAGGGCAGAAGGATGCTGGATTAATGAGCGGAGGATTTGTGCCTAATTTTGCTACTTTGGATGTTAGGCAATCTTTGGGAAATGAATTTAATCGATTAACAAGTTCACAACAAACTCAATTTGTTGAATTAAATAGAGCTTTATCTCAATTAGCTAGAAATACAAATTTAACCGCTCAACAACAAAACGCTTTAAGGCAGACAATTAGAACAAATGCAAACGCTTTAGAGGTGTCTACAGGTTCAACTAGAATTGTTAGTGATGCTAATACAGCTTTGAATGCTTCTTTAAGACAAAACGCTCAAGCACAACAGAGAGCGGCTATGGCTGCTGGTGGTGGTGCTGCTGGTGGTGGTGGTGGTGCTGGTGGTCGTGCTGGTGGTCGTGCTGGTGGTGTCATTAATAAAGCTTTAAATAATCCCGTTTTAGCGATGATGACTCCAATTGTAACAAGTGCTATAGCATCACAATTTGCATATGGAGATAAAAAACGTTCTCAATTGACTGAATCAGAAAGAGGTCTTCAAAATTTTGCAAATACTGGAGCGACTTCAATATCTACTGGAGCGTTCATAGGAAACACGATTCTTCCTGGTTGGGGAGCAGCAATTGGTGCTGGCGTTGGGGCTTTATATGGTTTGCATGAAGCTATAAATGCAACTAAATTAAGCGTAGAAGAGTTAAATGATTTGAATCGAGAAGAAGCGCAAAAAGTACAAGCAAATATCACCGCTGCTTCTTCATATGTCGAAGCTCAAAAATCATTAACAGAAATGATTGTTAGTGGAGCTTCTTCATCAGATATAGAAATTGCTAATAAAAAATTATTAAATGGATTTAATGAAATTGCTGATGTTAAATTACAAGAAATCTTTTTATCGACTGGAGGAAATATTATTGAAATGACGAAAAGATTACAAGAGTATACAAATGAAAATACTAAAAAAAGTGCTATAAAAAAGGGTCTTCTTGAAACATCTAGTATTGAAGATAGAGCTTCTGCATTAAATGTTGGTTTCAATAAAGATCAAAAAGCATCATTCGTCAAAAATTTACAAAATGTTGATTTTCGAAATTTAAAAAAACAACAAGAAAGTTTGACTCTTGCTGATCAAATTTTTTCAGGAGATTATGTCGCTGAAATAGAGGTGGGCATTTTTAATGCTATTCAAGAAATTTCAAAGGAAGCTTTAAAAAGTATTGGTGTGACTCCAGAAACGGACGTAAATTTTGAAACCACTCTCAAGTCTTCCACTCAACAATTGCTGGCGATGTCTGCGTCACAACTTGATAAATTAATAGCTGCATTAGAAAAATCTGATCTTGTTGGTGGCGTGCAAAAAGAAATTAACAATTTTAGACAAATAGCTACAAAATCTTTTGCAGAAATTTTTAGAAAAATAGAAAGAGATTTAAATAAAAATCTTTTTGAAATAGCTTTGAGTTTTGAAAAAGATTCAAGTACTAGAAGAATACAATCTGCGATTCTTGATTTTTCAATGAATTTTCAAGATAGTATAAATTCTTTTATATCCAGTAACCTTCCAGACGCTAGAAAATTTGATTTTACTGCCGCAACTGCTGGTCAAAAAGCTCAAATGTTATTGCAAAAATCTCAACAAGATTATGACAAAGCTATTGCAGAACAAGATAATGAAAAATCAAATTTTTTAACAAAAAACGCACAAGAACTTAGTGGGTCTTTTAAATCCACCCTTTCAACTTCACAGGTAAATGCTGAATTTTATAAAAATAAAGTTTTGCCTCAAATTCAAAGTGGAAATTATAGTGGAGATGTAAATGGTGTTATTAGTGGTTTAAAAGAAGCTCAATTTTCCAAAGTTCAAGAAACGAGATATTCTGCAAATATGGTTACGGGAGGTAAAAAAGGTGTAGAACTAGGAGTAGGTTTATCTTTTAATAATCCTGAAGAAATTAAAACCACTTTAACATCTTTAGCAAAGATTTTAGAAAATACTGGAATTTCAGAAGAAGAAAGATCAAAAATTATTGCATATCAACAAGAATTAGTAAATCTTCAAGAAACTAATTTAAAATTCGCCAATCAGGCTGAAAAAGATAAGTTGTCTGATATTTTAAAAGAAAAAACTGAAGCTAAAGTTCTATTTGATCAAAAACAAGCCGACGCTAAAAAAGAATTAGAAATAAACAAACAATTAAGCGAAGCAAAAATTGCCGTAGATAAAGATATAGCTATTGAAAAAGCTAAGGTTGACAAACAAATATTAATGCGCATGGAAAGTATGAAAGACGTTTCAGCGCAAATTGGCAACACTCTTGAAATAAGCAAAGCAAATATAAATGCTTCTATCGCTGCTCTACAATCGAATCTTGAAGATTCAAGACAAAATTATGAAAAAGGTTCTTCACAAATTTTAGAAAGAAAGATTGATATACAAGATAGTATTCTTAAACAACAAAGAGAATTAGAAGATCAAACAATAAAATCAGAAATTCAACAAAGAATATTGCAAATGGCGGCAGAACAAGAAAATACCGCTGCAACTTTAATGTTGAATGATACGATAATGACGTTGGTTGAATCTCAATTGAGTGAATCGTTAGGAGGGTCGGCGACTGTACAAGAAATGCAAAATAATCGTTATGCTGGAATGACGAATGAACAAATAAATTCTTCCACTCCAATAAACTATGAGGATATGCAATTAAGAGAAAAAACTTTATCTTCTTATAGTCCACAACAAAGATCACAATTTCAAGCTCTTCAACGTATTCAAGAATCCCGAACTGCATCTGCTTCAATTAATAGTAATTATAATACTAGCAATTTTGCGGCAAATATGGAAACCGCAGGTTTTAACAAAACCGATGAAAACGGTAGTTTAATGATGTCTACGCAAGAGCAAATTAATTTCTTATCAAAAGAAGAATTAAAAGCTAAAGAGGCAAACAATATAGTTCTAGAAGGAACCATTAAACGCTATAAAGAAGAAATAAGAGTAAAAGAAAAATCTTTATCAATAACAAGAAAACAACTTGATAATTCAATTGCTTTAAAAAATGAAGAAAGCAGAGCGCTGGTTACTTTTGGTGGAAGGTTATCTGCTGGTTTTGGTAAATTAAGCGATCAAGCTGATAATATAATTCATAACTTGGCAGAAGAATTGCCTATGAAGTTTGCTGATAATATGTCAAGCGCACTAATGGAAGTAGCGAAAGGAACAAAGTCTATTGGTGACGCTTTCCAAGACATGGCTATAAATTTTGGTCAAATGATTATGCAAGAAGTTATGAGAGCAGCTATAGCTAAAACATTAGGTAATATAGGAATTGGATCTTTATTCGGTCAAGCTGGAGGAAACGTTTCTTCAAGAGGAATTGGTTATCAGCATGGAGGAGTAATCAGAGCTAATAACGGTCAATATGTAAGCGGAATGGGTTCTGGAGATAGATATCCAGCAATGCTTGAAAATGGTGAATACGTTTTAAATAGAAAAGCAGTAAAAGAATTGGGTGGTAAAAAATCTTTAGATGCATTTAATTTTCAACACGCTCCTCGTTTCGCTTCTGGTGGAAATGTTAATATGGAAGCTGAAATGGCTTTGAACAAAGATCAAGAAATGGATTATACAAAAAATCTATTATATAATAATTCCAATGTTGGAGCTATAAATGAAAACGATTATACTGCTTATGCATATTCTGAAAATGATTATTTCAAGAAAATGAGAGAAAAGGCAATCGCAGATGAACAAAAACGCGTTCAAAAAGCTTTTGATAAAAAACAAAAAAATGCTCAGTTGATTAGTAGCATAGTTGGAGCAGCGGGATCTTTGTTTTTAGGTGCTGGAATGAGCGGTTTAGCTAAATCGGCTGCATCTGGTAGTGCTGTAAGTAGTGGTTTTTCAAAGGCAAAACCAGCAAGCTTGGGATCTGGCATGGGTTCTTCAAATTTATCTAGCTTTAGTGCATTTGGCGGAAGTCAAAGAGGAGGGATGATAGGATTCAATTCAGGTGGATTTGTTCCACATGGATCAAGATTATCAGATACTATTCCGGCTTTATTAACTGGCGGCGAATATGTAATGAATAATGCGGCAGTTAGAAAATATGGATTGGGCGAAATGAATGCCATGAATGCTGGCGCAGTATCTAATAATAGCAATTCGAACGCTACAAACACGAATAACAACACTAACAATAACGCTACAAATATTTCTATCAACATTGATAGATCTGGTAAAGCTACTTATGGTTCTGATACAAGTAGTTATGAAAAGAATGACATTGCATTCTCTAAACAAATGGCAAAGCGTGTTGCTGATATAGCTAAAGGCGTAATTTCAGACGAAACAAGATACGGTGGCAAAATAAATCAAAGATAATTAAAACATGAAAGGCGCGATTACAAATTATGAAAACACACTATTCATGGATGGTGTTGCTTTATCTGGGGTTATATCTTTTGATGGATCTTATAATGTAGAAACTGTACCTATTAATGTTATAGGAAAAGGATTTTGCAAACAAGTGGTTTCGCAAGTTCCATCAGCTTCGGTTTCTATAACAAGATATCTTGTTAATAATGATCCTGTGTTTGGTTTAACTGGAGATAGAGATAATTATACAGCTTCATTTATAAATGGAGGTTTAACATATCAAGGTAAAAATTTTGGTTTTACAAATGGTTATTTATCTTCTTTTGGAATATCATGTAGTGTTGGAGAAGTGCCTCAAATACAATCTTCTTTTCAGATATTTGGAAACATGGGTCCATCTATTGATCCATCTGGAAATAATATATCTTCAGCAGCATTTGTGCCGCAAGTTAAAAATATATCAGTAACATGTAATAATTCTAGTACTAATAGAGTAAAAGATTTTAGTATTGATTTTACTTGTAAAAAAAATGCTATTTATGGATTAAGCGCTTCAAACGCTCAATTTCCTATTGAAGTTCAAAATATTTTTCCAATAGAAGTCGGCGGATCTTTTACATTAGAAGTGGACGATTATCAAACTAAAAATATATTTGATATTCTAAGTTCTGAAAGTTTAAATAGTTTTATTATAGATGTTAGAGGCACTGTATTGATTGATCAATTTTTAGTTACTTTTGATGATTTAGAATTGGTAACTAGCGATACGAATGAATCTTTTGATGTATATAGAAAATTAGAAGATTCTATACCAATCTTTAATTTTAACACTTCTAACGCTATAATAATAGCCGAGCAAATTAATTCGACAGCAGATGACTTATTGAGTGTAAAACTATCGTATAGAACATATTTAAATAACTAATATGGGAACAAAATTTACAGACTTATCAGCAATAACGAGTTCGACAATAACAGATAATTTTGTTTTTGCTGTCGCTACGACAACAGAAACGGATCAATTGTCATTAAATGAGCTTCAAAAGTCATTTACTGGATTAACTGCTAGAACGACAAATGGTATAAAAATAGTAGGAAAAACTAAGCCAAGTGGTCTTTTTGTTAGTGATAATGGATTAGTGGGAGTAGATAATAATTCTCCAAACGTAGCGTTAGAAGTAGGCGATTCCTTTCTTTCTACAGATGTGGCTCAAGTAAGAGTAACCGCTGGTTCATCTTCAAGACAAGCGTCTTATTCTTTAAAAGACACTAGCGTTTTATGGAAGTTTACTAAAAAAGCTAGTGATACAGATTTTTATATTGAAGTTTCTCAAGATGGCGGGGCTACGCCTTCGACTACTGGAGTTTTTAATATAGATGTAAGCGGTAATGTTGGTATCTTTAATGGCTCAACAGCTTTATCTAATAAGTTTTATGTTTCTGGGGGAACTATAAAATTCGAAAGCGGAGTTTCTGGTTTTCTTTTTGATCCTTCAACAGCAGAAATAAAGACCTCTTCTGCTAATGATATTTTTTATATAAATAAAACCAACAACGATGACGTTGTTTTGGGTAATAATGTTTTATATATAGATAATAATACATCAACTCCTTTTGTTGGAATTAATAATGTTATTCCTGCTTATCCTTTGGATGTAAAAGGTGCTGGTCAGTTAGGGAGATATGGTAATAACACAACAGCAACTACTAGTTTATCTTTTGAAAATACCGCAAGAACTGGATATATAGGAGTATATAATACAAATTTTCAAATAGGTCCAACAAATTCTTTGTCTACAAACAATTTAGTTTATGATTTAGCTAATAGAAGATTAGGATTAGGAGTTACAACACCAATTGCAAAAATTCATGCAGTTGCTACAGTTGCCGAATCTAGTATTTTTGAATGTTCAAATACTGAAACTTGTAAAAGTACTATTTTAAACAGTTATGCAAGTGGTCCAGCTAAAACTGCATTTCAATCATTTGCCACTGGAACAGCTACCAGTCAAATAACAAAATGGTCAATCGGTTTATTAAATAGCATTAGTCCAGCGTTTGATAGTGTTTTTGCTTTTTCATTAGGCGGTAGTTTAAGCGCGTCTGCTATAAAAGCTTATTTAAATGTTGATGGAGATTTGGATATAAAAGGAGGAATAACCACAAGCGGAAATTATACTAAAGGAAAATTTGTTCAAGTTTTTAAGACTAGATTGACAGGAAACAATATTTATTTCGATCCATTTTCTGAATCTTCAAGTTCAAGCCCTAGTGGTCATAATTCAGTTTTATGCCCATTTGGAATAACTCCTTACGCTGGCAGAATAGAAAAAATTCAAATAATAAGTTCAGATAACATTAGCTCATATGCTGATGCTAGATTTGAAATAGCGGCGGTAACTCCAACGGCTAATACTCCTATAGGAGTTATAGATCAAACTACATTTTTACCATGTTCTACTAGCGCTACAATAAGTGGTGCAATAGGATATTTAGAGATAGCCTCTATAACTAGAAATGAACTATTAACTTTAAGTAGAACTCAATTTACAAATACAACAGCTTTTGCTTCTGGACAATTATTGCAATATAGAGTATGTCAAGACGCCAATGCTTCTAGTCCAGGTCAAACTACAGCTAAGAATTTTACAGTTATGTCAACCGTTTCTTTTACAGTGACATGATATGGCTAAATTCATAAACTATCAAAATCTTGATTTTAAATTAAATTCTCAGAATTTTTATGCTAATAAAATAAGTTTATCAATTAACGCTTCTGTTGATCCTGTATTGGTAAGTGATGGCAGTTTACTCGACTACGCTCCGCAGGGATCGTTAGTAGGATCTTTATCTGCTGATTTTTATCTGACTGGTGCTTTACCAAATTTTTTAGATATTACAGGAACAAATTCTACTCAAATAACAGGTTTGTTTGGCGGCGTTCAAATAGATAATTTATACGCCAAATCTTTAAGTTTTTCAGTAGAACCGTTTCAACCAACTATATTATCAGTTGAATTTGATTGGTATGGTCGCTTATCAATACAAAATATAGAAGAACAAAAGGTTTCAGAAAGACAAAGCAAGCAAGTTCCTCAGTATGTTGCTAATGCTTATAGATCATCTATGACGAATACTGATTTAGATGGTGTTGAAAGTATAGTAAATTTTTCTTATAATTCTAGCTGTGATAGGCCAGCATTTTTTAAAGTTGATGAAGTTGTTCCTTTTAGAGTAGCTAAATTAAATAAAAAAGCTGAAATAAGTTTATCTTCTAATAGTTTGGGCGATTCTATAGATATAGATGGAAAAATGGTAACAACAACTTTAACTTTAAAAGATTTATACAATACTACTTTGCAGACTTTTTATGTTAGCGGCGTAATGAATAATCAAAAATATGAAATAAGTGAAGGCAATTATTTGTTGACTTCTGCTAATATTTATCAACAAGTTACTGAGGTAAAAACTTTAATATAATATGAGTTATTTAATATCAGGTTTAAATATAAAAAATATATCTGAGTATAATAGTTCATCTTTATATTCTAAATTTGATATAATTGATTATCAGTTAAATACAGGTATTTCTGTAATGCCTAATTATACAGGTTTTGGAATAACTGGTTTAACTACTTGGTTCAACAATGATAGTTTAAATAATTTTTTAACTGATACTAGTTTTAGAGTTACAGGTTGGTTGAATAATGTGTCTGGAAGTGGAAATTTATTTACTACAACTTCTGATGTTAATAATCGTGGAAGAGTCGATTTTAACGAATCTTATATTACATTATCTGACTCACAAGTTTTAAGCGGTTCTGGTTTTAATTCAGATTCTAGAGTTTTATTATTAGCTTTTGAAGTTTTGACTCCATCGAATATCGCTGAACAAACAATTTGCAAATTTGGAACGGGGAATAATTATGGATTATTAAAAGTAAATGGTAAGGACGAATTATTTTCAGCAAAATTTATACTAGATAATCAACAGTTCGATGCTATTTCTAGCATTTACGATGATAAAAATATTGTAACTTTAATTCAAAACTCTTCAGCTAACACTATAAAAATTAGACAAAATGGATATGAATTAGGAACATATTCGTCTTTTAATGATTATTGGAAGTCCGGTGAATTAACTTTAGGATTAAATCCTAATAATGGTGGTATAAGATATCATGAAATAATTCATTTCACTGGCTCTTTAAATACTTCTCAAATCGATCAATATGAAAAATATTTATTTGAAAAGTATTTTAAAAATGAAGGTTTATATTTTGCAAAAAATAATGTTCCAACTGGATCTGATCATTCACCAATAACATATACTGGAAATAGTTATTGGACAAGAGACATAAATGATTTATTTTTTCTTTCTTATGGAAGTTCGGCTTCTTTTTCAGCAAAATTGTCTCCTTTAACATTTGGCGATGGATACAAGACAAATGTAACTAATGGGATAAATACATTAAGTTCTAAATTTAATATTGTTTATGATGGCTTAACGGATTTACAAGCAAAAACTTTAATAACTTATTTTGAAAACACCCCACAATCACAAAATAAAAGTGATTATGAAGGTTTTAAAGGAGTCGATTTAAATTTATTCACTCCTTACAAACAAGATTGCGAAACTTACTTTTTAAATATAAATCATTCTACTCCTTACAATGATATTAATAAAATTAATATAGAAACAGAATCGTTTTATGAAAGTTGTTTAAATTATAAAGGCATGTATGTTTTGTTGGACGAGAAGAGTATAAAAACATATACCGATACTACATTTGAATTTGCTTATAATGATGTCTTTTATTATCCGTCAACAAATTTTTATCAAAGAGGATATTATTTTTATACTGGACAGGCTAAAGGTGTGGCTCAAGGTTCCACTGGTCCTTTATCCCCTCAAAACAGTCCAACAGGAGTAAGTACTTATTTTACTAGAGATTTTTATTTTAAACAAGATATTGATTACGATATTCAAGAAAATATAAGAATTAAATCAGTAGATTTTAAAAACTCTACAAAAGAATATAGAAAAGATGGTGAGTATCCTAACATTTTTGAATTTGAAGTTAAATTAACAAAACGATCAAATAAAGAAACTTTAGCTATATTAAAGTTTTTAGATGATAAAGCAGGATTTAAAATTTTTAATTATACTTTGCCTCAACCGTATAATAAAACGATTCAAGTTTATTGTCCTGAATGGAATCATACTTATCAATTTTATGACAACAATAGTATAAATGCAAAATTTATTCAGTTTAATAGTAAATCTTCAGCATTAACAGTTTTCAATTCATTAATAACTTTTACTTCATGAGTACATATTTAACAGGCGTAAGCTTAGGACAAGTACCAACTGGATTTGGTGGTTATACTGGAGTGCTTATTCAAAATAGCGGTAATTTTCCAGTTCAATATACAATAAATATATCTAATACTACTTTTGATGCTTCTGTAACTCCTACGACAGCCGCAGGTGGTTTGCTATATGATACTATATTTATATCTGACTCTTTAGATTATTTAGATCAAGATCAAAAACAAATAACAAAAACAATAAATTGTAATGAATCGGGATCTTTTTATATATTACATAGTCCATTTAGAACTTTTAATTTATCTACAGATAGATCACAAGGACAAGAATACGCTACTGTAACAATCGGCTCGCAATCAAGTATTGGCGACTCAGATAGTAATTTAACTATTAATGTTACTGGAAATAGAATAACGGGATTTCCTATTCCTAAAAAATTGGGTAAATTTTATGCTGTAAAAAACTATTCAGAAAAAGATGCAAGCCCCGGTTTAGCTTTTCATTGGTCTTGCATTAATAATTTAGATTATTATACAGGATTTAAGCTAGAATTGTCTACTGATTCATCTTTCACTTCACCTATTGTTAGCTATGAGTATGCAAAAGAAAATACAGATGGCGCATTCCCTTTGTATGGAGGTTATGATGGTTTTAGAAATGAAAGCCATTCAGTCACAAAAACAAACTTATCTTTTAACCAAAATTATTACGCTAGAATTCAAGCGGTTAATGTGACTGGCGGAACTGGAGAATATACTTATGCTACTGGTTATGATTATGATTATCCTATATTAGACGGTGCTACATATAGTGGAAATCATCCAAGCCCCGGTAAAAATTTAATGGTAACTCCAACTATGTTATATTTAAATTGCATATCTGATATAGAAACTGATTTTGATTTATTTAACTATATTTATAAAAACAATAACAATTCAGCGGATTTTAGAAACTATTCTGGAATAAATGTAAAATTTTCTCCAGCTAATATGGCAGATGAAGATCCAATATCAATATATACGTCTTCAAAGGCTTCTTCAGCAGCTATTAATTTTATACCTAAAAGTAATATACCAATGGCTTTTAATACAGGAGTTGGCGGTGTATTTAGATTAGAATTGGAATTTGAAAATATAGAATTATTTGGTTTTCCCGGTGAGGGGGTTCAACTAACAGATTCCACGAATTATAAACCAGCAAAAGATGGTGGTCCTGTATTTAAATTTGATAATATACAATACAAAGATCCATCTGACAATTTAAATACAAGAACTATAGAATATTATATCTATAAAGATATACGCAGTCTTTTTTATGCAGGTGTTGGTGGAGGAAAAGGTTTATTAATAACCGATACAACTAATGAAGCTGCTTTTCCAATACTGATAAATGGATCAAAAACAGAAACAATAAACCGCATAAATTTAAAAAATCCATAATATGAAAGAATATAAAATAGGAAATATTAATTACCTATCTCAAGATAGGGTTGTTGTATCTGATGGGGAGATCACTAACAGTATAGATGTATATAAAATCGACACAAATTCAAAATCGATTAACGACTCTGTATCTAATCAAGCGACCACTACTTTAGTACCATTGGTAAATTCAATAGCTATAAATGCAAATGGACAAACTGTAACTGCTCTTTCTAAAGGTGTAACCGCTAAAAGTATTGGAACAAATGCAGAATCTGGAAAATTAACATCTATACAGTCAAGTGCATTACCAAATATATATTTTAACATAAGAAAAAAATCATTTGATAACACAAATTTATATTTTAGATTTAAAACAAGCGATATATCCAGTTCAGCGGGCGCAAAAACAAATACTTGGACATCAGATACTGATATATTATCTGGGTTGTCGTTGACTGGAGATGCTGACTGTTTAATAGTTACACAAGCTTATGGTCAAAAATTTTACGAATTAGCTTCAAACAAAAGTATTGGCGTATCTAATTTTTCTTTTAGTGTGCCAAAAAACCCAAGTTATGCTTTTTTGGTTTATGCTTTAGCTCACCCAAACCCGAATCAAACAACAGCTTTATTTCCAAGCTCTAATCAAATTCATAAATTTCAAGCGAATTCAGATCCAGATAGTGATAACGCAATATATAATAATAGTTATGTTCCTAGAAACAGCAACGGAAGTACTGTAGATCAATTTTATAATGTTTTTTCGTTATCTCCTTTATTGTCTCCGCAATTTATTTCTGAATATCAACAGCGTAATGGTTTAAGCACAGTAAATATAAATAAGCCTCTCTTTGTTAATGATTTTTCTCAGTGGTATAAAAATGAGACTGTTGAAACTTCGTCTAATAATAGAATTAATACTCGTCCAAATTTCATCTCTAATAAAATTTTTGATTTATGCAATACGCCTAATTCTTTAACGTCTCCAACAGCAACAAATATTCCATTTATAATTAATCAAAATGCTGGGGATATTACTTTAAGCACATTTTCTTTATTTTTTGTTGAAATGTATAGTTATTTAACGTTGCCAACTTTTCCAGAAGTAGATTATTATGAACAAAATGCTCGCTATAATATTTTAAATATAATTACTAAAGTAAATGGTTTAACTTGTTATGAGCATAAAATATTAGTAACGCCAGAGCTGATTTACTCTAATAATATAAATTGCAAAATTTCAATTGGAAATAAGCCAGGTTCTGGTGGAGTAAGAATGTTTTTGTTTGATTATTTACATGGAACTTCAAGAAACGTTTCTTCGATGAATCAAGATAGAGATCTTATTTTAGACTCGTTAGCTTACGATAATAGAAAAATTTTATTAAAAAGTTCAAGTGATTTGCAAATGACTAATAATCAAAATACATCTTTAAGATTTCCAGCGAATCTATCACATCCTTTTTTGAACATGTATTTTAGTTAATAGTGTAAATTTATTTTTAATTCTTTATTATATTGAAATGTCAAATTTATTTTTATTGAATAATACAAGTGTTTTAGATCTTTTTGAAATAAAGCTAAATGATTTTGATGGATATTTTAGGTTTCATGGATCTAAAAACCTGAAATCAAATATCATCTTTAAACAAAAAGAGTATATTTTTATTCCTTGCGAGATATCTAATTTGGAATACTCTTCAGAAGCGAAGCAAAATAGACCTACTTTGTCTATAGCAAATGTAAATAATTATATCAGTAATTTAATAAAAGACAGAAAAGATCTTATAGGTAAACGTTTTTATAGAAAAAAAATACTAGCAAAAGATCTAGACGATGTTAATTTTGGTGGATTTAATAAAAATACTTTAGGAGTTTCTTCTTTTTCATCTTTTATATCTGTTGATACTTTTATTATTCAAAAAAAGAATTCTGAAAATAAAGATAAAGTAGAATTTCAATTAGCTAATGTTTTGGATTTGGATGGTCAAACAGTTCCATCAAGAAAAGTTTATAATGATATTTGTCAGTGGCAGTATAGAGGGTGTGGATGTAATTATGGAAAATTATCTAATTACGATGGTCCAACAATACCAGTCAAAAACACAGCGTTCGAAACTCTCGCTTCTGTAATAGCAGTTACAAGTAACGAATTATCTAATGCAAATTTATCATTGTGGCTGAATAACACTACTGGAAAAACTTACGGTTCTACTACTACTGAAGTGGCAGCATCTTCTGGGAAAAAATATTTATTTCAAAAATTAACGGCTTGGGCAGACAGTTCTACAGCCGCTACAAAAGAGATCATTATATCTCCAAATTTAAAAAAATTTACAAATTCAGGAAGATTAAACAATCAAGAGGGAGTGTTATTGTTAAAAGAAGATTCGTTGTTAATTAATTCTTCATTTTTTGGAGCTAGTAATGACTTGACTATTTTTTACGTTTCTGAAACTACTAATAAAAGATATGATGTCGCTGGAGATGGTTCGCCAAATGGTGGATATATAGCTAGAGGATTAACTTCAAGTACGATAGAATCAAATAAAGATTTTTTACTTGGTTATGATACAGGTTATTCGGATGTAGTTTGTCCTTCAAATGATTTTAAGGCTGATAAAAAAATTTGGGCTTATTATGATTTATCTCCAAAAATATACGCTTATTCAAATAAGTATGGTGGAAAGAAAATATTTTATAAAAATGGTTCAACTTTATTTTCAAGAACTGGAAGTCTAGATTTGAACGCTTTAAAGTTAGGTTTTAATAAAATTAATGATCAAGTTAGTGATATTGTTATTTATGAAGTGATTATTTTTAATAAAGTATTAAATGATACTGCAATAAAATGTGTTTTTTCATATCTATCTACTAAGTATAATATAGAAGTGTCTAATTATTCCAACGATACGAAAAACACTAGTAGTTCAGCTATTTTCAGTCGATCAGCTTTTTCTCAAGAAGGAAATTTAGGGGTTCCAATGGCAGATGAGAATAATAAATTATTTTTAAAATATCCAGATAACATCTATTCTGATTTTGAATCTTATGGTTTAACGGATTTAAATTATAAAGGCGATTACAATAGTAATACAATTTATTCGCGAGGAGATTTTGTAAAAATAGACGAAGAAATTGATTTTGATTTTAATGAAACAATGATTCAAAAAAATTCTGTTTTACCTTCTCGTTTTTTTGTTTGTTTAAGCAATGAGGGAGTAACAGCTAAACATCCTGTGGATTATACGAATATATGGAAAGAGGATAAATGTTCTAGAAATTTAAATGGTTGTTCTTTGAGGTTCAATGGTGGTATTCAAATTCCCTTTGGTTCGTTTCCTGCGACTTTAAGTTATGATTACAAATTACCAGGATCTTAATAAAAATCTCTTAGAAGAACTAAGAAAAGAAAGTTTATCTTCAGACGATGAAATTTGCGGTTTTTTAGTAAAAAAAAATAACGATTATTATTTTAAAAAAATGGCAAATATTCATCCAAATCCTAAAAATTTTTTTCTTATATCTCCAAAAGAAAGCGACTATTCTGATGGGTGCATAGTTTTTCATAGTCATCCAGAGCGTGTAAAAGAAAAAGGGTTTTCTGAATGGGACTTAGAAAATCAAAAATATTTTTATTTGCCTATGCTTTTATACAGTGTAAATAATGATGAGTTTTATTACAAAAACATATGATAAACATAATTTTAGAAGGTGTATTAGGAAAAACTCTAGGAAATTCATGGAGTTTGAATGTGAATTCTGTTTTAGAAGTTTTTGAAGCTATAGAGGCAAACACAAATAGAATAACAAAATTTTATAAAGATTTAGAAAAGATAATGACGCATTTTGTTGTTTATATAGATGATAAAATCATGCCTCATCATTTATTAAATAGTAAAATTTTAAATTCTGGATCTACAGTAAAAATACTTCCTATCATACAAGGATCTGAGCCAACTACTATGATAATAATTGGATTAGCTTTAATAGCTTTATCGATGGTTTTGGCGGTTGTATTAAGCCCAAAACAACCTAAAGATGTAAAAACCAATTCGACAATCATTGGTGGAATAAGAAACGTTTTGAATAGAAATATAGCTGTACCTATTGGTTATGGAAGATTGAGAATAGGAAGTGCGGTTATTTCTAATGATATCGGAATTTCTGATGCCGCCAAAAACAGTTACGCTGCTGATCGCGGAGGTGGAGATTCTTTTGCTGGTTATGGTGGAGGCGGTAATGTTCAAGTATACACAAAAATAAATTAATAAAATATTATGTTTGTAGAGAAAACCATACCTTCAGATCTAGCTGTAGTCGCAGTAAAACAGAATAAATTAGAAACGGATGAAAGACTAGTAACTACAGATTTAATTTGCGAAGGAACAGTTGAAGGCTTAGTTGATAAAGATGGCAATCTTTTAAAATACGTATCTGTAAATAACTCTTCTATTGATTCGAATTTGTGTTTGGGAAAAGGTGTTTATTATAACGATGTTCCTTTAATTGACGGTAAAGTAAATAAATTAAACTTTGTAAATCTTGGTTTTAATATATCTTATGGAGAAGAGGTGAGTAGTCCTATCAATGAATTTCCTTCAACAATACACAGGTATAATCAAAAAATATATTTGAATGAAAATGATTATACATTACTGAATAATAACGCCACAACACCAAGTCCATACATATCTACTAAAATATCTAATGTTTTTTCTTTTCAGAATGTAGGTGGCGACACTGTTGGAACATACGCTTCTAAAGGCGCTGCATCGAAAGAAGGTACTAATTTTGCTGGACTGCTATTACAATTAGATAGGGCTAAAAATGATTGTCAAGAGTTTAACCATAAAATACAAAATAAATATGCTGATTTAATTTCTGTTCAAGTTAGAGTAGATCAATTATTTGACACTGGTCTAGATGGAAGCACTGAGCCTTCCTCGTTAGTTTATGTTATTGAATTTAGTGAAGATAATTCTGCTGATAGACATTTTACAATTTGTTCGGTGGTGGGAGTGTCTAAATCTGGTTATGTTAATGAAGTTGTTTTTAAATTAAATCTTAATAATCAAAAACAAAATTCTTATTATCTGAAAATATATGCTTTAAGCAGAAAAATACATCCACTGAACCCTAAATCATTTAAAGAACTTTCTGTTTCATCGATAATAGAGAAGGTTACGAATAGAGGATCTTTTAATTATCCTTTTTCAGTTTTAGTAAAATCTTCAGTTAGTTCAAGACATTTTCAGTCTGATCCTCAAAGAACGTTTGATATGAAGATGTTAAAAATAAAAGTTCCGCAAAACTATGATCCAGAAGCGCGAGAATATGTTGATAATTGGAATGGAAATTACGATGGTTTTCTAAGATGGACTGATAATCCTGCCTGGATATATTACGATTTATGTACTAATTCTAGATATGGAATTGGTAATGGTAAGATTTTTGAAAAAGATCTTAACAAGTGGGAGCTTTATAAAATATCTAAATATTGTGATGAATTGATTAAGTCTAATGAACCCACAAGAGGCCCTGAATTTTCTTTTTATAGAAAAAATGACGATGACGAAAATTGTATATTTATTGCAAAAACAGATGGAATCTCGTTATCAAATTTTATAAAAAATTTCCCGCTACGAGGATTAATATTTTTATATGATTTGCTCGATTCAAATAATAATAAATTAGTTGTAGGGCTTAAAAAAATTATCTGGTCGATAGAAGATTTAGGAACATCGTTTAAAATAAAATTAATAAATGATTTTGGCCCAAGAAGAGCTTTTGAAAATGAGCCTACTGGAGATTTATTAAAATTTTTTATTGACTATTGTGCTTTTCAAGACACAACTGGAGATTTAACAATAAGAATAGCAAGATCTTTAAAAAATTCTGAATCAGAAGCAAAAACTCAAATATTAAATTGGTTTGCATCGAATGTCAATAATTCAAAATACTCTAGTTATATAAATTCTGTAATAAATAAACCTTGCTTTAATAACGATCTATCAGATGGATCTATTGTAAATGGAAAATGTTTGCCTAGAGTTAAAAATTTTAGAGATCCATTAGAAGCAAGATTTTCAGCAAACGTATTGATAGATAATGAAACAGATTGTTTAAAAGTTTTAAATGATTTGGCGTCAATTTTTAGAGGTTTAACTTATTATAAAAACAACTTCATAACAGCAACAATTGATGTCGATAAAAAGACTTCTTATCTTTTTAATAATACTAATGTAAAAGATGGATTGTTTACTTATTCAAGCGGAAGCTTAGAGGCTTTATATACTGTGGCAAAAGTAATGTATAAAGATAAATTTAATAATTTTAATGAACAGGTTGAAATAATTGAAGATACCAAAATGATGCGTGATTACGGAATCATAACAAAAGAAATTTTAGGTTTTGGTATTTCTTCTAGAGGTCAAGCCAGAAGAATAGGAACGTGGATGTTGGCTACAAATAGATTTGAAAACCAAACAATAGCTTTTTCAACAGATTTGCAAGGTCTAAATTTAAAACCAAGTGATGTAATTCAAGTGCAAGATCAATATAAAAATGATTCTTTTTTACAAGGAAGAGTTACTTCCGTTGATTATACATCAAAATTTATAACAGTTGATAGAAAATTAAATTTAAATTTAGCTGGTTGTACGATAAAGTTTATTTTTGATAATATTTCTAAATCAATAGAAGATTTAAATACTTTATCTTCAGTTTCTTTATCTGATGTAGATTCTTTAAATGCATCTGATGTGATAGAGTTGAAAATAGATAGAATAGAAAATAATACTAATAAAATTTATTTTGACGAAACTTATAATTACAATTTAATAACAAGAATTTTACCATCAGTGCCTTTTGTGATTATAGATCAAACGACGAATTATAGTAAAAATTTATATAAAGTTGTAACTATTTCAGAAGTTGATAATAATGAATATTCATTTTTTTGTATAAAACACGATCCTTCAAAATACGAAGCTCTAGATCAAAATGCTTTTGAAAATCCAAATTCAAACAGTATAAATAATACTATTGTATTTTCTTCTTATGATAATTTACAAGAAATAGATTTAACGTCATGTGCAAATTATTATACATTAAATCAAAAATTAACTTATAATAATGTTAGTAAGTCTAAAATAGACTATTATTTAAATGATGCTTCTTCGATATCTGCTGATCCTAATTTTGCTACTTTAACTATTAATTTTACAACAATATACGCTTATTTAGCATCAAACTCTAAAATAACTGACATTTTAAACGCTTCTGGAGGTATTATTTGTAAAGTCACATTCAAAAATCAATCTATTAAGTTCTTATCTCCAGCTTCATCTTATTCTAATAAAACCATTTTTCTTGGAAACTACTCATTTGGCGGACAAATATCAGCTTTATCTTCGATAAAATTTTATTTATACAACAAAAATTTCCAAATAATAGAAGTGTAATATAGTGTATGCCTGTAATTACTGGTCAAAATTTAACGGATTATGCGCCTTTTTTAATATCTGATTTGATATTAAGTAACAAAAGCGATTTTACTTCTTTAAATTATTCATTGTCTCCAGAAAGTTTTGGTTTACCTTTCGATTCAAAGTTTGTTTCTGGAAACATTGCTCAAAGTTCTTTAAATTTTTCTTTATCTATTGTTGATCCGTATAATGATAAAACGATAAGTAATTCTATAGTTTTATCGGATGTTTTTTCTGGTATTAAAGTCGATTTGTATACTCAAAATAGAGATTACGTAGGTAATCTAGTGCGAAATACTAATAACACTCAAATACAAATAGATTCAAAATCATTTTCTGATCTTATAGGCGGTTATACTGGTTTTGATAATCTTAATAATTTAAGAACGTTTTTCATTGATTTTTCTACTTATGATTTAAATGGTAGTTCTGATGTTTATTATTTTTTAGCTAATTATCCTAAAGTAAATATAACGGGTTTTGATATAAAAAATTTAAACCCCATTTCAGTAACTCCTTTAGTAGATGATTTCAAATTTTTAAAATCTGTTGGTATTTACGCCGTTCCAAACCCAAGTGTAGTTCCTTTGTCTGGAACTTATGATTTTGTAAATAGTGGTATTTTTACTTCTAGTTTTGATTATGAATCAAATAGATATCAACAAACTTTTTCTATATCTCCACCTTCTTATATTGACGCTGATTTAAACATAGCTTTGCCTTTTAATATTGTTGCGATTCCTAATGATTATTTATACACTGGTGCTTATTTTTTATCTTCAGGAATAAAGTCTTCTTATTACAATACAGATTCTGTACCAGCATCAATTAATAATATTACTGGTTATATAAGTTGTTCGCAGAATGTTTTTGATAAAAATTTAGACACACAAGCGATTGTTAAGTGGGATGCTATAAAAACAAATAATTCATTATCTTTTGAAACATATGTTTATGAAGATGGAGTGGATAATGCAAATTATGTATTCGCTTCTAATAACACTAACGTAGAAGCGATAAGTCAGATAAATTATGGCACTGGAGAAAATTTAATCCGTAATAGAGATCAATCAACTTACTATTCTGGAACTGAACCAATTTTTAAAACTTATGGTTCTTCAGGAATTTCTTGGTCTGATCATACTTTGTTTATAGATAATTACTATTCTTTGCCATTGAGTTTGTATAATACTGGTAAAAAATTAAACTATGTAACAGAAGTAAGAATAGCGTCTGGGATTTCTAATTCCTCAGAGTTGTATTTTGTATATTATTATGATTACGCTTCAGATGCTTTTAATATAAAACCAAGTGGCGGTCAATGGTCTGGAAGTATTTATACTGGAACGTATACAGGACAAAGATATACAACTGGTTTTTCTGGTTATAGTGGAAACGCTCCATCTCTTTTAAATTATGAAACAGGAATTCTTTTAGCTAAAAGAATCACTGGAAATTCTAATTTTATTCTTTCTGAATTTGAGCCAAAAGTAAAATTTCCGATAAAACCTAATAAAAATTACGAAATAAAAGTAAGAGCTTCGTATCAAGATGGTAGTTATTCAGATTTTTCAGAAACTTTAATTTTTAATTCTGGACAAATACAGAATGTTGTTACAGGAGTTTTTCCAAATAAATATGTTATTGATGGTCTAGGTGTTAGTGGATATATACCAAAATTCTCTGATTCAGATAGTTTAACAACAGGTACATTATATTATAGCGGTAGTAATAATTTAGTATTTACTGAATTGCCGACAACAACAACTTCAGAAAATTTATATAAATTAGTAGTCGAAGATAATATTGTAAAAAAACAATTAGATACAGGGAGCGGCACTTCTTTAATAGAAGAGTTTACGAAAGTTGGTCATACTTTTATAGTTGGAAACGTAGTAAGGTATGATGGAGCAGATTTTTATTTAGCTCAAGCTGACAGCGCTCAAAATGCTGAAGTACTAGGAATAGTAAAATCGATTGATGGAGATAAGTTTAAAGTTATAATTGATGGATTAATAACTGGTTTATCGGGTTTGACTGCTGGAACTGTTTATTTTTTATCACCAAATACCGCTGGAGCAGTTACCGCTACAGAACCAAGTACTTTTCTACAAGTTACAAAACCAGTTTATTTTGCTTTAACAAATACAAGTGCTAACGTTTTAACGTATCGTGGATTTGTAATTGGACCTACTACTGGATCATCAGGAAGTTCTGGAACTAGTGGAAGTAGCGGAACTAGCGGTTCTTCAGGAAGCAGCGGAAGCAGTGGGACTGCTGGCACTTCTGGAAGTAGTGGAAGCTCCGGAACTGCTGGCACTTCTGGAAGTAGTGGAAGTAGCGGAACTTCTGGTGAAAGCGGAACCAGCGGAAGTAGCGGTTCTTCAGGAACCAGCGGAAGCAGCAGCGGAACCAGTGGGACCGCTGGCACTTCTGGAAGTAGTGGTACTAGCGGAAGCAGCGGAAGCAGTGGGACTGCTGGCACTTCTGGAAGTAGTGGAAGTAGCGGAACCAGCGGAAGCAGCGGTTCTTCAGGAACTAGCGGAACCAGCGGAAGCAGCGGAAGCAGCGGTTCTTCAGGAACTAGCGGAAGCAGCGGAACCAGCGGAAACAGTGGCGGATCAGGTAGTTCTGGAACTAGTGGAAGCAGCGGAACCAGCGGAAGCAGCGGAAGCAGTGGGACTGCTGGCACTTCTGGAAGTAGTGGTACTAGCGGAAGCAGCGGAAGCAGTGGGACTGCTGGCACTTCTGGAAGTAGTGGAAGTAGCGGAACAAGCGGAAACAGCGGAACCAGCGGAAGCAGCGGTTCTTCAGGAACTAGCGGAAACAGCGGAACCAGCGGAAGCAGCGGTTCTTCAGGAACTAGCGGAAGCAGCGGAACCAGCGGAAACAGTGGCGGATCAGGTAGTTCTGGAACTAGTGGAAGCAGCGGAACCAGCGGAAGCA
>Ga0209500_10000712_pt1 | contig 27526 bp, 44 predicted proteins | sample S_140212_EF_Meta_FD_187323 | JGI IMG/M metagenome (GOLD analysis project Ga0209500, IMG submission 187323) | Freshwater microbial communities from Lake Simoncouche, Canada to study carbon cycling - S_140212_EF_MetaG (SPAdes) (version 2) | ecosystem: Environmental > Aquatic > Freshwater > Lake ...
TTATATCTGTAATTACAACATCTTCTCTTGGATTTTTATATTCAATTTGTTTTAAACCATCACTGTGGTATTGTATTGCATGAATTCTTGAATCAACGGAATCCCAAAATTGTTGATCATTATCAATAATATGGCAACGTCTTTCTGGAAACTGAGTATCTGCTGTCTCTAGATAAATTTGTTTATCAATTGGTATAACTGTTAAATGCATAATTTACCTTTAAGTTTTAATTATATAATTTAATACTAATCCTGGTTGAAGAACAGAAGTAGCTGATCCTGCAAAGTTAGCAGATAATGTATGATCGTGAGATTGTCCACCCCCAGTATTTTGAGTATCTTTACTGTTTGGGTTATTATAAAAATTTACGTTAGGTATTGCTACTCTAAGTGTCATGGACTCAGCCGCTGGTGCACCAGTTGTAAGATTATGAAGATGTGATGGTATTTGGTTTGTTGCTAAAGTTGTAGCACCCGTTGATCCCGCAATGTTTCCAGTTGGAGTTACTGTGTTTGCACCAATTGATTGTGCTAAAGCTTTTGAATTTGCTGCACTTACTCCTACAACTGTTCTATCAGTTAAATCTGGAACTAAAAAAGAAGCACCTGATCCACCATATGTATAACCAATGACTGCAAACAATGCAGCATATGTAGTTGTTGAAACTGATTGACCATTACATAATAAAAATCCAGATGGAATTGAAGCTGAACCCCAAGGAACAACTATTCCAGTATTCACACCTTGGATACCTGTTAAGTAGGCTCCGTCGTAATTATATTTTGTTTCTGCGTAATTTGCCATAATTATTTATCTCTATATGTCCAACCAATTGTTGCATTACCTGAATATACTAAAGTAAATCCAGCCCCTTGAGTTGCAATAACTAAGTTGCCTGAGGTATTTGCTATATTACTTCCGTTGGGATTGATTGTCAAATTGTTAGTATTAAATTTATAGTTTGAATCAATAATCGAAACTTCATCACCAGCAACTGGGGACGCAGGTAAAGTTAATGTCCATGCTGCAGTTGATGTATTAGCAAGTATTTGTGCTCCTGCTTGAACAGTTACAGTTGTAGTGGCTGCTCTCCATACTCTAGATTCAACAAGTTCTCCAACATTAGTACCATCTGAATACAAAACATGTCTATTTCCTTGAGCTAATAAAACACCAGTTCCAGAAGCTGTTTTAACTGTTAATGAATTATTTGAATGTACTGTGCTGTCTATAATATTATAAACTTTTTCAACGCCATCTGGTACAACAACAGTCGTTGCTGCACTTAATGTTCCAGTAAATTCTATTGTAGCGTTTCTAGCATTAGAAATTGTAGCATCTGTCATTACTAACGTTGTGTTAGTAGATGTAAGTGCTATAGCTTGATAGCCAGCAATTGCTTGTTGTAATAAGTTTAAATTTGTATTTGTTTTATCACCCCAGGTTCCAGAGTTTTCCCCTGTTACCATTAACTCCAGTTTGAGGTCTGTAGAGAAACTAGATGCCATAAATTTCTTTTAAATTTGTAATAATATCTAATTTTAGTTTGATTAAGCCGCTATGTCAACAACCGCCCAATTGTTAGTTATACCTATATCTACCACTGCCCAAGCACTTATAAATACCCTGCCTACATAAGTAGTCATTTGTAAACCAGTAATTTCTGGTGCTACATCTATAGTTATAGACACTGAATTTATAGTAGTTGTTGCAGATACAGAAGTTACATTTACTAATGTATTTGCATCTAATTCAGCTGTTCCTAAACTTAAAGAAATTGCGTTTCCAGTTAAAAATACAGCAGCTGCAATATCAACTTCTTCATCTCCTATAGAGATAGTTAATAAACTTCCATTTACATCTACATTAGCACCTGCTGTAATAGAAACCGTTGCTACTGTAGTTGCTAAAGATTGTCCTGTAACAGTTGCATCAAAATCTATTTGAGCAGATATTGTTCCAGTAGTTGTAGCAGAACTTATTCCAGTTAAAGTAAGACTAGCGTCTCCTGTAATAGATAAAGTTCCAGTAGTCGTGTTTAATTGATTACCAGTTACATCAACTTCTTGTGAAGGGGTAAGAACAGCATCTGCTCCAATAGAAATATCCATTCCACCGATATTGCCCCACGAACCATACCCCCACGATTCAGTGCCCCAAGGTAAATTACCAGGAGAAGTTACTTCTACTTCTTGGCTTTGTCCAGCTGTTAAATTTCCGACAAAAGTTGTAAGTAAATTAGTATCTAAATTTATTATTGAATCAGCAGTTATAGAAACTGTATTAGATGTAGAAGTTAATTGTTGTCCTGTAACATCAGAAGAAACATCTATTAAAATATTTGCACTATTTTGTTCAGAACTTAATCCTGAAATTTGTCCCCATGCTGCAGAACCCCAATTAGAGTTTCCCCATGTGGTAAGAGTACCAGGTGACGTTACTGTTACTGTAATATCTGCCACCTGGCCCTCCTAAAATTATGCGATTCTTAATATAGCTGCTGCTGATGTAAATGCTGGAAATACGATTGTAAACGTTCCTGATGTTGCAGTTTTGTCAGCACCAAAATCTAATACGCAAACTGATTTATTAGTAGCCGAAGTATTATAAATTAATGCTCCTCTAGCAGTTAATGTAACTCCAGTAAAAGATAAATCTGCAAAATCTACTATACCAACAGAACTATCTAGTGATACTTGTTGACTTTGTAATATTCCACCGCCTGCTACATATTGTCCAGAGTTAGAAACTTCTCCTGAAGCTGTGTAAACTGTAGTAGCTGCGGATAAGTTAGCCGCTGACGTATATAATGCTAATTTAAAAGCTTGTCCTGAACCTGAATCGAAATCGTGTACTCCACCTAAAAGTTCTGACTTAAATGTGTTGCACACTGCTTGTGTTATTGCCATATATTGTACTCCTTATAGTTATTATGGTGATGGTGACGGTACTTTGATTCGTAACGTTCCATCTTGAAATTCGTCTCTACGTCTTCTACCAGTTTGTTCCAACGTAAATCCTTGTAATGCACTATTATACTTCTCTTGATATAGTTTGTACATATCCATGGGTCCTTTTAAATATGCAAAAGCTTCTACTAAACAAGCATAAAGTAATAATTCTGGAGCATTAACACTTATATAAGTTTCTGTATTTGTTGGGCTTAATCCATCTGGTGTATAAATATAATCTAGTTCTACTACAAAAGCCGCACTTGGTGTAGGAGCTACCTCAATAGCATTTTCTCTAAAAGTAGCATAATATTTAGGTGTTCCAGTATCTCCAGAAGAGTTATATTCTGTTATAAAAGTATCATCTCTTGGCTCTAAAGATATTTGAATATTTGAAGCATTAGTAACAACAACAGATCTTACAATTAAGGCTCTTCTATCTGTATTTGTTCCAGATGAGCCTGATGAATTAGGTAAGGCTAAATATTTATTATTAGCTGTAAAACTAGATGTTGCATATTCTCTTGCATAATCAGCATCAGCTTCTCTAAATATTTTAAATTCAGCATCTCTTATAAAACCATCTACTATTGTAGATGTTAATACTTCAGATCCTACTTCTGTATAATTTCTAATTTTTGCAACTAGTTCAGTGTATGTCATGTTATATCTATTGTTATACTTCCTAAAAAAATATTTGCTTGTCTATTAGCATTAATAATATCTCCACTTATTCCAGGCTCCATACCATTTGAAGTATATTGTCCTGGCCAGTAATATAAATCTAATAATACATCACAACCACCTCCAGGTCTAACATCTGGTCTAGCAAATTGTAATGCTTGTGCATCCCCACCTGGAGATTTTAATTCTAATTGAGGTTGTTTTGCTTCATATTCAGAAAAATGTACCCATGATCCGTTCCATTCTCTAACCATTTCAACATATGGAAATTGCATACCTGAACGATCAGATATCGCCATTGATCTTTTGCCTTTAGAAAATACTGGCATTTACCAACCTCTTGGAAAATATACTTGTGGTGTTATATATAGACTAGTTCTTTGACTATCTTCGTTTAATGCTCTTTGCATTTCATCTTCGTATGCTAGTTTTAACATATCAACTTTTTCTGGCATTTTCTTTTGTGCTAAATAATAAGCAAGTCCTGATACCATACATGGTATAAATCTATAAGGAAGATTAGCATCATTAGTATATGCACCAGCGTCTTCAATTCTAGCAATGTAATAATATTTTAAATAAGTATATTGAATTCTATCTGGAACTTGATATAAATAAATTATAGGCTGTACTTGTCTATTAACATAATACTGCGAAGGTTGCCCTGTTTGACCTTTATTAGGTAAAGATGCATAAGTAGATCTATCAATTTTAGTCAATGATAAGTCGTTCGTAGATTGTCCTGGTGTTCCTCCAGAACTAGACACATAAGCTTCTAGGACGTCACTACAATCAGATGGAGTAGTATATGTAGCTTGACCAGTAGTTAATGCTTGATCATACAATTTTACTCTCCATAAATGAACTCCTCTATTACCCCATTCTGAAAATAATATATTTAAACTTCTTCTAGCTGATTTAAGATCATATCCAGAATTAGTTCTAATACCTACTCTTTCATAAGATTCTTCAATAACTTCGTCTATTGATAGATTAAATGATGTTGTTCCAGAAGTAGTCATTTATATAAGTCCTCCATAATATTTCTTTTGAAAAGGTTTAGTATACACTAACCCACCTTTACTTTTCTCCTCTACTTTTTCTGGTGTTTTTGTTTCAAATTTGACTGCTTTATATCCAGTAGATTCTTCTGGTTGAGCAGAAGACTGTCCTGTAGTATTAGTTTTATAATTTATATAATCTTGTGGTGTAGCTGTAGAAACAGCGGATACAATTGTACTAGGATCAGGTAATCCTCCTACTAACATCTTATTAACTTTCTTTTTAATTATTCCACCTTTTTTTTCAGGCATAGGATCTAATTTAAAAGCATATTGCCCAGTTTTATTAAAATCTTTTTCTTGTTTCATTTTAGATTTAGCTTCATTAAGTTGTCTGATGTACTCTTTATTACCAAGTCTTTTCATCTTTTGAATTTCTGTTTCTTTATCGTCAGACATTAAAATATACCTTTAAATTTAGTTCCTCTTAATTCTTTTCTAGATCCTCTAACTGATCCACCTTTTGCTTTACCAAGTGGTATAGTGTAAGAAATCGTTCCTTGTTTAGTTTTACCTTTTCTAAATTCATTATCAGATGTTCCTAAAGAAGCTCCAGCTGTAAGTGTTCCTTTGCCAATTTCTTTTTGAATATCATAACTTACTCCTTTTCTTGTAGTATCCATTTTAAAATCATCTGGATACTTATCTGTGTCTTTATCATAATGAATACCAACTCTTCCATAACCAGGAGTATGTAAATATAAACTTGCTCCTTTTGTTTTCTTTTCAATATTTTGATCAAAAGAAGTAGAAGCTCTTACTTGTGGTTCAACTGCAAAACCTTCTCTTTCCATAGGTCCTTGTTTTTCAATTAAGTCTCCATCTTTAGCTTTCTTTTTAGGAAATCCTTTTTTCATATTGCTATAAGCTTCTTTAGAAATAGTTGATTCAGATTTAGGTCTACTTATGCCTAATCTTTTTCTACGATTAATATTTGCCCAAAGTCCACGTTTTGCTTTTCGTGCACCACGTAACTTGCCATCCATTTCTTTTGGTAATTGTGCTCTAGATATTGCCATTTTTAGCCTATTGGTGAATAGACAATTTTACCATCTATTTTTTGAGCCTTCAAGTATTGCTTCCTATTACCATTTACTGAATAACTACAATGAACCCATCCACTATTAGGATCATTCTCATTCCAAAACTCTAGTATACATTGATCATAATCAAGGTTCTGTACTATCCAATCTGCTAAATCTTTGTTAGCTATACCAAATATTTCAAAATCTGCTGCTTGTCCTTTGGTATGCTGACTTTTAGATGAAGAACCTATAGCTTCACAAAGTGCCGCGGATCTATATCCAGAACTCACGGACACTGGTACTTTAAAATTATTACGAATTGGTTGTAGTATATTTTTACATAACCACATTAAATTAGTTATGTGTTCATCACTTGGATTATTCTCAATTCCAAGTCTTATAGCTTCTTGTGATTTTGTTAATTCATCTAATGTAAAATTTTCACTTAATATCATTTTAATAAAAATAAGTATAATATGTCCAAACTGCTATATTAAAAATTAGTATTGCTTCTATCATTTCTTAACTTATGTATAACCTCAATAACATGTTTTTCATACTCTTTATTTGTAGAAAAGTTATCTAATGCTTTAGCCATTGCAATAGGATTTCTATTAAATGACATGTCTCTTATTTTTCTAAATTCAGAGTATACCTGTTTTGTATTTAATATTTCAATATAATATTTAACAGAATCGCATTTAGTTTTAAAGACTCTTACTCTCCAAGATATTGAATCTGGTTGTTTATAAGGCAACATACCATCTTTAGACCATACTCTAATTCCATATAGGTTATTACCTTCGGTAGCAAATCTTGATTGACCATAATCACTTTCAACTATAGCTTGTGCTATCATTAATTCTCTATTTATTCTTTGATTTGTTGGAAGGTCTAGATAGATGTAATCTATACATTTGTTTAAGGCTTGAATGAATTCTTTATTGTTATGATATTCAAACCTCGGAGGACCGAAACCCAGGTTATTCTTGACCCAGGTAATTATGGCTGATTCCGTCTTCTTCTTTGCTATCGGATTCGGAAAAAAGGTACCAAGCAAGAATGCCGCTAAGGCTATTATCAAATACTTTACTATTAAACTCTTTATTGTCATGACATTTACAATGATTTAATAAGCAGCATCCAACTGCAAGGTTGTTAATACAATTAATCTTGTTTAACTTCTTTGATTCTTTTAACGCCATGTTTATCTACTTCTACTATGGCTTTTACTTCTTTGCAAGACCATGAAGTAACATTAGGGTTACCATCACGTTCTACTTTTCTTTTTTGTTCTAAACAATCTGCAATTGTAGCTTTAGGAGAATATCCTTCTAGCTTACCATTCATATACATTAATAATGCAAATACTGCTTCAATCATTACTTTCCTCTAACTGAATCTAATTCTTTTTCTAATTTATCTACTTTTTTTTCTAATTGAGATATTAAAACTTTAGTATGAACATTTTCTTCTAATTGTTTTGTATGTTTTTCTATTGTTTTAGCTTGATACTCAATTAACATAAATAATTCTTGATTTTTAGGGGTTTGATCTGCTTTTTTAAGAAGATCTTGAGCCATTAATTTCTCATTAGTTTCTAATCTATTTAATCTTTCAACAATACCAAAATAAGTCCATACTGCTACAACAATAGCAGATACAATAGCAATTATATTTTTAATAGGTAATGCTACACTTGTTTGATCACTTAATTTAAATTCGCTACTCATTTTTTCTCCTTATCAATTATATCATAAAAAAAGTTATCAGTATTATCTGTAACTAATCCTTTGTTTTCGACATTCCAAATTGTAGTTTGGACTTTATAATCAGGTATAGATGATGAAGTAGTAAAGCTAGGAATACTCCACAAAATACGATTATTAGGCTGAACTGCGTAATTACCGTTATCAAGAGCCAAAACATGTCCACACTTATGTTGGTCAGGGATTTCAGAATGCTCCGTATCGCTAATGTTAGGCTCTGGATGTGCCCAATCAACCGTAAATAAATACTCACCATGATAAACTTTGTTTTTATTTTTACTAAAATATTTACAGCGTTGACCTTTTAAAAAATCAAAAACAGTAACACTAGGATAATAACTAAATGAATTCCATAACTGCAGATCTTCGAGATCTTGATGTTCCATCTGTGTGCTATGCAAAGTATTGCCGCTTCCTCTTTGAATAAAAGCAGAGATAGGAAGTCTCCAATAGACTGCACCGTTCGTAAGTAAACAATGAAACAAGAGTGCACGGCCGCTAATACTCCCCAAACCAAAAACCACGCATTCTTCAGTTTCTCCTTTATGTTCTCGTAAGTCATATAAATATTCCCTTCTTATTTTACAATATATTGGTGGTATGTTAGCATTTAAATAAGACATATAGCAAGTAGTTTATATACTACTATTCTACTATCTTCAATTTAAATATTTCCTTTAAATTATGTTCTCTATCAAGGAATTTGTACTCTATTTTGTGAACTGTAAAATCTTTTTCAATTTTATTGCATATAGTTTCTGGATCAAATTCTCCACAACTATAGACATCAAATTGCATTAATGCAGGATGCACTTCGTCCCATACGTGCATTACTATGTGTGATGTTTCTATAATAGCAGCACCAGTAATACCACGATTACCAACCATATTAGAATATTTAACATACGGACCCATCATTGCTTTCATTCCGATTTCAGAAATAAATTCTTCTAACCAACGCCTAAGAAACTCCTCGTCCATCGGAGGCCGATAGACTTCAGCACGTACAATTAAATGTTTATGTACTAGTAATTTATTTTTTTCCATCTCTAAACGAAACTTTACCTAACATTTCCATCTTCGTCTAGCTTGTCGTAATCTTGAATTAGGATCCTTTGCTGCCTTAGGAAACATTTTCATTTGACCTGCTGACCTAGCACAATAAGATTTTCTTCTTGTAGCTCTTCTTCCTGTTGGCTTGTCTTCTGTTACTGCTGTGGATAATTTAGAGCCTGGATTCTCTCTTCTATATCTTGCAACGCCAGCTTTAGTCATGCCAGCGCCAGATTTAGTGGCTCTATAGTATTTTTTTGTTTTAGGTGGTTGAACGTCTCCTCCTCGTTTCATTCCTGAAACAAGTTGCATTACCGATTCTTGGTAATTTAAGACTCCGTCTTCTACCATTATTTATCTATAAATAATATTATGCTTAATGCACTATTATTACTAACTACACCAATGCCATTAACTATTCCTGTTCCATTTCGTTCTGCATAAAGAACTCCATCTTCAGGAAGATTTAATGTTTGTGTTTGGTTTGCACCAACACTAATTGGAATATAAACTTGTGTATTTGTAGAAACGCTAACAGTTGTACTATTTGCAAGACCATTAATAACTGCAGTTCCAGCAACTCCAGTTGACTGAGCTACGTAACCTCTTAATCTTGTAGGTCCAGTAAATAAAACTAAAGTAGAAAGATTACTTGCAACAACTACTGGTTTTACATCTGATTTAAAACTCATTTTTTCTCCTTTAATTAAGGAGCTCCGAAGAGCTCCTTAAAATTAATTAATTATACTGTAGCACTAAATGGTGTAGCCACTGCTCCTGTAGCACCAGATACTACTTCTACTTTATATCTGTTTGCTCCAACTGCTGTAGCTTTAATATTTGCTCCACCTACTCCACCTGTAGTTGTACCACTTAAAGTAATGGTATCAGATGCAGTTACTGTACTAAATACTAATGCAGTAGTAGTAGAACCAAGAATAGCTGTTCCTACCATAGTATCGCTGCTATTTGCAACTTTTACTATAAAATTTCCAGTTACTGTTGTTGAAAGTACAAATTCAAAAGTTGCACCAAGATTATTTTGCTGATTTGGATCAGTTGGATCATTTGGAGCTGTTGAATTTACAGCTGGTAATGTAAAAGTAGCTGTAGCTGTACTTGTGTAATAGATTTGTTTTCCAGCATAATTTTCAACATCTAATGTTAAACCTGCTGCTGTCGTTACTGAGTTTGATGTTCCAGCACTAATAAAACCTGCTAATGATTTTACTGGTCCTGAAAAGGTTGTTCTTGCCATGTTTTTCTCCTGTATAGCGGTTAAGCTTTGTAGTCTCTATACCGTCTGTCTAGCCAGTCTACAAAACTATTAATCTAGAATATTGTTAATTATAAAAGAAAAAGGGGCCAGAGTAAACTCTAGCCCCTTTTAGAAATTGCTTAATTAACTATTAAGCAGCTCCTGGAGTTCCGAAGATTCCTCTAGGATCAGACCAACCGAAGCTGTATCTTTCTCTAGCTTTAAATCTAACGTTACCAGTATCAAAATCGCCTTCAATAGCTGTTTTGATTGGACTTCTAACGAATTGTTTTAATCCATTAGGAGCATCAGTTAAGATAAAGAATGCATCAGTATCTGTTAAGAAGTGGTTAACTCTGTAACCTTCTGGAATCATTCCCATATTCTTAATAGCATTGATGTCGTTATCCGCTGTGCTGACTCTAAGAGGTGATCTTAGTACTCTCTCAGCAGTAAATTGTTGTTCTTTTGGAATAACTAATTTTCTACCTTGAAGAGCGATTTTTAAACCTCTCTCGTCAACGAAACCTGCAATGTCAATCAAAGATTGCTCTAATGAAGTTTCGTTAAGATCCGCTGCAGTTGCTAAAATGTTAGAAAATGTTCCACCATTAGCAAGAGGATGGTTGCTAGCTAAAAGCTGAACTCCGTCACCTCCTGTGTATGCAGAATCAAATCCATTATTTAGAACCGCTGCTGCTTTAACTTGTTTAGTATTAGCCATTGATCTAGCTAATGCTCTTGTGTAACGAGAAGCAAGTCTGTCGTAAAGGTTATCCTCGATAGCTTCCTCAGTGATAGCAAACGCTAAAGCGATTGTTTCATGAGTGTATCTAGCAGTGTAAGCTTCGTTAGCTTGATCAAACACTACTGGTGCACCTTCTTGTTTAACTTCAGCACTTCCGAAACCTGATAACATAACTTCTTCTTCAAACGCTCTGTCCGAAGTTTCAGTCATGAAGATTTCTGCATGCTCATTCTCGTATCTGCTGTATTCCAGGCCGAATAGTGCATTCAATCCTGGCTCTAGTTCTTTAACTAGCTGTGAACGTGATATAGCCATATTTTATTCTCCTATTATAGTCCTGGTGTACCACTTCTGTAGAAGTGATTGTTAATGTATACCATAATGTTGGCACCCGTTGCATTAGTGTCGCTATTATCTGGATCTTGTGCAATATCTATTGCTTTCACGTTTCCAGTAACCGCTGCTGTAGATGTACTTACATCTAACTGTACATACGAAATACCAGTTTTAGTATTACCTGTTGTATCTGTTACAAAATAATTGCTGAACAGACATGTAGTCGCGAATGGTTCATCCGCATTTATTTCAAACACAGTCTCTGGACCGTCAATTACAAATGCAATAATGTCAGTTGCAACTGTTGAACCTGGAAGATAATTTTTCCAAGTCGGTTTTTGAGTTGTTGGATCTGTGTAGAAACAGCCATTAAAAACACCCACGATAGCAGTTGACACGTTATAAGGTGCTCTTGAAATTGTTCCATCTGAAAGAGGAACAACTAAGTCACCTTGATAAATAGTCGTAGTATTAGTTGATAATACTCTGTATCTATTTTGAGCGTTAATGAATGGACTTCCATTTAGTTGTCTAGCTGGTCTTAAGCCAAACTTTTCATTAATGTTAGCCATGTTTTTACCCGTTTTAAAGTTTATATTAATTTGGTAGGTATTACAAAAAAATTACTTTTTTCTTCCACCACCAAAAGTTACACGAGACTGTCTACTAATGTTAATAGGCATCTCTGGTCGCTGTTCCTTCATTAAATCGTTGTCTACAGCTTGTATTTGTTCTGAACTTCTTTTTTTAAAGTAGTCAGAGCGCTGCTCAACTATTTCTTCAGGTATCCTTGCCAGCACAAGGCCTCCAACCCCGATAAACCCCTGATGTTTTCCATCACTGATAACAGGATAGTCATGTTTACCAATTTGGGAAGTTAACTCTTCTGCCCTAACTAGTTCATAACCTTCTCTAAGTTTCTTTGACATGTTTGCACTGTCTTGAAACCCAGCTGCTTCAGCTCTAAGCCATCTGTGTTTAAATCCATTTGGCGCAGGCGGTGCATCTAAGTTAGATGGTTGAACCCATGGAGCTCTTCTTTTTTCTTTGGACTTAAGCTCCGAGTCGCGTGAAGTCCTTTTTATATTTTCTTCGCTCATACTAATTAGCCTCCTTCACGTATTTTGCGTATTCTTCTAGTGGCACCCCTAATTTGTTAGCAATAGCTACTTGTGATTTGGTGAGTCTCACTGTTCTGCGTCCAGTTTTTCCTCTATTAGCGGAAGCAACAGTCTGGACTGGTTTCTTTTGCTCCTGCTTATCTTCAGCAAACTTATGAGGATATACATCCTTCATTTGTTTGTTGATTTCATTATAGTACTCATCACTATCCAGGTCAAACCCTTCACTTTGTAGTTTTTCATGGATTTGGAATGCAGTATTTGTCATGAATTCATCAGATCCGAACCAAGTGTTATCTTCAGCCCATTTCTTAGCTTTAGGACTTGGAGTAACAGCTTTTCTTTCAAACTGTTGATTTTGTTCAACATTTTGAGTTTCTTTAGCTTCTAGTTCAGCATCTTTTTTTTGCTTTTCTCTTGAAGCAATAGATAATCTTGCTCTTTCCTTCTCAACAATTAGTCTTGAAAGTTCTTCGTTTGCAGCAATGATGGCTTCTGGATTTTGAGTCTCAATAGCTTCTTTAAGTTTTTTCTTAACAGAATCTTTTTCAGCATCAATCCTAGCATCGTATTGTTTAACATAACTATCATCAACTTCTTGAAACTTCTTTTGAGTGTCGTTATATTTTTTTTGCAAACCTTGAGCATAATCTAAAGCAGCTTGTTCTCGTCTTTCAGCTTCACGCATCTTACGAGTAAGTTTATCTATTCTTTTTTGAATACCTTCACTATATGTGCTTAGATCTTCTGCATTAGCAGGTTTATCTGCTTGTACAGTTTCTTTAGCTTCTTCTTTTTCTATTACATCAACATCTACTTTTTCTTTTTTAGAATCGTGCGATGCATAGCCTAAATCTACTTCTCCTAGATTTAGATTTGGTTCTTTTTTTTCTTCCTTTTTTTCGTCTAGTTGTATGGTTGTCTCCTTAACGTCTTCTAAGTCTAATTCGACTTCTAAACGTTTTTTTTCGTCTACCATACATACTCCTTAGTTTAGTACAATTGCAAAATAGATTCAGGACTTTTAATTGTACTAATGATTTCATCATCATTAAGAATCCTAATCTCTCCTCCATCTATTTTGAATCTAGCTCCAGCATAACGTCCAAATAGTACCCACTCATTTAGTTTGCACCACGGACCGTTCGTGAACTTTTGTTTGTCTTGATAACAAAGGTTTCCCATTTTTAATACATAACCGCATACAGATGTCATCTGTATAGTGTCTAATGTATTATCTGATAATAAGATGCCGCCCTTTGTTCTTTTGGCACCAGAATGAACCAATACCAATAATCTCCAACCTGTTGGAGTAGGTAATTGTTCCAATGCTGATTCTTGAATGTCTTCTGGCTCTAGTCTTTTCTTTTCTTCTTGCTTGTAAGATTCTAAAAGTCCCTCTTTAAGTTTTGGTACTTCCGAATTTGTCTCCGTCTTTGTCGTCATCAAATAGCTCCTGTTTTTTCTGCAGGTCAGTGAGATCCTGTAGCAGGGTTTCTAGACCCTGTATTTTTCCTCTAATATACATAAGATCTTCAATTTTGTCTACACTGTACACAGCGTTATCTTTTAAACGCTCTACAGTCTTTTTTATATGATTTTTTATGTATTTAAAGCTATCGTAATCTACGGACATTAAAATGTTTTTTCTATTTTTAATAAAGTTATATTATCAATATATGGAGTATTTACATTATTGCAAGAAAAAAGCAATAATAAAATAACTAGGTATTTCATTACCCGTTTTCTTGTTCTTTAGGTTGTGGTTTATTCGCCATTGTTCTAGCTACTGACTCAGCACTCCTGCCCACGACATACCCTCCAAGACCTATTTGTAATAATGTCCATACATCTCCTGGAAGAGTTATAGTTATAGAAGCTTTAAAGAAAAATAATATTACTGGTCCTAATACATAGTTCCATATTAATATAAATATTAATACGTACATAAGTAATGGTCTCCAACTAGATGCAAACCATCCAGCTTTAGCTTCTGCTTCTATAATTCTAGCTGCTGCTTGAAGTTCTTGTGTATTAGATTGTAGTAACTGAGTCTGTAAATCTGCTTTTAATCTTTCAGCTAAATCTTTATCTGGAACAGCTTTTTCAATTGTATTAAATAAAATCTTTGCAAGAGGTGCAACAGCTCCTAACATTTGTAACATTGATCAAATTTCTCCTTTCTTCTTATACCAAGATATGGGTATAATTTCAACATAGTCTCTACTGCTTTTTCTCCAGAAACTTTCCATGTCCATGTTTGTTTAAATGATTTTTTATCATTAAATCTTAATCTATTTTTTCCTATATAACCTAATTTAAAGTAATCATAAAATCTTAATATGATATCTTTGTCCGTCATTTGCACTTGTGCTCTTAAATATCTTCTTTTTTGTTCTACTTTTCCCCAAAATCCAAATGATCCCTCACCTTCAAATACTCCAGCAAGAAATATTAATTTTTCTTTATCTGTTAATGTATTAAAACTACTTTGTTCCTGTGAATTTAAAACCTTTGACTTGAATTTTTTCATTATGACCTGGATATACATTTTTTTCAGAAGATTGTCTATAAGGACATGCTTCTAAACTGTCTTTTTTTAACCCCTGTGGATTAGGTCCTTTTAAAGGTGGTGGTCCAGATCTTTTACCTATCATTTTGTTTTTTTAATCTAGCTTTATTCTGCTCTTTCATTATAGTGTTTTGAATATTTACACCCAATCGTTGAGCCTGCATCTGTTGTTGAGCTTGTACTTTCTCTTCATCAAAATCTAACTTATCTTCAAATTGAGTTTGTTGTTGATCTAATTTCTGTTCATCAAACTGAGCTCTTCTTTGTATATCTGCTGCTTTTAAATCTAGTTCTCTCTGTTTTAAAGCAACTAGAGGATCTTGTTGAGTAGTTGATGCCTCCTCTTGAAGTAATCCCATAGTTAATTCTGTAATTCTTTTTGCAATTAAAGCATCTGCCTCAATTCTAAATGCATTTGGATCAGCTTGTTCCAGTTGTGCATAGTTTGGATCTTGTTTCATAGCAACGTATGTTTCCATTGTAGCTTTCAAAGATATGTGTTCAGCTATATGACCTTGGAATAAAGCATATACTGGAGGATTAATCTGCACCATTCTGCTCTGCATAAACATTTTATGAGCCATAATGTGTGCATCATGATCTTGTTCAGCAAAAGCTTTTGGTAATTTCATTTGTAAGCCTTCCATATTTTCAATTGCTGGATCTTTTGGAGTAGGTTTTTCTGGTTTTAATAAAATTTCATCAATATTTTTAGTTCCTAATGCAGAATAAACACGTCTATATGCTTCATACACGTTGTGAATCTGTGGATTTGTTTGTGCAATCTGTAATTGTGTTTGTGCAAGAGTAATTCTTTGTGCCATTGAGAAAATATTTGGATCTGCAACTGGTAAAACATCTACTCTGTCATCAAAGTCTGTTTGTTTTATAGTTCTTTCACCACCATAAACATCATAAGGATAAATTGGAGGTAAATATTCTGAAAAAACTCTTGCTAATAATTTAAATTCTTGTTTCATAGCATAATAACATCGCTTATGAATAGCCGACATTACTTTTGCACCTCTTTCTAAAAGAGCGATTGTTGTTCCAACTGCCGCTTGTTGATTTCCGTCACCAACTTGCATGTTAGCAATACCCGCGAATCGCTGACCAGCTTCAACACAATATCCTAAAAGTTGCTGTAGTACTGCACTTGGTTCTTTAAATGGTAATAATTGAAATTGATCTTTAATATTTCCACCTGGAGCATCTACATCTCTAAATTCTCCTGGTTGAATCGGTTGTTGGTCATCTCTAATTCTCATTCCTCTAGCTTTAAATCCAGCAGGTAAATTAGATAATGTACCAGCATCAAGTAATTGTCTTAATGCAGAAGTAGCTGCTGTAGATAAACCACCAATCATATGAATTAATCCAAAACCATAAAAACCTAGTCCTGGTAAAAATTTATAATGAATAAAATAATTTATCTTGCTTGCTTTAGGATCTTCTTTTTTATAATTTCTGTAGATAGATAAAATTTCTTGAGAATCTTCATCAATAGTTACAATGTATGGAATTTTTACATTGTCTTCATCTTCAATATCTAAATCAACATGCATTTCTAAAATAGTATAAGTGTCTTCTCCTTCAGCTGCTTTTCTTACACCTTGTATTTCATCATACTTCTGTTGAATATCTGTTGTTTTATTTTGTGGTTGTTTTAAATCTATGTCTCTATAAAAACCAGCCACTTGTTGTTTTCTAATTTCATTTTCTGTCATCTTAATGATGTGAGTTATTCTTTCACAATCTCTAAGATCTGTTAGATAATATGGAACAACTAAATCTTCTGCTGGTATAAATTTAGATACAGCTCTTTCCATTACTTCATCGTAATAAACTTTTTTAAATGCTGATCCTGCTAATGGAAGATAAAATAATAATTGATCGAACTCTGGAGTATATTCATCCATTCTTTCCATTAACATATAATTCATGAAATCTTGAACACGTTGTGCTTGATCTTCTCTGTCTGAATTTTGTACACCTATAATTTGTGTTCTTACTGGTCCTTCTGGAGGAAGTAATTCTTTATAGGCTTGTGCTTGGAATTGAGTTACAGCTTCTGCAAGTAATGGATGTGTTACTCCTGAAGCTCCTTGGAATGGTCTAGTCTGTGTAGTATATTTAAATCCTAGTAGATCTAGACCCTTTGTGTAGCTTTCTTCCCAATCTTGTCTAGTTTCTTTATCGTTTTTATAATCTGAAATTAATTGAATAGCTAAATCTTGAAGATCTCTTTCGTCCATTTCCTCAGCAAGATTTGCATAAAAATTATCTTCAACTGGTTCTTCTGCTGGAGGTTCTTGTCCTTCAATAACAACATCCACTGGTTCGTTCGCTGAACCAACTGGTTGCATTTCTCTATCTGTTACATTTAAATCTTCTTGTTCCTGACCTGGAATATTATCTTCAATTGCCATAATCTATATAGTTTATCTTATTATACTGATACTTTAAATATGTCTTCTATCAGACCACCAGTATGTTTGTAAAGTTTAAAAGGTTTAACAGCCATATCTGGTGTTACTCTTAAAGAATACATTAATTCGTATAAATTAGGGTTATCTTTTGCAATAAAATCTACTTTAGCTGCTGATGAATCAGAATAAGACCTTGCAAAAAGATCTGCCTCTTCTTTAGTTTTAAATGCAGCTTGATGATGTATGGTCTTAAATGTTTCTACTTTATTTCCACCTTTTTCATCAAATCTAGGTACTTCTTTTGGTACAGTAACTTTCCATGGTCTTTCAGGATCTGATTTTGCAATCTGTATTGCTTTAGCTTCTGTTTTATATTGATTAGCTAATTTTCTCATAATGCCTGGTATAATAGCTTCTCCTTTTTTTGCAACCCCTTTTCCATTTGCATAACCATAAACTAACTCATTTCCAGGAACAGCTCCATTACCTCTACCAATTACATTAACTGGTACTACTGATACCCATTGTGCTCCTTCTTCTGCTGCTTTTCTTGCAACTGTTTTAACTGCATAATCTGTGTATTGTTTTGTATCATACATTGGAAGATAGTCGGCATTGTTTCCAGCACCTTCTGCTCCAGACTTTTTAGAAATTTGTTTATTAACTAATCTTTGTTGACCAATTAATCTATTTAACTCAAATGCCTCATCTTCTGTAGCATACATTCCTTTTTTTAAAATAGAATTAATTTTTTCTTGTAAGCCTTCTTTTGGTTTAATTAACAATCCAACTTCAGCTTCAGTATTAAAAGGATTAACTCTTTTCTTACCTTCACTTCTAATTTGTGAAAAAACATTTTGTTGTAAATCAGATTGTATTTCATTTATTGAATAAACTCTTTCTCCTTTAGGAGTAAATCTTGTTCCATACATTGTATGTACTAATGGATACGAAGCTGGATCAGCAGTTGTCTTATCTGGAATATTAAAATGCCCACCAGTAGGACTTGCTTGATTTGATTTAATTTGTTTAGGATAGTACCAAACTATTTCCCTTGGATTAATTTCACCTGGTAATTTGTATGATCCAACTTCTGATCCATTGTGCTGTAGTCTATAAGGATTCTCAGTTGCTAGTGCTAATTTTTCAGTTTCAGAATTAAATTTTTGTAAAGAATCTTGTAATAATCTTTTATCTTGTGGATCTACTTTTCCTTTTGTAAGATCTTTAACAGCATTTCTAAAATATGATGAGTAATTTGCCATATTGCCCATGTCTAACTCTTGACCAGAGTTTCTAATAGCTTTCATTTTTATACGAGTCAAATACTCATAAACCTGTTCTAATTGATTATAAGTACCAGTTGAAGTTGCGTCAGGATATTTAGTTTTAATTAAATTCATTACTGAACTTACATTATCAATAATATCTTCAGATGTTTTAGTAAAATCTATAGCTGGTTTAAATTCAGCTAATTTCATTTGATTAATAGGATTACTTTGTATCTGTCTTAACAATACTTCTTTTGATATAGGTGCATTTATATTTTTAGCTGCTGCTAATAATCCACCTATTAAATTTCCAGATTTATCTAAATCAGCAATATTAGTATCAAACAATTCTTCTGTTTGAATAGAAGCTGATCTACCATCATTATACTTAACGTTTTGTTTTGATTTAAAAAAATTTAACCATTCATCAGCTGTCATCTCAGCTTTAGGACTCATCTTAACCGCATCATATGCTGCTGATCCAAACATAGGTCTAGATTGAAAACTACGGTCATTTAACAATGGTTCAATTGAAGGAGTCTTCTCTTTAACAACATAATTGACTTTAGTCTTATCTGGGGAATAGGTAAGTTGTGGAATAACCTGTGCCTCATCTGCAATTACTCTTGGCATCTTAGAGCCAGCTTGGGACTCTATTGTTTCAACTGCTCTCTTAACTTTATTTAAATCTCTGAATGGTTTTAAAAATGGAACTGCTGCTATTGCTGCTAAACCAACTAAACTTCCAAGCCCAGCAGTACTATCTTTCTTTTCCTGTACTTGAGGATTTCTAGGCTGCAGTACTTCATCAGCCATTAGAATACCCCTTTAAACTTCGTCCCTCTAATTGCTGCGCCTTGACCTCGAACCATTCCACCTTTTTTCATAGCCTTCTTTTCTTCTTGTTCGTTGGCCGTGGTTCCTGTTCCAGTAGTCGCGCTTTTTGAAGCTGACTCACCAGAAGAAGTAATTGGATCTAATGCTTCACCAGTAACTGAGCCAGCGCTTGTAGACTTTGCTACATATTGTGCTGGTGTCATTGCTGGATCATATTTTTTAAATGGATCATATGGAGTAGCTGTCTTTGGTTTTTCTTTTAATAATTCTCCAGCTAATAAAGAACCTGCTCCACTGATTAAAGCTATCTCTAATCCTGTAAATGCTTTTACAGGTTTAATTTTTTTATTAGATGTTCTAGCTGCTTTTAATGCCTTTGATTTTTTCATGACGGTCTCCCGTTAATACATCTTAGCTGATCTAACGCCTTTGATCGCTGCACCCGAACCACGGACACTGCCACCAGTTTTTTTCATCTCAACACCAAATCCTCTAGTAGCTGCACCTTCGCTCATTCCACCAGATTTCATCTTTTTAGATTTACCAGCTTCTGATAATGCGATAGCAATAGCTTGTTTTGGATTTTTAACTACTGGGCCAGATTTACCAGAATGCAAAGTGCCTTCTTTATATTCGCCCATTACTTTTTTAATTTTCTTTTGAGACTTAGTCATTCCACCTTTTTTCATTTCAGATTTTTGCATTCTTCCCATTCCTCCTCCAGCTCCTGCTGTCATTTTCATCATTTTACCTGAAGAAGATTCTTTATAACCTTTTTTTTCCATCATAGTTTCTTTTCCTTCTTTCATTGTAGTCTCTCTGTTTTCATGTAACTTAGACATGTCTCTAGCTTTTTTCATAATTCTCCTAATACATTTTAGTAGGTTTCATTCTAGCAAGTTTATTTCCTCTTGCCATAATAGAACCACCTTTTGATTTACCTTCTACTTCTGAAGGAATTTCAGGTTCAGCGTCTCTGCCTTCCATTGATCTAAGTTTTTTAAGACCTTCTGATGCAGCTTCTACACCTAATACTCCTAAAGCAACTCCTTTACCAATTGGTCCAGGAAGTTTTTTAGAAGCTTCTTTTACTCCACCTAACATTTTTCTTCTTTTTAAAAATTCTTTTTCAATTCCATCGGCTAACGCTTCTTCCTTAGTAGGTATACGAGATACGCCTTTTGGTAATGGAAGCTTTGGATATTCATTACTCATATTAAAATACTCCTTTAAATATTTTTTTCTTTACTTGGATAGCTTTCTGTCCTCTTACAGAACCTCCATCTTTCATTGCACTCATCATCATTGATGTATCTGGATCTACTGTTGGATAATCAAATCCTTTTGTAGTTCCTTTACCATACATTGTCTCTGCAGTAATTGGTGATTGACTTGCTTGGTCATAGAATCCTTCTTTGAATTCATTACGACTCATGTAAGGATCCTGTTCTTGTAAAGAACGAATTGGTTTCTTTCTAGGCGCTGGTGCCTTCTCTTTGTTATTAGTTTTGCCTGCCATGTTATTACCCCTCGTAATATTTATAATCCATAGGTATTCTCTCAGGTTCAACATAGTCAGAATATGTAGAAACAAAGTTACCTTGTCGGTATCTTAACACAGCTTGTGACATACTATCAACATAGTCATCATGGGAACCATGCGGAAATGATGCACATTCTTCAATAACCTCATCTGCAAAGGATTCTCCATGTGGATACCATACGGAACCAGATTCAAATACAGGGGCACACGCATTTACCCTAGTAACCTTATCATTTCCTCTAGATGGTATAAAATCAATTACAGGTATACCCATTCTACGTAATTCGTGGATAAGTGGCTGTCCTGTAGCTTTAGCCTCTACAATAATAGTTTCTGGGTCCCAATATTTATATTGATCCATAGCCATCATTTTTAATTCTGGAAAATCCCATCTACCTTTAATAGCATCTAATAATATTAATGCTGGTTTAACTTCATCTGGATAAAATACTCCCCAAGTAGTAATAGCTGAATAGTCAGCAGTTTCTTTTTTACTAAATGCAGTGTCGTAGCTTTGAATAATATGATGTAATCCTGGTAATGGTTTCTTCCATGGCTTCCACCATTCTCGTTTAATAATAGCCCCTTCTTCTGCAACTGGATCTTGCATATACTGTGCGTTCCAGTTTCTAATTGAAATAGATGCTTTAACTTTTTCTAATTCTTCTAGGTTCCAATACTCTGGCCATACAGGTTCTCCATTAGGCATGATTGCAGGAAAAGAAATTTGTTTCCATTTATCTGCTTTAGGTTCTGTTTGTGATTGTAAAAGTCGTCCAGTTAAATCATCTTGTGCCCAACGTGTCATAACTACCAAGATGGAACCACCTGGTTGTAAACGCTGACGGGGGCCTGATGAATACCATTCATATGATTTTTCCATAGCGGAGTCACTTAAAACATCTTGTTCTGTATGCGGATCGTCTATAATTAATAAATCAGCACCTCTACCTGTGATGGAACCACCAACACCCGCAGCATAATATTCTCCCCCGTGGTTCGTCTCCCAACGTCCCTTAGCTTTAGAATCTTCTCGGAGTCTCACATCACCAAAAATTTGTTTATATTGTTGTGAGTCAACTAGATTACGAACCTTACTACCGAATCTAGATGATAACTCTGCGTTGTGAGAAACTTGCATTAATTTCATTTTAGGATACTTCCCTATGATCCATGCAGGAAAAAATACGGAAGCAAATTCTGACTTAGTGTGTCTAGGTGGCATATTGATAATGAGCCTCCCTTTTTTTTCAGAAGCAATCTTAGTAAACTCGTTTGCAATAATCTGATGGTGTCCCCATTTTAATTTGTCGGATTCCTTACGAAAAATAAAATCTGGCCACATCTCTTGAACAAAATATAAAAAATTATCTTGACATAATTTTATGTGTTTTAACCAAAGAGCCTCTACTTTGTCTTTTAACCTCTCCGTGGTAAGTAAATCGGTTTCCATATAATCTGTAGAATATACCACCCTTGTGTATGTATGCAACTTGCTTAAAGTCCTCGTCCCCAAGTAACATACAATCGTTATAACGGGGTTGGGGGGTGTTTGATTAGTGTTTATTGGTATTTTGGTAAATGGAACTCTAATTAATGTGGCGATAGCCCAGCTATTAAGCTGGGCTATTCGTATTACCTGCTAAAACAACCTTTAGTTGTAGTCTTGTTAGCGTGGTAAGTGTATCGTCTAGCGACCTTACGATTAAGGTATCTAATGACTGTCTTTAACTTAACCCTAGCTACTCTGCTAGGGTTAAGAACATCTGACCGATATATCCAGAGGTTATTCTTATCAGTCATTACTTACTTATTAGTTCTAGTAGATGTTGGAACTTCTCAATATATCTTTTGCGTAAGAAGTTCACACTCTCACTACCTTGATACTCTAGCATAGTTTCCTCAACAATACTTTCCAAAGTCTTGAACATTAATTGATAATCAAGTTCTCTGAAAGTTTTCTTTTGCTGTTCAGTTAGTTGAGTACCATTATTAACTTTAGCTAGATTGCTCTCAATTATTCTTACAATGTTATTTGCCATTTGTTTCATACTCCTCAATAAATGGTTTGAACTCTAAGTAAGAACTGTCCACTAAATATTTCTCATATACTTGTGGGTTATCTTGTTTGAATTGAGTAGTATCAAATCGTTTCATAGTTCTTGAAATCTTTTGAATATACCCTTGATGTTTACTATCGAAAATAAAAAGTACATTTTGTTTTTTACTTTCAAATAAGTTTGCAATCTCCTCTTTAAGCAAATCTAATTTTTTAGTTTGCTCTTTAATTGCATACTTTAGTGTTGCATAGTTAAGACCTAACTTGTTTTCTTTTTCTGTTAGGGCTTTTGACTTGACTTGTTTTAGTGCTGTCATTTTACTCCTATTGTTTTTGTTTAAGTTATTTACATAACTAAACTAAATTTTTTATTATTGCAAACATAAAAGTAAAATAATTAATAATTATTATTTATTGGTTATTTGATTATTACTCTTTTAAGTTGTAAAAAAAGTTTGCATTACAGGCACAAGGAACAACGAAACAGTTGCTCGGCGACCTGTGGTGAGTTGAGATTTAAGGGTAAGCCCTCGCCCAGATAATACCGAGCGAGAGCGAGAGATTGATTAGCTTATTCTAAAGCCGTTTGAGTTTCTGCAAAATTGTATAAACTCTTTTACATTTCCAATATTGAATGGATAACTTGCTCTGCTGTCTCGCAGTTCATAGGTCTTGTCCCACTCTTCCTTAAACTCTTTTGGATATTCATTTGGAACGAGTTCTTTACCTGTCGCAACTTTAACCTTGTTCTGTATTTCTTCGAAAAGTTTTTCAACTTTTTCGTTGGTTGCTGTTGCAACTTCTATCTCTTTCTGTACTTGCTCTGCATACTTTTGAGCGTGTCCAGTTGAGATTAGATGTTCAAGTTGGTTGGCTATCTGCTCTGCCTCTTCTTTGCTAACTTGATGTCCGTCATTATATTGCCATTTCTCAAAGTCTTTCTCATTTATAACTTTGGTATGTTCGCAAACATAGTCAGCAAGTCGTCTCCACCACCAAACATTATTTCTAAAGTATTCGCCTTTAGAGTTTTCTTTATTGTTTCCGTATAAGTCAAAGCCCATACTTTCTCCTTTGTTAGTTGTTTAACTAAACAATTAAATAAAGTCGTTTCTTATGTCAAACGAAATTTATTACAAAAAAGTCTTTCTATAAGGCACAAGGATTTCCAAGTTGAAGTCCCAATGACCTGCCACCCGTCAAAGTTTTCTAGTTATAGTTGTACCTAACAAGCCGACATGTATCCGAGAAACACGAACACCATTATGCTTGACACCAGCTTCTTCCGTGCCTGACGGGAGGCTGGGAACTAAGTTCATCTGTACACCAGGCGCTGCCTATCCGAGAACGAGCACGAGCATCTAGAAGATTGATATAAACCACAACAAAAGCAGTGCCAGGAGCAGCCCAATAAGCCGTGGATTTATGAACCAAAGTATTAACACGATTGGTAAGAGATGCATTACGCTGCCTCCTTCCCGATTCTATCACCAAACATTACAATGATGTGATGATCCAAGATGTCCCACGACAGGCCGAGTGTTGCATCATGTTGATTCAAACAGGCTTCGAGAACCTTTCGGCATTCTTTCTTCGTAAGCTTAAGGCCACGAACGTTAGCTTGAGTCTGCACGTCTTCCACACCCCACAGGATGGCAATGGTGTCTTTATCTGTCCACATTACGCAACCTTCTCTTTCTTTGATGGCGCCACTTCAATAACTTCCGCTGCCTCTAGTTCACGTAAGTCGTAAAGAATCTCAGCTTTGATAGAGTAGCCAGCTTCCTCCAGCAGGATCTGCTTAGCTTCGATTTCATTAGTTGCGAACACCTTGTAACACGCGGTCGCTGGAACGTTGACCACGAACAGTTTACGTTTAGACATTTTTATTCTCCGTTGTCAGTGATTCACGCACCTTAGTCTCAATTGCTTTTTTAATTTTCTTTTCCTGTTTCTTATCATCCGATAGAGTCATCACTACAAGATGTTTATCCATCCACGTTTGTAGACCGTCTTTTATTTGCTTTGTCATTTGTTTCTCCGTTGTTAATTGTTTAGTCGGCAGGGAATGGCTAGCCAATTTACAAGACCGTGTTTCCCTGCCGTTGATTGAAACGATCTGATGAAAAGTCTCTCGCTAAATAGCCACGTACTTTTCATACTATCTCTTTCAAGTTTAGTTATGTCCAAATAAACCTGATTCATCAATCTCCCACCTAGATAAGATACATTAAACCAGAAGTCAAGAGCTAATAAAAATTATTTTACCACCAAGCTCTACACCTCAGACTCCCTGAAGTTTAACACTCATCTGCATACACCACATCAGTTTCCGTTGTCCGAGAACCACGCACATTGGTCATCTTTCTTCGAGAAAGGATTGGTGAGCTTCCCGCCCCCTGACGCTGCGGTAAAAGTTTAATATCTAAACACTACTTATTGTGTAGCCGAGAATACCGAGAATATACTAATGGATAAATTTTCTTCTTGACAGGAGTTTCTGCCGTGCCTGATGCTGGTGAACTGTTGAAGGATTACAAAACACCTGCTTTACCGAGAACGAGAACGAGCTTCACGGCTGGTGAGCTGCCTGGAGGAAGACGCTGCTGGATCCTGAGTTTAAATACTAAATGTTGTATGTCCGAGAACCGAGAACCACGAGACTTTGTGATTTTTTACTTGACAGGTGAGCTACGCTGCGGGGGGAAACAGAAGTTTGTCCAGGGCATGCCAATCAAACTTAGTTGGACCGAGAACGAGGGTAGGTTGTTCGTTGTCCGAGATCCCTGATTCACGGACAACGGAACCCGTGTAGATTTTGATGGCTCTTTGCGAGAGGGGGCGATTGAGGATAAATACTTTCCCACCAGCTTTAGTTCTATTCCATATCCAAACAATTTGATGCTTGGACAAGCCTAAATTCTTGTCAGAATTACACTTCAACTCAAGCCAACATTCGCTTCCATTTTTGCAAGCATTTACATCAGGTATTCCATTTATTGTTGTTGATTCAACCCTTGTAAAATGCACATTTTTTAAATTAGTTTTTATTGTTTGATACAAATAATATTCGTTAGATTTGGTCATGAAAGCAACAAGGCAAGGTTACAGTTTTATTATGCCTAAAATAACAGAATTTGGTATCAATGTTGTGTTGCCAACTTCATCAATCTCTCCATCTTTTATACAATAGTCTGCAAATAATCTTGTGATTTTTTTATCTCGCTTGTACAGATAACCAACTGAAACACATACAGGCAAAGATTCTTTTTCTAAATCTGATAACTCTTTCCATGCTGAATCTGCTGTAATGTCTATCCACATTACTTTTACTAACGGATATTTATGATCACTTTTTTCTGGCATTTACAAACTTAATATCAAAATCGGTGTTAATAATTTTAACTGAAACAATACCAGTTCTTGCGTGCAATGTTTTTGGATTATGAATAGCATTAAAGACTTGTATGAAGTCTTTCCAATCAGGACTCTCTGCTAACTTCAATATCCTCTGCTTTGATGTCGATGAAATTCTTACTTTCGCTAATCTTTCGCTCAAGTTCATCGAGTCTCTTTTCAAGCTGCTCACGGGACATACCCTCCAAACCAGTTATGTTTACTTCGCTCTTACTAACATAGAAGCCAGCCATTTGTCCAATCTGCTTCTCTGCATTGATAGCGGCATTGAATTGGTTTTTATCAATTGCACCTTCTCTCATTCTATCAAATTGTTTATAAGATCTAAGTTTATCTTTTTCCCATTTAGCAAGTTCTCCTGCTCTTAGTTTTTCTATGTATCTAACTACATGAGGATTCTTATTTGGATTGGTTAATTTCGATCCAATTTCTGATGCACCATTATCTCTTTTAGGAGTGTAGCCAGCTTCTCTTGCGGCTTCAGCTTTAGTTATCTGTCCCCACTTTGCAACCATTACCTCAGCAAACTTCTTTTGCTTTGGTGTTAATTGAAATGAATTCTTTAATGTATTTGGAAGTTTTCCCATTAGATTATAATAATCTGTCCCTTGTCCGTTGTCCATGATGCGTGTTTGAGTCTTAGCATTTCGGAACGTGTGTCCGTTGTTCGTGGTTTTTTGATCTTTATTATATATAAAATAGGGTATCTATACCTAAAAACTTAATTTTACCGCTTAACAAATAGAAAAATATATACTAGGTTAAATAAACTAGGATTTAAGCCATCGGACACGCTCGGGCAGACATCGGACACTCATCGTGTCCGATAACAACCCATTGATTTATATACATAAAGTGGCAAATTTTACCCCCAAAGACGCAAAGACAGCCTCAAAAAGTTTTTTTAAAAAACACATACCCCCAAAAAATATACTGTCTTTAGACCGTTTTTTTGGCACATTAGCTATATGATTCAATGACTTAGTGTCGGACAAAGTGAATGTCCGATCGTGTCTTAGGATGTCTTATACTGAAGGTGGAACTTAATTTTAACCTCCCCTGCTGAGAAATCTAAAAAACCCTACAGGGGAGAGCATAGTGATCAATGGCTCACTATGAAAGCCTAAACAATCAACAATTGGAGTTACGTATGACAATATGTAACGCCAATTCTGAATATAATTATTAATATATTGATGTCAACAACTATTTTTTATAAATAGCGTCAATTGTCTTAAAGTAGTTTTCCCAGAAAGATTTAACATCTGCTGTTGCATCTGCTGCGAATTTTGTCCAATAAGACTTTATTTCTGAATAGTTAGGCATGTTTTCTCCATTAGTTAATTTATTCTAATGTAGGTTGTGTAATTAAAATTTCAAGTGATGAAAGG
>Ga0209500_10000716_pt1 | contig 27396 bp, 33 predicted proteins | sample S_140212_EF_Meta_FD_187323 | JGI IMG/M metagenome (GOLD analysis project Ga0209500, IMG submission 187323) | Freshwater microbial communities from Lake Simoncouche, Canada to study carbon cycling - S_140212_EF_MetaG (SPAdes) (version 2) | ecosystem: Environmental > Aquatic > Freshwater > Lake ...
TTAGTGTCATTGTGGATGGTTACCCCATCTCTTACTATTCTTATTCCCATATTTATTTTATTACTTTATTAACTTAATGATCCTCTTAAATTTCCACCACCACCAATGTTAAAACATCTCCAAGTTATACCATTTCCAAATGCAATAGTTTTATTTTGATTATATTGATTACCTGTTGCTATTGTTGGAGCAAATGTATTAACAACATTTATATGACCTGTAGTTGTTTCTGATGCATAAAAAGTAATATTTCGTGAGTTGGTAGCACCATCATTGAATATCCAAACTTTAACTTCTCTACCTTCAGTTAAATTGTTAATAAATATTGATCTATTAGCAGTAAAAGCAACAATCCAAGTAACCCTATCATATAATGAAGCATCTACTGTTAAATTACCATCTAATGTACTATTCAAATATGTATATGTTGCTGGTGATGTTCCTGAAGTTCCATTAGTTCCATTAACACCTGAAGTTCCGTTAGTCCCATTGGCACCACTTGTTCCATTTGTACCATTGATACCTGAAGTTCCATTGACCCCCGATGTCCCATTAGTTCCGTTAATACCTGATGTTCCGTTTGTACCATTAGTTCCGTTAATACCTGATGTTCCATTTGTACCATTTACCCCCGATGTTCCATTTGTTCCTGTCGCTCCATTTATTCCTGATGTTCCGTTTGTACCTGACACACCTGATGTTCCGTTAGTTCCTGATAAACCTGAAGTCCCGTTTGTACCATTTGATCCCGATGTTCCACTTGTCCCTGAAGGTGTTGTTACTACAATAAATAATATTGGGTCATTATTTGAAAAAGAGTGAGTAGATGTAACCAAACTTACTCCATAAGTCCAATATGTTGAATTATCCGTTTTACTTGTAATAGTCCAAGTTTGATAATTTAAATGACTTGATTCATCTTGAATAGTGATAACACTTCCAACTGAAAGATTACCTAAAAATAAATCAACATTAACATTACCTTGTTCTAATTCAGAAACATTAATACTAGTTGAAGCTGATTGAGTAACATTATTCCAAATAATATGTCCATTACCAGGATTACCTGATTGACTATTTGTTTTTGCTTGATAATTAAAAAATGAATTTGAAAGTCCATCTTGACCTGATGTTCCTGACGATCCATTAGTTCCGTTAGTCCCTGATATACCTGATGTTCCATTAGAACCTGATGTTCCATTTACACCACTTGTTCCGTTAGTCCCTGATATACCACTTGTACCATTAGATCCTGATGTTCCATTTACACCACTTGTTCCGTTAGTCCCTGATATACCACTTGTTCCATTAGATCCTGAAGTCCCTCGTGTCCCACTTGTACCATTAGTACCTGATATACCACTTGTACCATTAGTACCTGATATACCACTTGTTCCTGATGTCCCCCTTGTTCCACTTGTTCCATTAACACCTGATGTTCCTGATGATCCTGAACTACCATTATTTCCACTTATTCCTGATGTTCCATTTGTACCTGAATTACCTGATGTACCACTTGTACCTCTAGTTCCTGATGTTCCGTTAGTTCCTGATACACCTGATGTACCACTACTACCATTTGTTCCTGAAGTTCCGTTTGTTCCAACAGAAACAATACTAGACCAACTATAAGATACACCATCTAAAGTAAGAGTATCAATATCAATTTGAAGATTGTTTGATGCATCATTATTATCTACCATTCTTATGGTAGGGAAAGCATTATCATTAAGATATAATGTTCTATTATTTGTAAAGTTTGTTGATTGAATTGAAGCATTACCAATTCCACCATAATTACTTATACCATTTCCTTGATTAACAACTTGTTGTAAGTTTTGAGTACCACCACCTCCTGTAATTCCACTAACACTAATTGTATTACCATTAAGGGATGTTAAGGTTAATTCTGTTGTTCCACTATTATATGTCCCACCTGTATATGCATATTCTTGGAAATTATTACAATCTAATAATGTTTCACAAGTAAGTAATGTAGCATATGTTGATTGATTTGGTTGAACGATAATTGTGGTTGGGGCTTCAGGTATAATACAATTGACTTGTCTTATTCTTAATACAAATCTTGCCACAATACCTGTCGCTTTGTCAGTTGTTTCATCTACCGCTGGATAGAATGATACGTCCTGTGATATCAATACACCATATTGTTGCCAATCATTTTGAATATGAACAATTAAATCCTGAACACATTGCAACATATCACTCAATATCTCCTGTGAATTGTCTGATGGGAAACCATTTGTATCCAAGTAGTTCTCTTGGATATTGATTTTATCCATAAACATAATGGAAAATGATATATCAGGTATGGCTGATTTATTATTTGATGCCGTAGCAATGTTATTATCTTCATTTAGAATCGTCCACATATAAGGGAAATTCATCTGACGTGATGTTCCAATATCATATGGTTCTCCAAATCCATAATCATTTAAGATATAGTGGTTCTCTTGGAAATTCTGAAACCAATCTATTAACTGATTAAGTGTTACTATACTTGTTATACTCATTATAGTGTGTTTTTATTTTTTAATTCTTCTTTATTCTTAAAATATCCCAACCAATTCAGACAATGAACATATGCCATCTTATATACCTCATCTTCTTTTAGTTTTAACTTATCCATTAGAGTATAAACAAAATCCAACCATATATATCGGTTATCCATTTTCTTTTTATCCCCCAATTTCTTGGCAAATCTTTCGTTATCAGTTTTTACTTCTCGTTGTTTTTGGAAGAGTCCATCGTATTGTTGTGTGATGAATCCCTTCCAGTTAAAAAAAAAGAGAATATGTGGTTAATTTCATTTATTTTAATCTTTTTAAAACTTTCCTCACGAGACATAAAACTTGTCTTGTATGATTCTAACTTACCATTTTCTTTTTTCTTACGTAAGAAGATACATAATAACTTAGACATCACCTTTTTTATATCTCCTTCTGCTGATTGTAAGATCGTCTCAATTGAAATAACCTCACCAGCAGTATACTTATTGAACTCTGTATATAGGAAATATTCTTCACCATCTACAATTACTGATTCTTTTTTATTTTCTGTAACTGGTTCATATACGAATGCCAAGTTTTTAATCAATTCTTTGAAATCCTCGTAATCAATTTGTTCAATTATATCCCTACTAATTCCTGTCAACTTATGGATCACCTCAAATGTATAGAACATACCTTGATGTATATTCGTATCAATTGAGTATAAATTCATAAATTGTTGTATCGTTACCTCTGACCAATCTGTTGGAAATTGGTATTCTTGTAATTCTTCATCTACTTCAACGTTAATCTGTATCATAATTCTTTTTATTAAAAATAAATATCTCCACTAGGGAAATGTTTTTATGCATTCATAAATCCTACGAATGGTTTATTACCACCTTCTTTTCGTTTACCCAATTTCATCATTATACCATACCTCATCGCATCCATTGCGTGATTGTACATATCAATGGGTTCAGGGTCATATCCCCCATTTCTATTCTTCTTATACATATACTTGGATAGTTCTTCAAGGACATTAGTTGATCGTCGTGTAATAAGTAATTTATACTCTTGAACTAATTGAATACCAAACTTAACACTATCCTTACCTTTCTCAACGGGTTTAACTTGATGTCCATATCGTTTTAGTTCAGCAATGGACTTAGGTTCAGCTGAGTCAGAAAAGATCTCACCAGTGACACCATTCTGTTTCATCAAATTTGATAGTTCACTATTAAGAACTCCCGTCTGATATACAACCTCATCAATAATTAAATTATCATTATACTTATATATCCCAATCAATGCTGCTGGATCTGAACTAAAACCAAAATCTAATCCCCAACATAACAATCTTGCTTCTTCAGGTATCTTATCTATTACTTCATAATCCTTATAGATCGTTCCTTCAACTGATCCAATTTCCCCTAACCCATAAACTTTCCACCAATTCTCCCAATATGATGATGTCTTACCTTTATCCCTATTCATTTCTAATGATGATATTATATCTTCTGATAACGCTTCATTGTCTTTATATGTAAGGATAAGTAATTCTGAATTTGGTTGTGTTAGAACTTCTGTATGAACCCAAAATGATGAGGTTGGGTTAAAGTCAATATAGATGTCCTGATCGGTTCTCATTTCTAATTGAAGGTAGGCATCATAGTTTATATTGTTTGCCTCATTCATATATAAGATATTTCTTCTTGCTCCCCTTAGTCGTTCTTCTGAATCACAACTAAAAAACTCTATATATGATCCATTTGTAAATGTGTATTTTAATAGGGTCTTATTATAATTGTTGGGGATATACCTATTAGTGTTTTTCATTATAGACAGGAAATCTTTTAGACAACCCCTTCTAAGATGCGGTATTGTTTCTGATACAATAGAGATCTCAAGGTTAGGTTGTTTGATTGCCTTATCAATTAGGGTGGCAAGGATTGAAAATGTCTTTGATGCTGAAGTTCCCCCTTGTATTATTTTAATACGGGACTTCATTTTTCTAATCTTTCTTAATGCCGTAGTGTATATGAACTTATTCTTCTCCTTCGTCATCTAAGAATAATGGTTGTTCTGTAATGGTTATCTCTGTCTGTTGTTTTATTGGGGCATCCAATCCCAATAACTTAGCAAGTTGAGCCAATGACTTATTCCAATTCCCCCTGTCAATAAAGTTTTCATCTGTTTTTGCTGATTCAATCAATTCCAAGTACTCCTTAATAAGGAACTCACGGGTTACTTCTAACTTCTCTGATGTCTTATTCATCTGTTCTTGGAGGTATTCTTCAATTTTAGCATTTTTGAGCAATCTATCCCCACTAGGACCAGCCACACTATCACTAACTCCATAGACAGATTTGTATGCTTGAGTAGCATTAAGACCATTTGCTAAATACTCATCACAGAATGATTTATGTTTTGCTGATAGTTTCATTATCCTTTGTTTTTCTTTCTTTTTGAACATTTGGTACATCCAACTTTATTTGCTTCAACAATATCCACATCTATTTCAGGTGCTACCATATCAAATAATGGTTCTTCTAATAATGGTTCTATTGTACTAATTACATCTTCAATTATCTCTTGAGTTTCCAACCAATTTAGTATCATACTTTGTCCGTGCTTCATTTGAGCTGAACATTTGGTACATACATTATACTTTGGATCAATCTTCTCTCTAATCACATTTTCCATATCTAAAGCGTGTGATTTTGACATTCTATGTAGTGTTGCAAGATAATTACAATGATCATAAAATTGTTGTGTTATCATATATTCTTTTTTAATTAAATATATAACTATTTGATTTGTTGTGAAGGGTGTGGGTAGGTAATTACAATGATCACAAAAATTACTTACTACCCACAATTATAAACCTACAACAAACAATAAAGAAGAGAGGGGGTGTAGATAAAAAAAATATAAACTAAACAATAGTGCCCCCTCTCTGTATACTCCTTTAATTATAAATATACTTGTTAATCAGTAAATATTATTCGTTATCTTCCAAGTAAGTTTGGATTGTTTCTAATCTCTGACCTATTTCTTTGGAATATCCATTTTCTACATAATCTACAACTACATTTGTGATGGATACTAACTCTTTTAACGTTAAACAACGATTACAACTATTACTCCATTCCAACACGGTTTTTAATGAACTCTGTGTTGCTATTTGGCGTGATGTACTTTGTGGTTGTTTTTTTGGATTTTCTAATGGTGTCTGTGGCATTTTTCTTTTTTTTATTAATTAATACAATATTCATAATCGGTCTCAGCCGCTTCTTTCATCATTTCATACTCTTCATCCATCTTGGAACAGATAACGTCGTATGCATACTCCATACTTTCTTTATACTGATTCCACTGATCATTAAGTTCTTTATTCTTTTGTTCTACCCAAGCGATGTACTCAGGGTCTTGACATTGTTGCTCCATTAGAGCGTCTACTAAATTACACATATTTTTCTATTTTTTATTGTTTATACTACAAATATAATAGATAATATCCGTTTTATCAAATGGTTTTTGGAATATTTTTAATTATTTGATCTTTTATTTTCTTTATTTCGTGAAAACTAAGACAATGTGAAATGTTATTTTCTCTTCCAATCTGTCTATGTGTCTTACCTTTAGTGTAGTATTCATGCCATAGGTATTCTTGGAAGTATGTTTTGGGGATTGTTGTATAAATTTTATCTATGATGAGGTATTTTTCTTCTTTTGTTTGTTTGGTTTCTATATCTGATTCGTCAATCACTTCAATATTTTCTATGTATTGAAAATCTTTTATTCTGGTATTCTTGTGGAATCCACTCGTTGAAGATTTAATTTGATTAACACAAGATCTGATGAAGTAGTATTTAAACCATCCATCTTTAATTACCTTATTAATTTTTTCCTCATTTTCTAAAAACCCAATTGATAACTCACTGATAAGTTCAGGAATTAAGTGGAAGTTTGGTGTGATAATATTTTGTATTATCTCATAGTATACACTACTCGGTGTCGCAATCTCCACTAATGTCTTCTTCAACATATAATGCTATTAGTATTAAATGGGACATACGTCTGATTTCAGACCCTAATTCAAGATCGTTGGGGTATTCTATTATTAAATCGTGAATAGTCTCTAAAATCAAATTTTGTTCCCGTTTTATGATTGTTAAAATTGTTTCTTTTAGTGATCTAATTTCTTCACCAAGTGATTGGTCGTTATTTCTATCAATAATTGCCGCCAATATAAACTCTAAAATTGTTTTGTTCATATAATATAAATATATAGTTCTTTGATAAAAAACAAACTATTTTTATTATTAGTTGATTTTTTCATAAAATTATACTATTTATTAGATATGAAAAAACAAAAATTATTACAATTAACAAAAGAGGATCTTGTTGAAATTATTTTAATGATTGAAGAATCTAAACCATATGTGGGAAATTTGATTGATAATCTGATTATTGCATTAGATGGTTCTGGTGTTGCAACTTACTTTGAAAGTTTTTGGTGTGAAAATTTAAAATTAAACAATAAGGCAAGATTGAAATTAAAAACTTATGTAAATGAGTACGGTTATAATAATGTCGTTGAAGGTATTGAGATTGCAATATTACAATATGATGATTTTAATGAAGCGATGAATAAATTAGGTGGTATATTATATAATAGATTTGGTAAAAATATGAACCAAGTAGTTAGATCAAAATGAACTATAGTAAGTTCAATATGAACCAACTAGTTAGGTCAATATGAACCAAGTGTCAGTCAATATGAACCAACTAGTTAGGTCAATATGAACCAACTCAATAACCACTATTAATTACTCATTATTAAAACCATTATTAAAAACCATTATTAAACCATTATTAAGTATTATTATGAAAGAAAAATATATTAACATAGAAGAGAAATTATTGAAGCAAGGTTATACAATAACTCAATCTGCAATCATTTCATATTTGAAAAGATTTCAACTAAATGGAAAGTATTGTTTCCAATCTAAAAGACAAATTGCTGATTTTTTTAATATTAGTGAATCAACATTAAAACGAGAACTTTCTAAACTTGAAAAGTTAGGAGTTATAATCATTTCAAATGAAAAAAAATATATACCAGTTACTTTCTATAATAAAAAAGCGATTGTATATATTGATGGTATAATTGAAACAAATGAATGTTATATTGAAGAAAAAGAATTAAATAATAATAATAAAAATGTTAATTGGGGTAAATTCTCAGAAATAATGAATTAAGATAATATGGATAAAGAATTAGCACGAGATATTCTATGGAATTTTGTAAAAGAAAAAACAAAAGAAGGAAAAGATCTTCCAATTTATGATGAGGTAGTAACTACAACTTATGAAAATAATGTTTTGGGTACTTGGACATTTAGAGGATTGTTAAAATTTATTTATAAATTAGAAGATAATAATAAATTAAATTAAATTAAAATGGGTAAAAGAGAAAATAGTATTGAATGGAGAAAGAATAATCCAAAAAGAATTAAAGAATTAAATGACTATCATAACAATAAAAGAATTTTAAATATAAAACTTCAACGATTGAATGAAATGAATATTGATAATGTAGAATGGTTTGATATCAAAGGATTGGAAGGTAGATACCTCATCAATAAAGAAGGAGAAATACGTAACGCTAAAACTTATAAAAAGAAAGCAACTAGGATTGATAGATCAGGATATAAAGTTCTAACGATTGATGCAACAACTCATTTACACCACAGGCTAGTTGCTTTAACTTTTATTTGGAATAATGATAAAATTAATAAGAAAGAAATTAATCATATCAATGGAGTAAAATCTGATAATAGAATTGAAAACTTGGAATGGTCTTCAAGATCAGCAAATATGAAACACGCATTTGCTACTGGATTGTGGAAATCAAATTTGATAGAATGGCATAAAAAGAAAAAGGAAAAGAATGAAGAGTTATCTGAAATTAAAAAAACAATTGACAGGCCTAGTACTGGGCATGAGACAATGTAATTATATTCCATATACAGATCGTATGGACATACTTCAGGATAGTTGGTTAAAGATTATGGAGAAGATGGACGAAGGTGTCTTAGAAGACGACTATAACAAAATTAAGGGGTATACGTTCCTAATTGTTAGAAACTTTTGTCTTTCATTCCACAATAAAAATAGATTAACCTATACCGATGAGTTAGATACTACACTTCAATGGGAAGAACCTGAGTATGAAGTTGAAATGGAAAAAGAAAGATATAAATCAATATTATTTGAATGTATAGATGATCCAAAGTTTAGTGATGTCCAAAGAGAATTGATGAAGATGTTATTGGAAGATAAAACTGAAGATGAAATTAAAACCAAATTAAATTTTAAGGTTGGTGATATGGGTTCAATAAAATACAATATGATTCAAAAAATGAAAACATCTGTTGGAAAAAGATCAAAGTATGTAATTAAAAATAAAAAAATTGCAATTACACACATACCTTGTTTTTCACGAAGCGACATTGAAATGAAATTAGATTACAAATATACTATTCGCCAAATAGATCACGCATTACAATTTAATTTAAATTTGGGTGATTATTACATTATTAAAATGATAAACCCCAACTAAATGGGGTTTAAATTACTTTCTTGGTGGTGGAGTATTTGTTCCATTTGCGTATGGGACTTTTCCATCCACTTGAATATTTCTTGGTTGATCTGCAGATGGAGCCTTAACCAAATTCTTTGACTCTGTATCATACTTGTACTTAACCCACATATGTTTGCAATTTGCACCACCTCGCCAATCAAATACTGAATAAGAATCTGAACCACCTTTACCTAATCCAGGGTTAGATGAATTTAATCTTGTTATATCTTGTTGTCTCATTAAAGATGCATTTGTTCTACTAACCAACATCTTACAAAATCTTCTTGTGTTAGGTCCGATACTACTCGGTCCATACTCCATTGAAATATATCTATATAAATTGATCACAGAGAAGTTCTCCTGAGAGAACTGAGTCGTAGATGAAGGAATACCCTTATCATCATCGTTAAGGTCCCAGATGTAATCTAAGATATCTAAATCAGCTACTGTAATACCCAACCCCGCAATTGGAATACCCAAATTGTTTAATGTTTCAAACCAATCACAAAATTCTTCCTGTTCAACCATATCCTTAAAGAATTGGTATTTATAGTCATCAGAAAGATTTGGATGGTTCAATAGTTCATCTATGTTCCATTCTTTTGTTATATCACACATATTATATCTTAAATTAAAGTTTAACAATTACCATCCCAACAAGGACCGAATCCACAAGGGAATGTACTACCATAAGGTTCGTACCAATTCATTATATTTCCTCTAACACCACCACGAGGTATATACACACCTGTAAAATATGCTTGAGCGGTCTTAGGTAAGTTATCTAAAGCATCAGGATTACTATACCAAATAAACATTCCAGGGTGATCTAATAAATATTTTACCATTCTTCTCTTATAGAATTGTGACATATCTAATATTGATGATCTTAAATACTTAATTTCATCCAAATCTGCTGGTGTTGAAAACTCACTTGATTCTTTTGATATCGCTTTATTTGTAGATTTCCAATTTAAGAATGGAAACATAAGATAGAAAGCGTATTGAGCAATCAATGGTTGAACGTAATTTCTCATAAACGCTTGTTCATCAGATGTCAAAGTATTATTTTGAACTGCAGTATTCAATGCATTCATACCTGTCTCCCCTATTCCTTCTTGAAGGATCGTCTGTTGAGCCTGTACAATATATGGTAGGATTTTATCGTCGTCTACGTTGTCCTCTATTGGAGTATTTTCACGAAGATATGTGGTTGATATGAAATATACTATTGGAGTGTAACTCATTTTATTTTATTTAATTTAGTTTAGTGTTAATAATCCTGTTTCATCAACATCAGAATATTGTTTTAATCTTAAAGGTTCAACATATCCAATATCTTTTAATACATTATTTAATGCGTATTCCAATTGTTCTTGACGTTGAGTTGTATAATATACCTGTAGTTCCGCCATCATTTCCTTACGTTCAGCAGATGACCCCAATTTACCAGGTTCTGTTGAAATCAAACTGATTGGAAACTCATGAGCCATTGTGATTTGTTCCACAACTTGACTCTGTAACATTAAGAATCTTTCATCAGAGTTATTTAATTGTATTGGAATTAACTCAGGTTTTGACTCACCCCCATCAGAATAGGTAATTAATATCTTACCCGCTCCATCTGCACCTTTATAGTTACGTTGAAACTCACGGAAGAACATATTTTGTTCATCTTGTGTTGGTATTCCTGTAGCAAAGTTCAAAATAAATGAAGGAGAAAAACCTTGTCTTACCTGATTTACGTGGAACTTACTGATTTGGTAATCTAAATCAATCCAATTTATTGCCGTGGAATAATTAGGGATCGGATATAAGTTGGTATGTGCGGGATTTGGTTCAATATAATATAACAATTGACGACCTGTTCTATCAGTAGGATCATATTTTTTAATATACTCAGGTTTATGTTCATCTTTTTTGATATTTGCCCAATCAGTACTATACCAAAAATAATCTGCCTCATCTTCTTCTTCTTTTAAACCTATTCTAATTGTATGTAATGGAACATATCCTAATTCAAAGGTTGATCCATCACGAGACCATCTAACCTCCATACAGAACCCATTATACAATTCAAAATCTTTTGCCAAATATTTGAATAAATGAGGTATTTTGTTTTTATCACACCACAATTGTAATCTTTGATCAACAATAGGTTTAAGTCCAAAACCAGCACTTAACTTTGATTTCTTATTAACAATTGCACGATTCAAACTAGAACCATAATTATTATAAAGTTCAAGGATATAAACAGGATATTGATTTGAATTACCCCAACTTAAAAAATGATACTCACCTTTCTTCTCAAATCTGTATACAGGTGGGATATACGCCTCATTAAAAGTGAATATTTTAACAGGTATTCCTTTTTCTTCTTTTATTTCTTCTTTCATAATTTTTTATTCAAATACATATTTAGTTTGATTAGGTGAAACATAAATAGGAGCAGGTGCTGGTGTTGTTCCATATATCCAAGCTGCTCCTGTTTCAACAACATCATTAGTCGTTAATCCTGTGATTGTAAGAGTGTTTCCCGTTGTTTGCCAAACTTTATAACTATATTGACCTTGAATAAGATTATATGGTGTTAAATCAATCGGAAACCAATTCCATCTATTTATATTAGCTGAAGTATCTCCCGTCAAAAACAATAATGTTTGATCATTAAGTTGCTTACCATCTAACTCTAATATATATGTCGTTGCCGATAAAGGAAACGTTGTCTTCTCCAATAGAGTAAACGGAGTTAATGATGTTTGATAATTTGGAATTTTAATCATCTTTTTTTAATTAAATATTATTTGATGATTTTTGTTTGGCAGATTCAAATAATCTACGTATTTTTGTATAAATAATTGAAATATGACGACAAACGACTTAGTTAAAGAATTAAATGACAGAGGATACGTGGTATCCCTATTTACTCACTCTCATTGGATGTTAGAAAATGAACCTGAAATTCCAATTGATTATGTCCAATCACAGATCTATTCTTTCCAAGAAGAACTTGATGAGGTATTTGGGGATATTATTATAACCATTTATGAAAATGATATGTAAAAAAAACCCCCAAACCAATTAGATAAGGGGGTTCTAGAGAAGGTCATAAGACCTTGAAGATTAAGATTACGCTACAGTGATTGTAGTTCCTACTAAAGATCCATTGATTAAGTAAGCACCATTGGCAGATTTCCAAGAGATAGATTGATTAAGACCATTCATATCACCTAAAGCAGTTCCTAAAGATGCATCACCAGCAGAAGCTCTACCACTTGATTCAAGACCTAAGTAGTAGTAATCACCTGCGTTTGATTTAACAACCGCAAATAAAGGTGCTCTACCTAATTCTACCATTCTATTACGAACGTTACAATCAAGTGTTATTAATTTAATAGATAAGATTGATTCGTAGAATACTGTTCCGTTCTCACGAGAGTAGTTTCCTGTTTGAGCCAATCCTGCGTGTTCAATATCCTGTTCAAAAGAGTATACTGTTAAACCAGTTGTTGTAATACCTGTGATAATACCACAAGAATCTTGTTGTATAACAACATCATCAACCCATTCACCAATCCATACCTTTTCAACACCACCGATAGAAGAACATCCTAAAACGTATCCATCTGTTAAGTTACAAGTAAAAGACATATTTTTTTATTTTTTTTAGTTTATTTTATAAGGGGGAATTACACCCCCTTGATTAGTTGGGTTAATTACACTAATTTGAAGTATACAACATATTCCCAGAACGCTGCATTCACACCTGATTTCCATTTAGAAGCCATACGTACTTCTTGGAAATCTTGAGAATACCACAATTCAAAGTTCTCATAGTCATTCAATAAATCACATCCGAAGAATAAGTTAGATTTAGTTGAGATGAAGAACTTGTTAGTTCCGTTCAATCCTTTAACTGCTACCAATTTAACATTAGAAGAAGGGATAGTGATCATAAAATCATTTGCTCCTGTTTCTACTGAAGGGTAGTTGTATAAGTTTTGATTTCTTAATGCCGTGAAGTAAGTTCTTGCGAAGTCATAACCACAATATAAGTACAAGTCATCCATTGCTACGATGTTAGCAGGAATTTCTTCAATAGCGTTATCAACTGCGGCAACAATATTACCTGCAGTAATAGCAGTAAGTGCTCCAACATTTCCTGTTACAACAGAACCTGAATAAGTTGTGTTTGCTAATTTGATAAATCCATTACATAATCCTGTGTTACCAGTTACAGATGTATTACCTTGCCAAATCAATGTGTCAATTAATGAACTGATTTGAGATACTTTCTCCTCAGCGTAGATTTGCTCAAAAGGAATAGTTGTGTTATATGAACCTGGATTCATCATTGCTTGAGTATAGTATTGCTCAAGTGTATCCAAACATATGGATTCGTTTACCTTCAAAGGACAAACGTTTAGTGTGTTTTGTGTTAAGATAGTCTCACCTTCATCTGTAAATCCACATCCACCTGCTTGTGCAACTAAGTCAGAAGACAACAAGTTGATTGATGCCGCTGATTTAACATCAGGTTGGATTGTTAAGAATTGAGTAGAACGACCACCTAAGATCATTTTTTTGATTAAAGCCATACGTTCTTGATCTACATATGCTGATAATCCTGCTACATTTAAACTCATTTTTAAATAGTTTTTTTAGTTTATTTTTATTTTAATTATCTTCCTCCGAAGAATTTTGCTCTATCCATCTTATCAGATGTTTTTGATAGAATTTCTTGTTTTTTTGTTACTGATTCTGTTGATGGTTCAGCAGAAAATTTGTTGAATTTTTCTTTCAACTCAGTGTTTTCTTTAGTTACATTTGAAATACTTTCTTTCAATTCACCCACTAGTAAAGTTAATTGAGATACTGCTTCAAACATACTTTTCATTTCTTCAGAACTATTTTTGTCTGATGCTTCTTCAGCTGCCGTTGATAATTCGTTAATAAAACCTTCTGCATCAACATTAATAGTTAATCCACCCTCAAGTTCGTGATCTCCTTCTGGTGCTTTACCAAAATTACCTTCAGCGTCCTTAACCAAAACTTCATCACCAACAGATAAAGCGTCACCTTTAGATAAGATTTTCACTTCTGTTCCGTCAATTAGTTTTGTCATAATTTCATTTTTGTAATCTGCCATATTTTCCTCAGCTATGGTTGCATCTTCTTGGGCTGAACTTGCGGTATCAGTTCCCATTTGTGTTTTACCCAAATTTTCTTCGGCTCTATATTCGTTGACTTCTTTGATGACATTACCGATAGTTGAAATTGTCTTTCCATTATTTAATAGGTAATTTCCGTCAGGAAGATCAGTTTCTACACCGCCAATTACTTGTGCGACTCTTTCTCCTACTGCCAAACTACCACCTAAACAACGAATAATTTCATTTGTTGCTGCCGTGTAATCTTCCATCATTTTTTGATCTGCGAACAATTCTTTGATTTTGGATAAAATGTTTGTTTTTGTGCTCATAATTTTATTTTAATTATATTTGTTTATTTTTTGTTTAATACATTAATTTTTTGGGTTAATTTCTTTTGTAAAACCTATTATCTTTTTAAGTGATTTTCCAAAGTCCACAATCCTATCTGTTAGTCCTTTTCCTTTTATCCATTTAATTTTTTCATCAATACTTGTGTATTCAATCCAAATTAAAATTGAGGCAAAAAACTTGGTGAAAGCCCAATCAAACCAAATGTAATTTTTTGTTATTTCATTTACGATAAATTTATCAATTAAATATACACAGATTAAAACCAAGAAATAGATTAATGATTTTCTACAAAATCCAATTCTTGTTTTTCTTGATGTTATTAATTCATTATTTTGTCTTGCGTACCATCTTCCAACAAAAGTATCAATAATCATAAATAAGGTAATGATTAAAGCCAGTGGTAATAAAGGACTTATAAAAGCCGTAAAAAGCATTAAGAAGTTTTTCATATTTTTATTTTATATTTAATAATTTTTTTATTTTTAATTCTTTATCATCATCGGTATCACTTGAAGATAGTATACTTTCTAACTCCTCTTCAATACGTGATATCATATCATCTTCATATTTTTCAATAAAGTATCCTTCTAAACTAAATCCATTAAATTCTCCCGATTTTATTTGATCCCAAACCTCATCATTTTCAATATAGAATGTAGCCATCCAACTACCCTCAGGTAAATCAGGGAAAACTTTTGACTCATTTCTATCACCCACAATATAACTTTCAACCATATATATCCCATCTTTACGAGATCTTGGATCGTGATTTGTATTAACCTTGTGTATTTTGTTTTCCTTGAAATATTTTTTCATCATTTTCTCAATGGTATCTGATGTAAACTTAACCCAGTATTTACCAAGATCAGGATTATATCTTAGAATGGGGGTTTCAGCCAACATAATAGGTGAGGTTACCATTCGTTTTTCCTCATTAAGATCACTAAATTCTTGTTTCTTAAAGCCAGACAATCTTAATTCTTTGTTGATCTTCTCCATTTTACGAATTGCCCAATCAACTCCTGCATCTCCACCCCAAGCATCCCACATTAATCCTCCACAACCTTTGTCATAGGGAACATTTTTATTCTGTTGATGTCTTTTGAATGAAGCCATGCGAGCGATGGTCTCAATTGATATGTTTCTTCTACCACATAATTGATTGGCTCTTGACCAACCAACTCTTGTTCCACAATCTATATCAGGGTGTTTATCCTTATATCTTAATGCTCTACACGCATTATCACCAGCACTGAATGGATAGTCATTGTATGATTCCTCAATGGTCTCAAATATCCTCCATTGAATGTCTGTGGCTGGTTTATCTACAAAAGAGATGGCATCCATCCCCTCATTCATATTATCCTCTTCAAAATCAAGATATAGTGTAGGTTCTTCCATATTCTTAAATACATATTTTATCATCTTGTCTAATCGTTAAAATTCTACACTTCTTTTTATTCTATCTACACGTCTCTGTGTACTACTAACATCAGTTTCAACCACATACGCTCGGATAGGTTGTTGTTTACTATCTTGTTGGAATACTGTTGATGGTACTCCTTGTGTATTAGATGCAGGTAAATCAGGTACCAATTGTTTTCCTCCACCACTTTCATTAATTTGACTTAATAATTGAGGATACATTTTTGCTGATTGTGAATTAATAACAAACTCACCCGGTGCTAACATTGAAGGAATTGAATCTATATTACTAGGACCATCACCAGGAACAATACCACCATAAGCTGCAGTAAAAGTTTGGTTGGCAATCATGGCTACTTGTGCTGCTGCAAAAGCTGCTGCAATCGCTGCATAAATAGGTCCTGTCGCAATACCAATGATAGGAGTAGCCGCACCTGACGCATATGCTGCTAATACTGCCTGTGTTCCTTGAATGGTTGCATTAACAATATTTAATTTCTTGGTTTCATTAAATTTCTTTAATGCCAATTGTGTTTCTTCTTGTGCTCGTTGTTGATCTAATTGTTTAATTTTATTATCGTATTCTTCACGACTAATAAGTTCATTTCGTAATTGACCATCTAAAGATTCTTTTTCCTTATCATATAAATTATCAATTTGTTGTGATTGGGCATTAAATCTTTCTTCGTTTCTTTGTGCAATTAAATCCCCCGCTTGAGACCATATCTCCGCTATTTTATCAACATATTTACTAATAGTGTCAAGAGTTTTAGTTAAACCATCAAGTGCTGTTTCTTGAACTCCCTTAGTACCATCAATTGTCTCTTGAACTTTGGTTTGAGTTTCTTGATTTATCTTTAATACATCCTGATTATACTTCGTTTCAATCTCTTTTCTTTGTCCTGCGGTAAGTTCTTCATTCTGTAATTGTTTGTCCTTCTGAAGAGTTAATGCACTAATCTGATCTTGACCTGATCGTTTAATCAATTCAACTTCTTTATCAAGATATTTCTTTTTAACTTCAAGAATGGCTTCTTGTTTTTTCTCTTCAGTTTCAACACCATTTGTAATTTCTCTAATTTCTTGTGCTTTCTGAAATTCAAGATCCATCAATTCTATTTGATCCTGAATTGATTTAGTTGATTGAATTGTAATCTGTTCTTCTAAAGTATATTTGTCTTTAATATTTTGAATATCCTCATCTAAGAATGTTTTCTTTGCCTCTAATAATTTCTTTTCACTATCAAGTAAGTTTCCATCACCTTTGGCTTTGATTTCAGCAATACCTTTATCGTAATCTGCTTGAGATTTACCTTCAGCCTTAAATTTTTCTTCAAAGGCAGCAATCTCTCTAGCGATAGAACCATTAATTAGTTTTTGTTTTTCATCACCATATTGTTTGTTTAGAAGTTCTATTTCTCTTTCTTGAACATTATCAATTCTACTCGTGGTTATTTTTTCTAATTCTTTTTCAGCTTCTGTTTGTCTATTAATTTCAGATTTAATTTTCTCAAGTGCGTCAGCATATTTATTTGATAGGTCAATATTATTCTGTATTGCGGGTGTGTGATCATTAGTGGCATCAGCCGCTTTAAATAAGGCATTTGATGTTGAATTTATTTCTTTATTTAAAGCATTAATTGTTGTTCCATATCCCTCAATAACATCATTTGAAATTCTAACTGAACCTAAATAATCAAATACCTCGTTTTGTAATATTTGAAATTGTTTTCCTTGACCAAAAAGTCCTGCATCTAAAAGGTTTAAATTACCAACAACCTCTTTTCCTGCTTGAACTTGTCTTGCAAAGTTTAGTATATATTGTTTTTGAGCCGTATTTAATATCCCCAATGAACCTGATAACTTTGCTATTGTTGTTTCTTGTTTTGAAAATTCAGCCTCAATTGCCTTTTCATTTGCTTGTAATCTAAATTTAACACGAGCAAAGGCAATGTAGTCAGAAACCGACTTTGTTACTTGATCTTGAAAGAATTTTTCATCTTTTAGATTTTTAATTGTTGTTCCATAAGTGGCATTACTTTGTTTGATTAAACTTAATCTTTCTTTAGAACCCGGTAAAGATGCCTTTATTTGTGCGGTTAAAGATACGAATCCTGATATTTGACTTGCAAATAAATTAGAACTTTCTTTAATTCTCGCATTATATTCTTCCTGAACTTTTTTAGACTTAGCTAATTCTTCGTTTTTCTTTTTCTCTTTTGCCGCAGCCTCTGAAGAACTATTTGCATATGTTATTAAACCAGCAACTAATAATCCTATTGCCGTCACAATTGCCACCAATGGTAATGCGTTAAGTGATACGGCAAATGCACCTGTGGAAACTGCTGCTCCATCAGCCGCAACCGCTTCAGCAGTTTCAGCTATTGCTACTTCTGTTGCCGAAACCGCAGTTGCCTGTTGAGCTACTGTAACAATACCCAATGTTTGAGCAAGACCCATAAACCCTGATTTGATTTGAGTGATCTTGTCTCCCAATCCACCAAAGGTTTCAATCGCCTGAGTTAAATTAAGTAATGCCCCAAATTGAGCCAATGATTTATTTAATGCTTCATTTTCAGCACCAAATAATGTTTGTGCTGCTAATACAGATTGAAATCCTGCAACCCCTAATTGAGTTGCACTACTTAATGCCCTACCAAAGTTTTCTGTAACATTACCTGCAGTTGCATTAATTACCGCATTTGTATCTTGAATTGTGTCTCTTAATTGTCCTGCTCGTTGTGTTAACTCTTGAAATCTTGCACTACCAGGTGCAAGACCTTGAAGTTCTGTTGTGATTTGTTTTAACTCAACCTTTAAATTAACAGACGATTTAGTTGCATTACCAATTGAATTAGATAATTGATTAACATTATCTTGTGCTTGTTTTGAATTTACATTAATATTAATATTTGCCGTTTGAGCCATAATACTTTATTAGTAAATATTAGTTATTTAGAAGTGTTTTTCTTGATTATCATAACCACATATTTTCTTTTAATTTTGGTAGAAACTTTAATATTTCAAAATTATCTTCATCATTATATAAGTTTTTATAAAGATCTTCATCCTCAAATTTTCTACCCCAAAATTTATAAATTGCAATTTTAGTCTCAGTATATTCTAAATCTCTAAACGTATAATGATTAATTACCAAATTATCCAATACTTGAGTTTTAGTTATGAATTTATGAGGTTCAATGTTTTTTGGATTACCTAAAGCATCCACGTGAAGATAATTTTGTTTTATTATCCCATAATGTACAGATGGTAAATTTATAAAAGATTCTTTTCTTATTAATGATTTAGTATGTCTCTGAGGGTCAAATTCAATATCTTTACTATCTTTAAATTTACATTTTGTTAATTTTTCAATTATTAATTCACCATCTTTAAGTCTATAATTTGAATTTCCCATTAACCTCCAATTCACCCCAATTTGTCCGACATTTGAGTCAAATTTAATTATGATATCTTTTAAATTATTTTCTTTTGTTGGGTATAAAAACTCATCCACATTTAAAAAAATAAACCAATCTGAGTCAGATTCATTAATATGTTTGTTTATTATTGGCATTGAATAGTTAAGTAATATTTGTTCATTTTTAAAACTATTTTCCCCCACATTTGCATCTTTTAGTAAATCAGTAATTTTTACAATACCTTTGTCAATGTAAGGTTGTAACACTTCAAGATAGTTGTCCACACTTAAATGGTTAGTTAGGTAAAAATTATCCACACCTACAAGTAGATGGAACTCAATCCATTCTTTTAAATATTTTGCTTCATCTCTAAACTGAGAAATAATTGATATTTTCATATTTTTATACCTTAATAATCTTGGTTTTAAGATCATCCCGTTTGGATGCTATATCAATTACTTGATCACTATTATCATAGTGTCTCACGATGTCTAAATCCTTCAATTTTTGGACTTTGTTTGTGTTAGATCCTGTAGCATAAACTCTTGATGAGGGGATTCCTAATTCTGTTGCCAATTTTAACATAGGTGTTTTCCTATCTCTTGCTGAAATAACATACACAATATTATTATCGTCTAATTCTTTTTTAACAAGTTCTCTATTCTTTGCTACTGTCAATGTGTCATCATAATCAAATGATACTCTCAATCTTTCCATTTTAATGTCTACACGATCATCTGTTTCTTGATTGTCGTAACCACATTTATGACAGATATAAGGATCATTTCCACCATCAGATATATTCCATTGCCAACCACAATTTTTACAAGTAATTTCACCTATGGTATTAAACTCATCATAAGTTAAACCTTGAATCGTTGCACTTTTCTTGGCATTCTTTTTACTTCCCTCATTGTTTGGGGAGTAAGTGTAACATTTACCACTATCTCCCCACTTATAACCTGATTTGTTATCTTCTTGACAATCTTTAACTGGCATAACTTAATTTTTAATTTTATTTATATTCAAATAGATCGGTATCAATGATCTCAATATCTGTTGCTTTGATATCAAACTTTCTTGAAGTAAGAATGATAAACATCCCATAGTACTTTAGATTTAATCTAACACGATCTGGTAGGTTATAATACTCTATATCAATAATTCCTTTAACCTCATCACTAATAGTGTCTATATCCTCTCCATTTAAAGTATAATTACCTTCTATAAATGTGTCTCCTCTATCATTTTTATACTTATAACTAATTATTAACTCATTGAAATCACTTTTGATTTGAATATTAGTTATAATACCAACCATCTTACCATATATATTACGTTCATTTGTATATACAGATGATTTAGTTATTATCTTCATATTAGAAAATTAAACCAGTAACGGGTGTTGGATTACACCATTCAATCATAGGTAAATCTTTAACCCATAAAAACTCTTCATTAGTTGTGTTATCAATTTCTTCACTTGAAATAATCCAATTGTCATTACAATCTTTTACTGGATTATAATACCAATCTATCGTAACCATTTGATCTGTTAATAAATCTTTTTCTGCTTCTGTTAATAGTCCTACTAGTGTCATATTTTTTTATTTAATTTTGTCTTCCTAATGTTGTTTGGCATGCTTGAACTACCGAATATAGATTTGATGCATCAGTTGATGTTAAATTTGTACCAGCAGAGGTAAAACAAAAATTTTGATTAGAATAACCATCACCATAAGGACTACCATTTAAATTAAGAGTTCCAATAAATAGATCTTGTACTGATATACCATTACCACCACTTGATCCATTTAAATTTAATGTTCCATTTAGATAATATTTAGGGGAATTTGCTGATCCTTTTGTTATAACATAAAATCCTTTAACCGTTGAAATACTATTACTATCAACTCCTTCATTAAATCTGGCAACATAATTTGATGATCTTACCCCAAATAATGAATTTTGTTATAACATAAAATCCTTTAACCGTTGAAATACTATTACTATCAACTCCTTCATTAAATCTGGCAACATAATTTGATGATCTTACCCCAAATAATGAACTATATGATAGACCACCTGTACTAGGTAATACACCAATATCAACAGTATCACCTTTACTCATCGCATTGTTGGTGTTAAGATATATTGTCATATGCTCATTATTAAATGTTGCATTACTAGCAGGATTGTAATAAGTTTTTGCGTAACCATTTGTACCATTAGGTCTAAATCCATCTGTGTATGTTATTCCACCAAAGAAAGTTAATCTAAATGCCGCATCTAAATCTCTTGGATCTTTTAAGTTATACTTATTTGATGTTGCCGTACCCCCAACAAAAGGATAGATTACTTTTAATTTAGTCCATAACCCATATGACTTTAGATCTACAACCATAGTGTTTATTGCACTTTCTATAGTTGGACTTGTATTACCAATTGCAGTTAAAAATGCTGCAGCATCTGGATCTAATGATGATCCTACTGATTTAATAAATGAAAAAGGATATACAATCATTTAAGTGAAGTTTTGTATATAAGAAGCGAAGTATTTAGATCCATCATAAATGAATGTATACACATCAAATTTATTGGCAGTTGCCGTCATAGTAGGTGTTGTCCCTCCTGCCCAAGTAACTGTACCTGGCCAAGTAATAGTGTTAGAACCACCTGATGATTGTTTTATTATCAATATATAAGTTGCTCCTGAATTTGGATTACTAAATGTAAAAGTTGTTGATGCTCCTAATGTATATTCTTGAACATTACCATTATTAAAATTAACAGTTGTTGCACTTGTTGTTGTTCCTGTTGTTGGTAATGTTACCCAAGTTTGTCCTGATGTAATTTGTATATTACCAGTATAGGGTGATGCAAACGATGTTCCTGATGTTCCATTAGTTCCTGAAGCTCCATTAGATCCACTTGTCCCATTTGTTCCTGATGCTCCATTAGTTCCTGATGTCCCGTTAGTTCCATTTGCTCCACCTGTAGTTTTAATTACTTTATTATTACTATCTAATCCAAGAAATGATATTGAAGTTCCTGTGGTTGCTGATACAATAGTTAAATCAGGAACATAAACCATATCATTAGTTGTTCCTGTTATTCCACTACCACCAATTATTGCAGATCTTAATGTACCATTTAATGCATTATTAATTCCACCTATTATGGCAAGATAAGCAGATGGAACTCCAATAATTTTATTAGATAAACCTGTTATAAAATTATAACTACCTCCTGAAGTTATATTATTTCCACCAAATACCGAAGTATAACTACTATTAGTTAAAGTATTACCTCCACCAAAAATATAATTATAAAAACCACTTGTTGATGTATTACTATTACCAAAAATACCACTACCTGCACTATTAGATGTATTTGAAGAACCTATAACAATATTACCTAAAATTCCTGGTGATCCAGATGTGCCTAAATTATTATCATTTCCAACTAATAATGTATACTCATTTGTATTAGTATTTCCAGTGCCGGCAATTCCTGTTATACTTCCTAATGTTGATCCTGATGTCCATAATATATCTCCACTTATACCCGAAGTTCCATTACTTCCTGAAGTCCCTGAAGAACCATTAGTTCCATTTGTACCTGATGTTCCATTAATTCCTGAAGTACCATTAGTTCCCGATGCTCCATTAGTTCCTGAAGTTCCTGCAACTCCACTAGTTCCTGAACTACCTGATGATCCACTTCCACCTGTTGAAGTAATCGTATTACCTGAAGCATCTAAAGCTAGAAATGTTGAACTTGAACCTGAACTTAATCCTGAATATACAATGGTATTACCATTAGAAATTACAATATCAAATCCATTACTGAAATTACTTGTATATAATACTTCACCTAATGTTGGTGTTGTTGCAGTTAAACCTGATAATGATATTGGATAGATACCATTGTCCGTTCTAACCCATAATGCATCATCTGTAGTATTACAATACATCTCACCGATAAATAAATCAGTAGGAATCATTTCATTCAATGTAGTACCTGTAGGTATAGTTGGAACTTGTCCTGTTAGACCTGTTCTCTTTAATAATAATCGTGAGTATTCTATCTTATCAGACATTCTTTTTTATATTAAATATTTTATTATATATGTTGTTTTTATTACTTTTACCACAATATTCTATGGTTTTAATGTTGCAGTTGGTGTTAGAGTTGCAGTTGGTGTTCTTGTAACTGTTTGTGTTGGTGTAGGTGTCGCAGTTGGTCTATCTATAGTTGGTGTAGGTGTTGGTGTTAAAGTTTTAGTAGGACTAGGAGTTAAAGTTCTTGTTAATGTCGGAGTATTAGTCGGACTTGGTGTCAGAGTTATTGTTGGTGTAGGTGTAGGTGTTGTATTAGTAGGCGTAGGAGTAGGTTCAGGCTCTGGTGTTGGAACAGGTGGTTGTTTATCACTTCCATCTATTACAGGTCTTAATTTACTATCCCCACCATAGTTTCTTACTGACTCATATGTCCCATCAATAATATCTATAAGATTAGTTTTACCAATATACATTACAGTTTCATAACCAGCATCAGTAATTGTTGGATAGTAAAAACTTAAACCATCAGAATTAAGAACTAAATTACCAACAACAATTGTATCACTTGTTATTGAGTCGTGGTTATTACCAATAATGAACGCATTCCTTGTGTCCGAATTTACTGAGTTTCCCTCTCCAAGTACAAATACATTTTCAGCCGTAGAATCTACATAGTTATCACTACCTTGAACTATTACAGTATTGGAATTAATAATATTTTGATTCTTAGTAAGTGGGAATGGTCTTTCTGTATATATTCCACCTGATTGTGCTTGAAATTGAGGTGCAACACCACTTGATCCAAATGGAATCATTCCTGTTTGATCTCCCCAAGGCTTATTAGGATCATTTATAATTGGTTTTTTTGCCTGACAATAACCATTTGTCCAATAACCACCCCATTGATCACAACAATCTTCCGTTATTATGTTTCCTGATGGGGATACAAATATCCAACCAACCTTAGTTTTCTTAATTACAATATCAGTTGGACAATCTATTTGTGATCCTGCAACCTGTTTATTATCATTATAGAAAATATCTATGTCATTTAATTTATATAAAATAACTTTTGTGGTCTTATCAATTGCATTAGGGTTGTAATCAACAATTGTATTGACCCTCCAATATGCATTATCAATAAAGATTATATCTCTAAAATCAAATTGATTTAAATCACTTGGGGTAAGATGGAAATACGCTTCTAATAGTTTGGCATTAACATCAGTGATATCGTTTAATGTAGCTAAGTAAAATTGATTTACAAGGTTATTATCGGGGCAACATAATGATGTATTGTAATATAATGTATTTGAATTATTCCATTCCAAAGTATACTCAGGATCTAATGGATCATCATACATACCAGCATATACATATTTTGTTTGTATACTTTGAGTTCCACCTGGAGCATTTCTATAAGTTATTGGTGACGTTGTGGTAAGTTTTTTTGAAAATAGAATACGGGGTTTTTGTTTTAATGGTTTTAAATTACTATTTGTATCTATATCACAAAAGAATGGTGCAATATATGGTGTAATATAATTACTAGTTACAGGTGTTGGAGCAAAATCTAATTTAATTTCCTTATCTGTTGTTGAAAACTCATTTAAGAAATCAATTCTAGCATCACCATAAACTCTTCCTGATTGTTGTTCGTATGATTTATTATAAAAATCATTATCTTCATCATAAGTAAAATAATAACTTTTAACATCTAACTCACTCATTGGAGTTTGAATAACATCTTGATCATAATCTAATTTCAATGTCCAATCCTTAACCAATTGTTTTGTTTCAAAGTATTGATCTCTCGGTTCAATTATTAAATTATTAGGAATATTTGGATCATCACTTACAACTAAATTAAACATCTTTACAATATTGATGAAAAAATCTCTCATCTTTATTATTGGTAATATTGGTGATAAATAAATTAGAGCATTAACATTATAATTTACGTTAGTTGCTGGTTTAACCTCTAATCTATTAACTGATCCACTATTTGTTGTTGGTTTCATAACTGCCGCAACTAATACTTGATCCGTATTTGATGCCCAAGAAACTGATGTAGGATATAATAACTCATATTTTATCCTAATTTTATCACCAGCATTTAACCATACTGAACCAACATTCATATCCATAAGATATTCAGCATCTGATAACCACCAACCTGGCATATAACCTGTTGCAGGAACAGTTGTATTTCCATATGCACTTCTACCTGTTGAGTTTGCAAGTGGTGGTGTTATTGATAATGTGTTTGTTGAAACTATATCTGTTTGTGAACCATTAGCAGCAACTTTAACTATAGTAGCTTTATATGATAAAGTACCTGAATTATATCTAAATGAAGATCCTCCTTGATGTCGGTAATACATTTGAAATGATGATTTAACATCAACCGAATAATAACCAGCAACAGATGCGGTATATTCACACACTTGTGGTTGAGCGTTTGTATAAAATTTCCATTCATTTGATGGATCTTGTAATACTATTTGATTAAATACACCTGATTCTAAACTATATGGAACATACCAATACCCATTATTAGAATTACGATACCAAGTATTAGATTTGCTCAACATAGGACTTATTGCAGTACACAAATCTAATAATATTTGAGGACTCACAGGTGATCCAAACCAATAACTTTGTAATCCATTATCTAATGCAGATAACATAGTAAATGCATTATAGTATGCTTGTAGCGCAATTCTTACGGTTCTGTCGTTGATAGATTCACTATCATAAGTTGGTGTCTCAGTAGGTATTATTAACGCTTTGAAATAATCTGAATTAAAAAATTGTGATTCATAAGTATATCCTGCCCATTTAAACATTTTATCCATAATGGTTTTAACATATACACCAGGGTTTAAATCAAATGCATTAAATACCCTATTAGCAACAGAGTTATTACCTGTTACAGTTAAAGGGTAGATATAACCAACACCAGGTGATTCTTGAGTTAGAACATTATTAACAAATATTTTATTATCAAATGAATTTATAATGTTATTAACATTACGATAATGACTAAACTCATCAAAGTTTAATTGATCAATATAGTAATCTGAGAATGCTCCAATAATATTTTTGAATAAACCAGTAATAACAACCTCATATTCAACCATCTTTTGATTGGTAACAATATTTAAAAGTTGTAAATTACCATAGAATACCATCTCATCCCCAATTAGAATTTGTGTTGGTAATGATTTCTTTGGATTAAAATTAGTATCAGATATATCAATATTTATTTCAAATATATTTTGAAAGAAATCATTATTATTTGGGGTACCAGGAATTAATATTGTTTTAGAGTAAGATGATTTCTTTGTTGAAATATCTTCAATATCATCTATCTGATAAGTTAAAGATATGTCAAAATTGTCGTATGTCTCAATCTGTCTACCCTGTGATATAATCTTAAATTGGTTAATTGCTGCCATTAAAATCTAAATTCATTGTTTGATACTCTCACATTAAAAGTATATGAGAATAATTGTTCGTTTATGTTCTTATAAATCTCAGTTTTTGGTTGATCTAAATGACAATTAAATAAACGATTGTCAGGGGTTTGAATATATACGGAAGGTGATTGTACCAAGTCATTGATTAAATACCTCTCAAACTCATATAACCACCCTGAATTTAAGGTTAAAGATTCTCTACTTCTTTCATAGAATACCTTTTCCCCAACTCCATAATCTTCATAATCAAATGTATTGTTTTCCCAATTACCTTCTTGTTGATAATAAGTTTTCTTCTCACTCTCAATATAATCACGACTCACATAAATGAAAGGGT
>Ga0209500_10000719_pt1 | contig 27327 bp, 14 predicted proteins | sample S_140212_EF_Meta_FD_187323 | JGI IMG/M metagenome (GOLD analysis project Ga0209500, IMG submission 187323) | Freshwater microbial communities from Lake Simoncouche, Canada to study carbon cycling - S_140212_EF_MetaG (SPAdes) (version 2) | ecosystem: Environmental > Aquatic > Freshwater > Lake ...
GCGTGAATCAATCACGCGGTCGTTGTCGATCCGACAAAAAGGGCAACGCATGATGCAGTCTCTGGCGGGAAATGAGGTGGGTGGCGGGTCTAAGCAAAAGCGTCTAGGCCTAGCGAAGGCGCCTAGCGAAGGCGAATGTACCTAGCGAAGGCGATTTTACCTAGCGAAGCAAGATCGTAAAACCATCCGGTTGAAAAATGCAAGCCGGCAATCCAAGACAGTGGCCGAGGGCCTACTCAGTCTTGGGCGTACGGGGCAGTTTCCAATCCCGGCGCTGCCGCGAACTGGGGATGTCCATGGCCTTGCGATATTTTGTCACAGTGCGCCTGGCCAGTGTGATGCCTCGCCGAGCCAACTCCTCCACGAGGTCGTCATCGCTAAAGGGTTCGTCCTTCGGCTCGGCCTGAATGATCTCCTGCAGTTTGACTCGCACAGTGTCCCACGCCACCTCATCGCCATCGGCGCTCACCGTGCCGCCGACGAAAAATCGCCGCAGTGCATAGAGTCCACGCGGTGTCTGCAACCATTTGTCGTCAACAGCACGGCTCACAGTTGTCACGTGCATCCCAATCCGATCAGCGATCTGCTGCATCTTCAGCGGTTCGATTACAGCCGGGCCTTCCGTTAAAAACCGCGTTTGGTGGTCGACGATTGCCTGGCTTGTCTTCAGGAGAGTGCTGCGACGCTGTTCGATTGCCTCAATGAGCCACTGCGCCGCATTGACCTTACGTTTGATGTATTCGCGGGTGGCCGGATCGGTGGCTGGAGAAAGCAGCATGTCGCGATAGAGCGGGCTGATCCGCAAGTTTGGAAGATTGACATCCTCAAGTCGCACCTTCCAAGAACCATCTGGCTGTTGCTCTACATACACATCTGGCTTAACGGCGGGCACAAATGGAGCCGTAAACATTGCGCCTGGCTTTGGGTGCAGGCCATGAAGAAGCTCTCGCAGTGATTCAATTTCCTGAATCGAGTAGCCCGTTTTTTTCTCGATCAACGGTAAACGATTGCCGCCCAGATCTTCCAAATGGTCGTTGACAATCCTTCGCAGTTGCCGCGACTGTGGCATGGCTGGATCAATCTGCAGCAGCAAACACTCTTTCAGATCGCGAGCAGCCACGCCCAGAGGGTCCATTCCCTGCACGACATTGAGCGCGACAATGAGCTGATCGATCTGGACTGCCGGCCCATCGGGATCGAGCAACTCCTCCAGCGGCATCGGTAGATATCCATTGGCATCCAAGTTGTAAATAATTTTGTCGGCGGCCTGCCGCTGGGCTTCAGTGAGATCGTAGTTGGAGAGCTGATCGTGCAGGTGGTTGCAGAGCGTTTCGGGCCGCTCCTGCATATTGGCCATCGCATCGAGATAGCGGTCTGAGGACTCGTCCACCCGAGTTGCCGACGGCCGACTACGATCGTCGTCGGAGTCGGGATACTCGTTCGACCAATCATAGGACCGCTCGAAGTCGGCCTGATTGGCGTGGTCTTGATCCACGACGAGCGGCTTTTCGTCGACCGTTCTCTCGGCCGCCTGCTGCTGCGCATCGCTTACCGGCGCGGCCGTCTCGCCCGTTGGCGCATCTTCCTCAGCCTCCTCCACTTCGAGCGTTTCGTTGTTTTGGATCTCCTGCTCGATTCGCTCCTCCAGCGCCATGAGGGGCAGTTGTAGGATTTCCATCGACTGGATCATGCGGGGCGCGAGCACCTGCTTCTGCTGCATCCGCATTTCCTGGCCGAACGACATCCGCATAACTCACCCTTGAATCCAGTTGTGAACGGGGACCCAAACCTCGCTTCACGCCTCTGTATTAGATATAGAATACCTCTTTTGTGCGACGAGGCTCAAAGGCAATGCGTTTCCTGTCAGAGCTTGTGTCGGCCGGCCAGTGCATCGGCGAGTATTTCCCTGTTTGCCTGCTCGAGCGAAGCCCCCACCGTCAGCCCTCGAGCTAGACGAGTGAGTTCCACGGGCAGCCCAGCGAGTCGCTGGGCAATGACCAATGTTGTCGTGTCGCCCTCCACGTTTGGATTAGTGCCCATGATGACTTCTCGAACCACTCCCTGCTGCACCCGACTCACGAGCGCATCGATCGTGAGCTTCTCCGGCCCGATGCCCTCCAGCGGCGCAATACGGCCCTGCAGCACATGGTAGAGGCCGCGGTAGCTCCCCACCTGCTCCAATGCCAAAACGTCTCGTACCTGCTCTACCACGCAGAGCGTTGTGCGATCGCGGCGAGGGTCGACACAGATGTCGCACTGCTGCCCTTCGGTGAGGTTAAAGCACGTCTGACACGGGTGCAGCTTTTCTTTAACAGCGCGGATCGCCTCGGCAAAGGCAACTGCTTCTTTGTGCGACATGCGCAACACGTGATATGCCAGACGTTCAGCACTCTTGCGGCCAATGCCTGGTAGATCAGCGAAAGAATCGATGAGCCTGGCAATCGCGCCCCGTGTTTCAGACATCGGTATCTCCTGTGCCACTGCCAGCCATCTCATTTTCAATGCACTGTTCATCCGCACTCACTTCAGCATCGTCCAAGCCAGTCTCTGAGCCATTGAGGAGCACTTCCTGATGCACAACGCTCTGGGGACCGGAGCCCGCCGCCTGCACAACCACTTCTCGAGGGCGTGCCGGCTCCACCTTTCGCACCGCTGCGTCGAAAAGGCTCAGGGCATGCAACACCAGCGGATATTCCATTGCTTCGCGGAGCATGGCCGTCTGCGACAGTGCATTTGTTGGTTGCCTGATCTGTGAGCGATCCTGGCTTTCGGATGCCTTGGGAGCATCCGTCGATGCACTCGGATCGATGACCAACGCATGCCGTAGCGGGCGGCCAGCTATGTCCGCCAGTGCGCGAGTGAGACCGGCAGCCACTTCTGGCCGCTTCAAAAACGAAAGTGCCGTCGTGGCTTCTGGTGGAAGCACCACCTCCAACACATCGCCTCGCCAGACCGCGCGGCTGGCCGCGGCCGCATAGTCGGCAGCCAAGCCACCCACGCTGGCCACGGTGCGATGCCACGCAGCCATTGCATCGGCCGGCAACTCTGACAGCGGCACCGCTGCCAAGGCCTCCTGCGGTGATACGACTGGCTCGGCTGTTGCCGGGGCTGCCAGTGCTGCGGGAGGGGCGACCGCCGTCGCTGTCTCAGGGACTGCCCGAACTGTCGAGGCGACTGGATACGGCCTAGGCTGTGGCATTACGATTGGATTTTTTTTTTCGCGAGAGGCCGGCTCGGGCAACGCCAACACCACTTTTTCTACGGCCGCCGAGAGAGTTTCCAGATCGTCCAAGTGAACCAATCGCACAATGGCCATTTCGGCAAGCACTGCTGCGTGACCGCTGGTGCGCATCCGCCCGAGTGCCTGATCAATGATCTGCAGCATAGCCAACAGTGTGTTGGTGCCAACCTGCCGCCCAATGGCGGGCAAGTCGATCCCTAGACCGGAACCCTGAAGCATTACTTCTGCCCCACAGCCTACGCTGGCCAGCAAACTGTCTCGCAGGGCCGCGATCACCTGTTCCAACACGCCCCCCGGATCGGCACCTCCCTCAAGTGCCGAATCGAAGGCCTGGATTGCCTCTCGCCCATCGCGTGCCACGATCGCTGCAATGAGCCTGCCGACTTTCTCTTCGCGGCCCGTGCCGATGATGGCATGCACATCCTCCACCCTAATGGCACCGCCCGTGCAACCGAGCAACTGCTCTAGGAGCGATTGGCTGTCTCGCATGCTGCCAGCGGCCCGTCGAGCAATCAGATCCACTGCCTGCGGGTCCACGGTGGCCCCCTCGGCCTCCACGATCTGCGTGAGTCGCCGGGCAATCGCGGATGCATCGACTGTCACAAAATCGAATCGCTGGCAGCGCGAAAGAATGGTGATCGGCAGTTTTTCAGGCTCCGTTGTGCACAGCACGAATTTCACATGAATGGGCGGCTCTTCCAATGTTTTTAACAGTGCGTTGAATGCTTCTCGCGTCAGCATGTGCACTTCGTCAATGATGTAAATCTTGAAACGGCCGTGGGCCGGCCGTACTGCGACGTTTTGTCGGAGTTGTCGAATCTCATCGACGCCACGGTTGCTCGCCGCGTCGATCTCAACGACATCCACATCCTGCCCAGCCGAGATCTCGCCGCACGAACTGCATGCGTTGCATGGCTCACGGGCAGGCCCGGCAACGCACTGCAGCGCCTTGGCGTAAATCCTGGCTGCGCTGGTTTTCCCAACGCCTCGGGCACCGGTGAAAAGATAGGCATGGCCGATTCGACCCGCTTCGATCGCTCCAGACAGCCCTCGGGCCACGTGCTCTTGTCCCACCAATTCATCGAATCGCTGCGGTCGATAGCGGCGAGCCACCACGCGGTAGGCGGGCTTCTCGCTTCCGGTTCCCACGCCTGCCGGCCCAAAAGCCAACGTGGGGGATGCCATTGAACCTCCAACGGGGCCGGGAGTTGCACTCGAATCTGAATCGGTCTCGGGCATGACGACTGCCTCGACGTGTGTGGGCAAACGGCTCTGGAAAAACTCTTCGTCCACGGAGCCGGACGCCGATGAGAGGCCCACCGCACAAAGAGACGATTGCTTATGGCTGCTGCGGTTAGGCCCTGACCAGGTTCACAGGTCCCCATCGCGGGGGCCTCTCATCGGCGTCCGCACTGCAGTGTTTTGTACGCCTTCCTCCACAATCGGTCAAAGGCTGCTACATTTTCCCGCCATGGCGTCCCCCATGATGCAGCAGTTCGAGGCGGCCAAGGCCCGGTGTCCGGGGGCCCTCGTACTTTTTCGCATGGGCGACTTCTACGAACTCTTCGGCGACGATGCCCGCGAAGCCGCCGACCTGCTCAATCTCACGCTCACCAGCCGCGACAAGGGGCCGGATGCGATGCCGATGGCGGGATTTCCGCACCACCAACTCGACGTGCATTTGGTGAAGCTCGTTGCTGCCTCGCGGCGTGTGGCGATCTGCGAACAAATCGACGACCCAAAAACGACCAAGGGCCTGCTCCGCCGTGAAGTCACTCGAATTATCACGCCCGGAATCGCCGCCGACGAGTCGCTACTCGACCCAACTCGCAGAAACTACCTTGTGGCCTTGCTGCCTCGCGCCGTGGCCACCCACGATGTCGATGGCATCATGGTGGGGCTGGCGTGGATCGATGTGGCGGCTGGGCGTTTTGAAGCCGCAGTGATTCCCCATGATGAGGTCGCCGAACATATCCTGCGACTCGACCCGGCAGAATGCCTCTGTGCCGAAAAGGATCGCCAGAGCGTTGCAGAGATGATACAAGCAGCGGGCAGCAACCGCCCGCTCACCACTCGCCCCGACTGGTGGTTCGACGACACATCCGCTCGGGCTCTCGTGACCAAAGCCATTGGCGGCCAGCGATTGGAGGGGCTCGGCTTCGAACTTCCAGCAGAGTTGCTGGCCATTGCGGCCGCCGGCAGCATTGTGGCTTATTTGGAAGAGAACGAGCCGACGGCGATCGCTCGAATTGAAACGCTGGCGGCATGGCGATCAGGCAACCGCTTGGAAATCGACGAGGCCTCTCGACGCAGTTTGGAGTTAATCCGCGCTGTTGGTACCGGCCGCCGCGAGGGGTCGCTGGCCGGCGTGTTGGATCGCACAAAATCGCCAATGGGTGCCAGGCTCTTGGTGGAATGGATCTCAGCGCCGCTGGTCGACAAGCATCCGATCGATGAACGGCTCGATGCGGTGGCGAGCCTTGTTGCCAACGGGCCTCACGCCTCGCGGTTGGCGGAAACACTCACGGGCATTGGAGATCTTGAACGGCTCGTAAGCCGGGTCATCTCAGGACGTGCCGGTCCCCGTGATCTCGAACGCATCGGCCACGCGATGGCAATCCTACCCGATATTATTTCCCTGCTGGCGTCGGCAACAGGCCTCCTCGCATCGTTGCGAGACCGGCTCGATCCATGCGCCGATCTGGCACAGAGGATTCGCGAGACGCTCCGCGAAGCTTGTCCGCTTTTTGCCCGCGATGGTGGGTTCATTCGCCCGGGGTTCGACGCTGCTTTCGACGGGCTTGTTGAAATGGCCTCCGGTGGCAAGGCCTGGATCACTCGCTACCAAGCACAAGAAATCGAACGTACGGGCATTAGTTCACTGAAGGTTGGATTTAACCGGGTGTTCGGTTTTTTCCTGGAGGTAAGTCGCGCGCACGCGGCAAAGGTGCCCGCCGATTACGTCCGGAAGCAGACAGTTAAAAATGCCGAGCGTTATACGACGCCCCAGCTCGACGAGCGACAGCGGGAGGTGCTCGGCGCTGAAGACGAGTCTCTCCGCCGCGAGATCGAATTGCTCGAGGCTTTGCGACTTTTTGTGGCCGGGCACCGCAGCCGGCTGGATCGTGCCGCTGAAATTCTGGCGGTGCTCGACGTGCTTGTGTCACTGGCCGACATCGCGAGGGCAAGAGGATGGGTGCGACCGGATATCACTGTAGGGGGCGAACTGGTGATCGAGGCCGGTCGGCATCCGGTACTTGAAGAGATCCTTCCCCCCGGCACGCTCGTGGCCAACGACGTGTCGCTTCAAGCTAGGCTCAACCCCACTTCCAATGTCCCCCGTGGAATAGCCGATACAAGTTGGGCCCAAGCACCAGCGATCCTCCAAGCACCAGCGATCCTCTTGGTGACCGGTCCCAACATGGGTGGCAAAAGCACGTTCATTCGCCAAGCAGCGCTCATGGCTGTGATGGCCCAAGCGGGTAGCTTCGTACCGGCCAAGCGTGCCAGCGTAGGCATCGTGGATCGCTTATTCGCGAGGATCGGTGCTGGCGACGACCTTGCACGTGGGGCGAGTACATTTCTTGTTGAGATGTCGCAAACTGCCCGAATCCTCAACCGTGCCACCGATCGCAGCCTTGTGATCTTGGACGAAGTTGGCCGCGGCACCAGCACATTCGACGGACTGGCGTTAGCGCAGGCCGTAGTCGAACACTTGCAGGCCGAGGTCGGCTGCCGCACGCTCTTCGCCACGCACTATCTCCAACTCGCGGCGCTCGACAGACTCCCTGGTGTCAGCAATGCACAGGTGCTCGTCCAGCAGCACAAGGATCAGCTCGTATTTTTACACCGTGTGGCATCCGGCGCGGCCGACAAGAGTTGGGGCGTTCATGTGGCGCAACTTGCGGGCGTACCGACAGCAGTCATCAAGCGGGCCAGAGCGCTCTTAGCAACACTTGAGGGAAACGAAACCGAAGCAGTGGCGGCACAGGCAAAAGCCAAGCGTTCAGTGGCTACCAATCAGTTATCTCTGTTTGAATAGCAAGCGTGTCGCTGTTTGAGAAGCAAGAGGCATCTTGCAACGGCTCACAATTCACACACAACAACGTGACCCGCTTTAGCAGGCGTTCATTGTGTCGCGGGGGGTGCCGGCGCCGGTGATCGCCGGGGCCGGCACCGATAGGCCCACCACTGCCAGATCGGGCACAATCGTTACGGCGATGCTCTTGTAGGCCGGCGTGCGAGAAAGCGGATCCGCTACCTTCGGCACAAGCACGTTGCTCTCTGGATAATACATGGCCACACTGCCGGGCCGAATCTGATCGAAGGCCGCCACGATCTGGCCACGCATCTCACCGGCGGAGCTCACGATCCGGCACCGCCCGCCCGGCTCAAGCCCCTGTTGTCTGATGTCGTCTGGATGCATGAGCACAATATCGCGTCGCGTTTGATTGCGGTAGAGATCCTCTTCCTCGTAGACGACGGTGTTAAACTGCCCCTCGCTGCGAATCGTCATCAACTGCAGGCCTTGCGGCGGCGCCGGCAGATCGTGGACAAAAAGATTGGCCTTGCCGTCATGGGTCGGAAATCGCGGCCGATCGATCGCGCGGCCGGGAATCGAAAATTCCTTTTTGTTCGTGTCGATGTCGGCAATCTGCTCCAAGCCTGGCACAATCTTGGCAATGGCCTGGCGAATCGTGCTGGTATGGGCCATGCTCTGCCAGTCGATCGGATTTTGGCGACTTGTGCGGCTATCGCCCAACACTCGCACAGCCATGTCGGCAATGATCTCGACTTCGCTGCGAGGCCCGACGTGCCGGGGCTTGCCGCCGTCTGAGAGCCGGATGTAACTAAACATGCTCTCCTGCGTGGATGGCTCCGGCTCTTCGTCACGAGCCAAAACCGGCAGGATGATCGTCTCCTCCGCGCCTAGGCCGTGCACGTGGCCAGTATTGAGCGACGTGCTGAGATAGACCACGGTGTCAATTTTTCCCATCGCCCGTTTGGAAAATGTTGCATCGGGACTGGCTCCATAGAGGTTGCCACCGAGACACATCGCCACACGCATCTGGCCGGCATCCGCTGCGTCGAGGCATTCCAGCGTGTCGAAGCCCTTGGTCGTGGGCAACCCAACTCCGAAGTGATTTTGCAGCCGGTTAAAAACAGCATCCTTGAGCTTGGGTGTCACGCCGACAGTGCCCATGCCTTGAATATTGGAATGACCTCGAATGGGCTGCAGGCCAGCCCCTGGCTTCCCCACCATGCCACGGGCCAGTGCGAGGCTCGCGATCGCCTGCACCGTGGCCGTACCGTGCAGGTGGTGCGTCACGCCCATCGTCCACGCAAAGACAGCTCGCTTCGACTGCACATACTGCGCTGCCACATCAAAAATCTGTGACTGTGACACTCCCGATTTCTCCACGATCTCCTGCCACGAAAGCGCATCCAGCCGTGCGGCTAACTCCGGCCACCCGTGCGTGTTCGTGGCTAGAAACACCTCATCGATCGCCTCTGGGTTGGCCGCCGACATTTCCCGAATCCGCTTGAGGAGGCCGTAGACCAACGCTAGATCGCCGCCGATGTGCGGCTGAACATACGTGCTTGCGATCTTGGAACCAAAGAACAGGCTCCACGGGTCGCTGGGCACGGAAAAGTTCACCATGCCCGTTTCAACAATGGGGTTCACCACAATCACCTTTCCGCCACGACGCCGCACCATCATCAGCGATCGCATCATGCGCGGGTGGTTGCTGGCAGGATTGCCACCGATGAGAAAGACGATGTCGGCCTTTTCCATGTCGTCGAGCTTCACGGTACCGGCGCCTGTGCCCAGCACGCTTCCCAGCCCCACGCCGCTGGCCTGGTGGCAGTAATAGCTGCAATTATTGACATGATTGGTACCGTAGATTCTGGCAAAGAGTTGCAGCAGGAAGCCCGCTTCGTTGCTGGAGCGGCCGCTCAAATACCAGAACGTTTCGTCGGGCTGCGTGCGGAGCAGTTTGATCGCGATCCGCTCCATTGCATCAGCCCATGCAATGGGCTTGAAATGCTGCGAGCCCTTCTCCAGCACGACCGGCTGCACAAGCCTGCCAGAATGTTCGAGCTGATACGGCGTGAACGCCTGCAACTGTGGCAGCGAATAGGTTTTAAAAAACTCTGGCTGCACGGCACCCTGCATGTCGGCAACCATCGCCTGCAGTGACTTTTTACAGACCTCCGGAAACCGACCGGCCTCGTTGACCATTCCTCCCTGCTGTCCGCCCATGCCAAGCGCGCAGGTCTTGCAGGCGTTCTTCGATCGCATCGCCTTCCAGAGCGCCCACAGACCGCCAGCCTCGCGAGCCTTTTTGAACGTATAGGCAACCGCCCGCCATCCGCCGCCCGTTGTCACTTTAGCCATACACGCCTTCCAAGTTCCTTCACCGAGCATCCATTCAGCGGCTCAAACAAACCGTGGCTGCCTCCGTCTTCACTCCCCCTATCGCCCAGGGGGATCCAAGCTCACCGTCACGGTCTTCGTTTCTAAATAGCCATCCAGCCCGCGCTCGCCGAGTTCCCGACCGAAGCCGGAGCGTTTGTAGCCTCCGAACGGTGCAGCCGCATCAAACACATCGTAACAATTTACCCATACCGTGCCGGCGCGGAGCCTGCGAGCCACATCGTGGGCCCTAGCGATATCGCGAGTCCAGACGGCCGCAGCGAGCCCGAAGTTGGTGGCGTTGGCTCGCCGCACCAGTTCGTCAGTGTCGGAAAACTTCAGCACAGATAACACTGGCCCAAAAATTTCCTCGCGGGCAATTGCCATTTCGTCCTTGACGTTTGTAAACACGGTGGGCTCGATAAAAAAGCCCTTCGTGCCCACTCGCTTTCCACCGGTTGCACAGGTGGCACCTTCCTGCTTGCCCTGCGCGATGTAGCCCATGATCTTGTCAAACTGCGCCTGATCCACTTGGGGCCCCTGCTCGGTGGCCGGATCGAACGGATCGCCCACCTTTCGCGACCGGCTCATGCCGACGATCGTGTCAACAAACGCATCGTGAATGGAATCCTCCACAAACAGACGGGAGCCCGCGCAGCAGCACTGCCCCTGATTCAAGTAAATGCCCACGTGGGCACCGGCGGCAGCGGCGGCCAAATCGGCGTCGGCAAAAACGATATTCGGACTCTTTCCACCCAGTTCAAACGTCAGCCGTTTGAGCGAATCGGCGGCCTGCCGCATGATGATCTGTGCGGTCTCTCCAGAGCCTGTAAACGCCACCTTGTCAACGCCCGGATGCTTCACGATTGCTGCGCCGGCAGTCGGTCCAAAACCCGGCACAACGTTAATCACGCCATCGGGAATGCCCGCTTTCTGTGCCAGCCTCGCCAATCGCAGGCACGTCAGCGGCGTCTGCTCGGCCGGCTTCATCACCACGGTGCAGCCGGTGGCAAGCGCGGGCCCCCACTTCCAAGCCGTCATCAAAATCGGGAAGTTCCATGGAATAATCTGCCCAGCCACGCCCACGGCCTCGCGTCGGGTGTAGGTGAAAAAGTTGCCGCTCACGGGGATCGTTTGGCCGTGAATCTTGTCGGCCCAGCCGGCGTAATAGCGGAGGGCATCCAGCGCCAGCGGAATGTCGCCGAGCCGTGCGTCTGAAACGGGCTTGCCGTTGTCCAGCGACTCAAGCGCCGCAAGCTCATCGATCTCACCCTCGATCAGATCGCAGAGTTTGTGGATGAGCCGGCCCCGCTCGCGGGCATTCATGCGCGGCCACGGCCCAGAATCAAACGCCTCTCTGGCTGCCCGCACCGCCGCATCGACGTCGGCAGCATCTCCTTCGGCAACCTGCGCGATTACTTCCTCGGTGGCTGGATTGCACGTTTCAAAAGTCTTCCCACTTTTTGCAGGAATCCACTGCCCGCCAATAAAAAGCTGTGTCTGGCGGATCTGGGGAAGAGCCGCTTTCTTCGGGGCATTCCGGACGTCTGTGACGGTGGCCATAAAAAAGTCCTCGCTGGGGAAAGAAAGGCAGATAGATCGCTGGCAAACCAAATAGTTGCCGCTCGCATGCTACCCGCGCTATGATAATGTCTGCAAGCGGAGCGGCATACGTTGTGCCGCCGAATTTCACGGAATTCTGATCATGTGCTTCTAAGGAGTATCAATCAATGCGTACGGTTTCTAGCATGGGTATCGGCATGACTACGGCAGCGACGCTCTTGATCGCAGCAGTGTTCGCATCAGCAACCGCTTCAGCCGAGATGACAAGCGGCCCACAGGTAGGCGATGCAGTCGGTGCGTTCACGGTAACCAAAATAGCCGGCAACCCTGACGACGGCTTCCCGGTCGGCAGATCGGGCTGCTACCGCTGCAAGACGGGTTCGAAGCCGGTGGTGATGGTATTTGCTCGAACGGGCAATGAGTCGCTGGCGAAACTCCTCAAAAAGATCGAAGAAGAGGTGGAGGAGCATCAAGACGAGAAGCTGATGAGTTTCGTCAACATGCTCGGCACCAACCCGGAAAGCATTAAGAAGTCAACCGAAGAATTCGTAACGAAGAACGGCTTCAAGCAGATCGCATTTGTGGTGCCAGAAGACTCAAAGGATGGCCCCCCCGACTTCAAAATCGCGTCTGATGCCGACGTGACGATTGTCTGCTACAAGTCTGGCACTGTCGTTGCCAACCACGCCTTTGCCGCCGGCCAATTGTCGGACGACAAGATCAAGGCGATCGTTGCGGCATCCTGCAAGTTGGTAGAATAGGCCTACAGTTTGTCCGATAAATCGATCGGCAGGGCTGAGGCGATGGCAGCAGTTCGCGAGGATGGACCTCGCATGGTAAGCGACCAAAGCGGCCCTGGATTTCGGTCTTGGGCCGCTTTTTTGATAACGGCAGACCTCAAGCTCAACCCACGCTATAGTCTCGGCACGCACGAACGGCTTGCTGGCGTTTCCTGACGGCGTGCACGAGTTTTCTTTTTTGCAGGTTTCATCAGTCCCTAGTCGGCATCGGTTCCTTTTTGCATGTTTTTTATTTTGCATGAGTTTTTCTATTTTGTCCGATTGCCCGTTTTGGGCGGCGTAGCTCAGTTGGTTAGAGCACCGGCTTCATAAGCCGGGTGTCGCCGGTTCGAGTCCGGCCGCCGCTACTGTTTCGACCAAACAAAACTTCTCCTTGGTCAGGGCCCCCGGCCGGGTTTGCCGCGTGAGGCCGTGCTCGTGGTGTGCACGGCGGCTAGCAACGGCTTGGCGAACGGCTTGGCCCCCTTGATTGTGTTCTCGGCGGCTTCCCCGTCGCCCCTCTATTTTTATGGAAACCCAGTGAAGCGAATAGTCACATCACAACGACTCGGTTACGCCCACCATGCTTGGCTGCATAGAGTGCTCTGTCTGCGGTGTTCATGACATCTTGGAGGGTGACGAGAGTGGCCGCCGTATCGGGAACAACCACGCCAATGCTGATGGTGACGGACATTCGAATGTCACCAAATACGAATTCATTGGTAGCAATAGCGCTGCGGAATCGCTCGGCGGCAGCCCTTGCCATGTCTTGATCGCTATCTGGCAGTATGGCCAGAAACTCCTCCCCGCCAATGCGTCCAACGAAATCGATGTGGCGGAAAGTGGCGCGCGCAATGTTCGCCACGCCTTGCAGCATCGCGTCACCGGCGAGGTGGCCATGCGTATCGTTGACTCGCTTGAAGTGGTCGAGATCAACCATCAAGAAGGCTACCGGACGCTTGGTCCTCAACGATCGATCGATTTCATATTGAGAGTATCGAAGAATAGCGGCCCGGCTGACCAAGCCCGTCAGCGAGTCTGTGTCCGCCGAGCACTTGAGGCCGTCTACCAGCTCTGTGATGCCATAGATACCTACGAGCATCAACACTGAAATGGCTAAGCCAAAGCTGGCATCCATCAAGCTGCCGACCTCCTCCGCATGGATCAGGTGCCACAGAGGAACCAAGCGGCGTTCGGCCATCAAGACCAATGCCAGTGCCACAAGAAACAAAGCGAAGCGGTAACGACTATCGACCGTGGAAACCTGTTTCAAGGCAATGAATGCGGCCACTGCTTGCAAAGCCGCGGACAGCAATAGGACCAAGGCCAGTGCGGTGACTTCATCCATAGAGATCCAGCATGACTGCACAAAATGTCGTTTTTAGACATTGAACCTAGGCATGTCGTTGCGATTTCCCAAGGCAAATCTCAAGATGCAAGAGGAGTGAGCGTATCGGTCGAGCGCTTTGACGATTGAAGGGGGCAGGTCACAGATCACCTTAGGATTGAGTGGCACCAAGTCTGCAAGCCTATCCAGAAACTCAAACGGCGTGAGGTCGACTACGCCTGCTGGACATAGAATCGCCGCCTTTTTCAGCGTTGGAATGATCAATTAAGGAAGCGAATCGATCTTGGTCCGAGCGCAGCCTGCAATTCATCAGCATCGCACAATCCTTGCAACGCAGTGAAATCAATCCCCGCCCGTTTTTGAGAGCAGCCTGCACCACAATTGGGCAGGTCTTGTACGTGGGAGCAAGTGTAAACACTTTCGGCCCGAGAGCAGCCTGCAACATTTCTTCAATCATGGTTGAACCACCTAGGAAAGCATGTTGCTTAGCGTTCTTCACACATATTCATTCTAACACCAACCCCTCGGGTTGGCTACTTCACGTATTAAAGGGGGGGGTGTGGGTAGTTGGGGTCAGTGTCATCCCGCGGCGGCAGCCTCCGCGATTGCCACGACCTGGTTTTCGCCCGAGTTTCTTCGCCTGATACATCGCATCATCGGCGCAGGCGATGAGGGCATCGGTGCTTTCGTCAGTGTGAGCAATGGTCACGCCAATGCTGATGGTGATACTGATCGGTCCGGTGGCGGTCAGAATCGGCTGCGCAGCATGGATCCGCAGTTGTTCGGCGATACCCCTCGCATCCTCGAGGTCTCGGACTCCGTGCAGGAACACCAACAATTCGTCCCCGCCGAGCCGGGCCCCTAGGTCGTCGGTCGACCGCAGACACTCGCGGATCCTGTCGGCCATGGCTTGGAGTACGGCGTCGCCGGCGGCGTGACCGTAGGTGTCGTTCACCACCTTGAACCGGTCGATATCGCACCACAGCACGGCATCCTTGCGCCCGTTGTGCTTGTTGAGGGTTTCGATCCGCTCGAGCACCTCCTTTCGATTGAGTAGCCTCGTCAGTTCGTCCGTGCGGGCGCGGCGCTCGAGGATTCGCTGGGAGAACACCTCCGCATCGACTAGGCGGAGCGACGCCGCGATGGAGGGATATATCTGGAGCAGGCGGTTCCCCGTGAGGTTGTCGCGGTCTATGCCGGTCCAACTGCACGCCGCCGGGTTTGCATCGTCGAAGATGAAATCGATGATGCGGCCGGTTTCATCCCGCACCGGCTTCATGAACGCGTGCGGATCGAGCAGACTCTCCAACGTGGTGTTGAGCCGCCGCCGTTCGCCCTCCGCGACGTCTCGCGCCTGCATTTCACGTTGAATGTCATGTGCGCCCCCGATCCGGCCGACCACCGCACCGCTCGCGTCTAACAAGGGGCGCATGGCGATGGAGAACCACCGGTAGCCGCCATCGTTGATCAGCAGTCGCACGTTGGTCACAACGAACGGGCACCATTGCAGCTGGTGATCCAGGGCCTCGAATCGGCTTCGGTCATCGGGATGGACGAGCGTGATGAATGGCTTCCCGACGATCTCTTCCTCTGGACGCCCGATCCACGCAGTCACCGAGGGCGTGATCCACTGCACCAACCCGTTGTTGTTCAACTGCATCACGACATCGGACGTGTTCTCGGCAAGCCACCGGAAGTGCCTCCGCGCCGCATTCAACGCTGTCGTAGCGCGGCACAACCGCTGCCAGACGATGGCATGGCAGCACGCCACGTACGCGAGCAGGACGAGATCCGCGGCTACGATGGCCCCCACCGGCCACCAGCGACCCCAGTCCAGCGTTGCGATTGCGGCAACAGGCAGGTGCGTCGTGAGCATGGTGAACCCTAGGCGGGCTGGTGGCTCTAAGGAAACTGCTGCTGTCCGGCAAAATACAGCCGCCGCGAAGCTACAACAACAAAACCGCAGCTTCCGCGATGTGTCATACCCAGATTGCGTGGCTTCCCATCGCGACTGTTCCGGCCCATCCGGCGACAAACCTCGGGACACTTCGCACCCGCGAAGAGGAGCTACCCCCTCTATGTGGTTATCTCGCCTTTCTAATTTGTTGTGGATTCCGTAGAGTTCTATGGTCTTTTGTAGCTTCCTCCTCACATGTGGAAAAACTACTTATGCTGCTAATACCGTCCCTACCCCATATCGTCATCTGGACATGCGGGCCCGGGCTCGGCAGCGACGTCGTCGCGGCTTTGGCCGTCCACCCCGTCGAGGTGTCGGAAGTCCGGGACATGCTAGAAGCTCAGCGGGTAGCCGCCGGTCGTCCGGCGCAGATGGTGGTGCTCATCGGCTCCAACAATGTCAACGAGCGTATCGCCCAGATCGCCACCGTGTTTCCGGGACTTCACATTCTGTTATTGACGGACTCGACGAGTTCCGTGCTGCTGGCCGCCAAGTTGGCCAATGTGTCGATCACCGAGGTGTCAATCAGTCAGCCCCTCACTAGCCTCTGCTGGTATGTGTTGGAGACGTTGTGCCAGACAATACGAACTCGCGGTGAATCATTCCAACATCTCGGGCCGATGCTCGTTTCTATCGATGCGGCGGGCATCGTAGACGCATCGACAGATCTGAAGAATGAGTGGTTTTACTATGGCGACTATCCTCAGCCCGGCGAGTCGATCATACCGCTCCTTGTGACGGAAGACCGAGAGATGTTCACCCAACATCTGCGGGCAGCCGAGTTGGGGGCAGTGTGTTTCTTTCCCATCCGGATTATGAATGGTAGCCCAACACCCCACCTATTGTATGTGGGAATGCGAAGCATCGGCAACCGGCTGAAGCTCATTCTTCAGCCGCTGATTGACAGTGCGCCGATCATCGGCCGCCGACGTGGCACTCGCGACCCCATCACCGGACTGATAGACCGCTGGGAACTGTGGCGGGAGATGCAAGAAGAGTCACTTCAGAACAACGAATCTTCGTTTGTGGTCTTCGCCAAGCTCGACGCGTTCGAATCCATTGCTACGTCGATGAGTTTCCGTGCGGTGGACGACATCTTCGATCGCGTGGCGTCCGCTATCTCGCGTGTGTTTCCCTGGCCAGCGACACCCAGTCGACTGTCGGGAGGGGCCTTTCTGGTACTCATCAAGAACTCCGACAAACACGCGATCACAACTCGGGCGACACGTCTCATCCATATCGTAAATCGCATCGGCGGGATCGGGGTGTTCGATAAACTTCGTTTCAGCATGTCGATCGGCATCTGCGAGGCCGGCAAGGGAAATTACGACCTTGCAGTGCGGCTTGCAGAAATATCCGCCCGTGATGCACGTTTCGCGGGTGGCAATCGCGTCGTCGTGGCAAATTCGGAGGAGTCACGCCTTGTGCGTCTCCAAGATCTGTGGGACAGCATGGAGACAAGAACCTGGAACTTATGGCTTCAGCCCGTGGTCAGCCACGTAGACGGGCAGCCGAAGTTTTACGAGGCGCTTGCGCGATTCGGCAGTGTTCAGAAACCTAAGATCACCCGGCCCGATTTCTTCGCCGCTAACGATCTGGATGGAGCCTTGCAACGCTTTGATCACATGGTGTTGCTGCAGTCCATTGCAATGCTGAAGATCAATCAGCAGTTGCGGATCTCGTTAAACATAACCCAAGAGACCTTTGCGCATGACGCGTTCCCGCAAATATTCCTCGACTTGCTGCAAGACTCCGCGATCGCAACGAACCGAATCATCGTCGAAATCTCCCCGGCCTGCCTGAGTCTTCCACCGTCTATCGTCGACGTTCGAATGCAGCGGCTTAGCGAAGCCGGTGTCGCAGTCGCGTTGGACGACTTCGGCAGCGGGATTTGTTCCATGCGGCATCTGACGGAATACCCGGTCGCCATAGTAAAGCTAGATGAACTCGTCACCAGCTATATTGCTGACGATCCGCTCCAGCGGAATTTCGTACGCATGGTGGTGAATCTATGCCGCGCCAGGGGAATTCTGGTCGTCGCGGAATTCACGCGGTCGCTCGATCAGATGGAGCGGCTCGCCGCAGACGGTGTAGACCTTTTCCAGGGCGAACTCATCGGCATGCCTCAGGCCATGCCTGGGGCCCCGTTGCCTCCCGAAATACTACCGAGCCACATCCTACCGAGCCGCGCATGACGCGAAGCCTGATCATTATCCTATGCCTTGGAGGACTGATCCTCGCCGGTTCGCTCGCGGAGGCCGCCACGACGTTTGCTCGCGGGGAGCAGGCCGAAAAAGAACTGCGGATCTACGAGGCGTGCGATCTCTTTCGGCAGGCACTCCAGGAAACTCCCGATGCGCCGGGCGTCGCGGAGCACACCGCATGGTTTTTATTCTTGAACGGTTTCCATGACGAGGAGTGTCGCGACCTGCTGCGGCGAGCAGCGCCGAACGGCCAGCAGCCAGAGGCCATGGAGCGGGCGGCTAGGTATATCGAGCGAAAACTCGACCTCCGGGGGCCGGCCGACGAGGCGGAGCAGGAAGCCCATCGCGTATTTCAGCGGGCCATGCTCGAGCAGGCGGCCAACGGCACTGACGAACAGTTGGGCGGGGCCTTGGTCGACGCGGGCGACTTTGCCAAGGGAATTCCGCTGTTGGAACAGGCCCTAGCCGCAGATCCCACGAATGGCCCGCTCTCTCTCCGGCTGGCGCGGGCCTACGTCTGGGCACAGCAACTGCCGGAGGCGGATGCCGCCTATGACAAACTCCTCGAACGACATCCCGGTAATCCGGCCCTGCTTCTGGAACAAGGCCAGGTGGCCGCGGGCCGGGAGATGCTCGAGCGGGCCCAGTCTCTCCTCGCCGTGGCAGACAAGGCCCGGCCCGATGATGCGCGAATCCTGCGCGAGCGGGCGAACGTGGAGGCGAAGCTCGCCCAACTGGCAACTGCCGCAAATGAAAAACCGGCTGCACCCACGCCGCAGGAACTCCCGCCCCCCAAGCCGGCAACCGGCTCATCCATCGCGTTTCAACGCGGGGAGCAGGCCGAAAAGGAACTGCGAATCTACGACGCTCGCGATTTCTTTCGGATCGGTTTGCAGGAGCCTCAGCAGTCGCGGGGATCCGTCGAGCACACCGCATGGTTTTTATTCTTGAACGGTTTCCATGACGAGGAGTGTCGCGACCTGCTGCGGCGGGCAGCGCCGAACGGCCAGCAGCCAGAGGCCATGGAACGCGCAGCCCGGCACGTCGAACGGGTCCTCGGCCTGCGGGGGCCGGCCAGCGAGACGGAAAAGAATGCGAAGCAAACATTCGAAAGACAGATGATCGCCAAGGCCGCCGACGGCACGGACGAGCAACTCGGCGGTACCTTGGTCGATGCCGGCGACTTCATGGAGGGCATTCCGCTTCTGGAAAGGGCCCTGGCCGCAGATTCCACGAACGGTCCGCTGGAACTCCGGTTGGCGCGAGCCTACGTCTGGGCGCAGAGACAGACGGATGCGAAGGCGGCGTATGGCAGGCTCCTCGCAAAGCATCCCCGCAACCCGGCGCTGCTCCTTGAATGCAGCCAGGTCGCGGCCAGCCGTGAGATGCTCGATTGGGCCCGCGCGCTGCTGATCGCGGCGGAACAGGCCCGCCCGCGCGACGCGAGGATCCTGCTCGAGCGGGCGCGCGTGGAGGCCAGGCTCGTCGATCGGAGGGCAGCGTTCGACGCCGTGAGTCGGATGACCCCGAGGGATCAGGCCCGGCCGCTGGCCACGCTGGCACGGGCGCGAGCGGATCATTACCGGGGCCAGTTTGGTCCGGCACGCGACGGCTACGCCTGCGTGCTCGCCGCGGCGCCATACCTCGAGGAAGCGGCCCACGGTCTGGTGGAGTGCCGCCTGCGCCGCGGCGAAACCGGCAGCAGCGACGCGCTCTTGGGCACGTGGAGTCGCATGGAAAAGAGCCTCGACTGGAAACCGCGGACGGACCTCTACGACGAGCTGACGGCCCCCTCGATCGGGGCAGACTTCGCGACCTACTCAAATTCGCTCAGCTATCTCGAGTACGACTTCGGTGTCGATGGCCGGTTCCATCCCACGCCTGAGACGGAAGTCCGGCCCGCGCTCGTCAATTCCATCTTCACGCAGGAGGGGTTCACGAGCATCGACCGGCAGGGAGCCCTCGTCGACGTGCACTCCCGGCCGGAGGACTGGGTGGCAACGAGCGCCCGCCTCGGCGTGAACGGCTACACGAACAACTGGGTGACTCCCGTGGGCGGATTATCGGCCGAGTTGTTTCCGGTCCACTGGCTCGACATCGGCGGTGGAGCGGAATACTTCAACCTCGTCGACTTCCAGCCGCCGTTCGGCGTCGGTATTTACGACATCGTCACCACGATCGGCGGGGTGGGGGAAAAGATCTCGAGCACGCAGGGCTCCCTGCACATGCGGCTGCGGCCCTGGACTGGATGGACGCTCTACGCACGGTCGCGCGTGGCCTCGTTCTCCGATGGCAACGTTTTTCAGGACGATATCGCGGAGGTGAGCTATGAGTTTCGGCCCGGCCCCATCCGCACCCGCCTGGGCTACTCCTACTACTTCCTAGCGCTCAGCAAGGATGCGCCGCTCTTCCAGCAGACGCCGGGCGGGCCGGCCACGGTCGCCTACTATGCGCCAGCGGCCCTCGATGTGAGCACGTGGAATCTCGAGATGTCCGGCCGGCCACGGGACCACCTCGAGGTCGGCGGCGAGGGGCATCTCTACCACATCATTGAAAATAGCGGCCTCGGCGTGGGCATCTTCCTGTTCGCCAAATTGCAACTGGAAAGCCCCTTGAGCGCGCTGCGATTCGATGCCCGTTATTTCACCCAGAACCGCGGTCTGACCCGACAGAGCAAGTCGGCCGGGTCGTATGACGCGCTTAACTTCGTCCTCAGCTATGACCGCCGTTACTGAGGTCGGCCGAGACGGGGCGTAGTCTAGGACACTAAAGCAATTGAGACAGCTATGACCCCCGTTACTGAAGGTCGGGCTCGACGGTACCAAGACGCCGAACTCCGCCTCGCCGCACGACGCAACCGGGTGCTCTATGTTCTCACCGTTCTTGCAGGGGTGGTTTATCTTCACTGGTTAGTCTCGATGTTGGACTGGACCCACTCTGTGGCCGCCGTCATGTTTCTCGTGGCCGAGTTGATCTGCTTCGTAGCCGTGTTGGTATGGGGCGACATGTTGTCTGAGCAACGGCGTCATCCTCCGAAAGGGATGGAATGGGAAGGGGCACTACCGGACGTCGACGTGCTGATCACCGTATGCCGGGAGCCCATGGAGGTGGTTCGCCCCACCTTTGAAGCGGCCGCTGCGATCGACTATCCCCATCTACGTGTCACAGTTCTCGACGATGGGCCTTCCGAGGAGGTGAAAGAGCTCGCAAACCTTCTGCACTTCGACTACAGCGCCCGCCCGCAACGAACCGCCGCCAAGGGAGGCAACCTGAACCACGGGATGCGGATCACGTCCGCCCCGTTCGTCCTGACCTTGGATGCCGACCAGATACCGCACCCGGAAATCGTCCGCCGGATGATCGGATACTTCCAGATTCCCGAGATCGGTTTCGTCGGTAGCCGGCAGTCGTTTCGTGTTCCAGGAGACGATCCCTGGGGCAATCGTGACACCGTTTTTTATGAGTCGATGCAGATCAGCAAAAACGCATTCAACGCCTCCATCTCCTGCGGAAGCGGCGTGATTTATCGACGGAAAGCGGTGGAGGAGATCGGAGGATTTTGCGAATGGAGTTTGGTGGAGGATCTGCACAGTTCCATGTTGCTCGAGGACAAGGGATGGCATTCCGTCTATTACGAGTTTGCCCTCACTGAAGGGGCGGCGCCGAGCGACATCTTCGCGCACCAACAGCAGCGGCGACAATGGGCGACCGATTCGTTAAGAATCCTGTTCTGGGACAATCCCTTCTTACGAAAAGGTCTCGCCTGGCATCAAAAAGTTTGTTACTTCCATTTTGGGTATCATTACATCATGTTCGGGATCGCCTACCCGATTTTCTTCATCATGCCCATCTGGGGTTTGTTCACGGGACACTTTGTCTTGACAGCGCCGGTCTGGCTCTTTATCGCCTACCGGATGCCGTATCTCGCCCTCATGCGCTGGATGAACTGGTCTATGACCAACCACAAACAGGACATGAAATCTTTTCAGGTTCAGTCCAGCCTCTGGTTCGTGTACCTCGTTGCCATCTTCACGGCGTTGTTCCATCCGCAGCAAAGACCGACGTACCGAGTGAACACCAAGGTCAGAAGGGATATCAACCTGCTCGCTCGAATGCTTGCCTTGATGCCCAATCTTGCCCTGATTGGACTATCCGTGACGGCAATCGGCTACGGATTCCAGCATTACATGAACCAACCCAACTATCTGTATGTCCATGTTTTTTGGTGCGCTTGGGTGATTTTGTGCCTGTTTCGGCCCACCATGGTGGGCCTGTACCCAGATTGGTTTACGAAGAGCCAGGAAAAGACATCGACCTGGCCCTCTTAATGCTCAACTCCAATCGACGGCCGTCGGGCGTGGACGAATCCGTCGATTGCAGTCCGTCGATTGCAGATGGGGCTATGGTGTGAGAAGCAAAGCAGGCACGTGTGAAGCCAGGCGACCTGACCCCCTTCAATGGCATTACTTCCTGTGAGTGAATCTGATGGTGTTCAAAATCAAAGGAGGGCATTCAATGCGAATCGGACCGAAGCCGCAGCGGCGGCTTGCGAAGGTCGCAAGCCCAATCGCCATCACGCAGGCATATCTTTGCCCGGGATCCGGCAGTCACCAGCCGGTAGGAGATTGATCGGAAAGAACGGCTCGATGTAGAGGTGATCAGGGATCCTGTCAGCGATCGTGGCATGAAACTCCGGTAGCTTCGACCAGTGGAGCTTCGGCTTCACGTGGTGTGCGGTGTGGAACCCGAGGTTCCCTGTGAGGATATTGTAGAAACGGTGCATGATGTTGTGGGAGGCCTCGTAGGGGTTCTGCGTATCGAGGCCAGCGTGATGGCAGTAGGTGTGCCAGCAAGTGATCAAGTACCCCGCCACCATCGGAATCGCGAACACGAACAGGGCATTCACCGGGTTCCAAAAAAATGCCGCCGCGAGGAGAAGCAGGACGACGATCCCCATGCCAAAGAAGCCCGACTGATACCGAGGGTATCTCCGGGCCACACGGAACGCCCGCAGGTAGCCGGTCAGGGCGATCACGACGGTGTATTCCAGTTCCCCCATCGTCGAACCGTCGCGTCGCTTCCACGCCGATTCGTCCTTCGACTGATCGAGATAGTTCACGTGGTGTCCGAACACGTGGTGGAGCACCCAGGCATTGGTCGTGATACCGGTGTGGAAGGCATAGAAGAGTTCAAGGAGTCGGTTGAGCACCGGTTGGTGGAACGTGAAGAGATGCTGGTGGTGATGGTTCCAGGAACAGATACAGGCCTTGGGGCCGATCACGAGCAGCAGCCAGGCGGCCAGCAGCCAGACGCCGTCTCCGCAGAAGAAAACGATCAGGTCGAGCAGGCTGAGCGACACGATGCAGAACACGGGAAGCACATCTTCCCGGTGACGGAACACGTTCATGGCATGCGGCGAGATTGGGGACAGCGTCAACGAATGGCCTCCCCAACATAGAAACTGGTTTCATCCATGGGGCATATCACGATGCGGTAAAGCTATCGATCGAGCATCCCGTTCCATAGCTCCGGAGCCCCACAGCACCTGCAGCGGTGATGGAACTGTCTCGCACGGATACAAGCGTGGTGCCGTTGAGGGAGAGCGTGAGAGAAGAGCCGATGACGTCCAACCGAAGCGTGCCGGCACTGGCCACTGGAGTGCTGATCCCGAGTCTACTCCATGCACCGTTGACGTTCTTCCAGATTTGGCCTGTCGTTCCCGCGGTGGTTCGCACGAGCGTGCCCATGTACATGTTCTGGTCGCCTACGCCTGAATAACGCGCGATGACTCCAGCGTCATTGCCCGTGGCGGCAAGATTCACAGAGGCCTCCACCCTGACATCTGCTGCGGAAACGCCATTCACCGTCGCCACAGACGGACTCAACGCAATCCCGCGTGGCACGAGCGCATTTCCCTGAATCTGAAAATCACCGTTGCGCTTCGTCCAATACCCAGAAATAAACGCGCTATTCGCGCGGTTGAAATCATCCGTAAACGGAAGCGATGCCGTGAGAGGCGTCACCGTCACGCGGAATGTTTTCGCAACGCTCGTCGCAATGCCGTCGCTGGCCGTTACGCTCACGGTGAACGATCCCACGAATCCACTCACTGGAAGAATCGTGAGTTGATTGCCCACAACAGATACCGTGGCGGGAGCTGTTGACGGCGTAGAACCCGGAATCGTCGCCGCATACGTCAGGGGATCGCTGTCGGAATCCGTGCCCACAAGCGTGATCGCAGAAAGGCTCAAGCCGTAGGCGACTGAAACATCTGCCATCGCCGCAAGCGATGGAACAGTGTTAGTGCGAGCGAATACGAGGGCAAATGTATTGAGCGTGCCAACGTCAGCAGAGACTAAATCGCGAATCTGGAGCTGCCAGGTACCTTGCGCATTTTTGTTATACAGCGGGGCAAGTGATTGCAACGGCTGGTATCGGCCTGTAAAAGGTGCAACCCCAGCTGAAATGAGCGTGGCTGCCTCCGAATCAAACACCGTACGGGTAAAATTATCGTTCGCAGATCCGTTGCGTGAGAAAAGTAGAATTGCCGTACCGTCGGGCGCAACAAGCGTTGCCTCGAGATCGCCATCCCACGTATGTGAAATATCGATTTCAACATTGATATCGCTATACACAAACGAATCGCTCACCACCAAAGGCTGCGCTATGAGCGTGTTGGTGTCTGGAATTGCTCTGGGCAAATCGGTGGCCGAATACCGCTCAAGATACGGATCGTCGATCGTAAAAGATCCCGTAATCGCCTCCTGATTGGGCGAACCGAATGCATCGAAAAGCATGCCTTTAGGGATCGAATACTTCACCGTCCCCTCAACGCCACTAAGATTGATGCTAAAGCTGACGGTTGTTGGATTGATGACTGTCACCCCCGTCACGCTCCCGACGCTCAAATCGAGTTGCGACGCAGTGATTGACGCTGTCAAAAGCGGCTCGTTGAACACAAAGGTGATCGATGTCGGTGGAGTCGACACGGTTGACCCATTGGCTGGCGTCACCGAAGTCACCGCCGTCACGATTGGATCAAAGAAAAACGAACCCGACCAGGCAGTAATTCCCTGGCTGTCGCTGCTTCTTGTAATCGCGCCGGCGGCAATCGCCATCGTCTGCGATCCCTGTGCCGTCACCGGGCTCGACGTAAATGAGAAACGAATTGTATTGGCATCGACGAGCACAAACGAACTGGCAGGGATAGCATTCACGGTGAAATCGGACGCAGACACGCTACTCGACGAATAGTTCTGCGAGAAGTCGATCGTATAGCTCGTCGGTGCCACCGACACAACGCTTCCCACTGCGGGCGTGGTTGCCTGCACAGACATGCCAAGGCTTTCGAGTGCGGCCTTTGCGTTGAGTCGGCCGCCGCTCACTGTTTTTCCAGCAAGGCTGGCAATCGGCACAGCTGAACCTAGGATCGCCGCACGCACCTCGGCCACCGTGATCCCCGGCTTTGCTGCGGCAAGCAGGCCAATCACGCCTGCGACATGCGGCGTGGCCATCGAGGTGCCGCTGTACGTGCCGTACGAATTATTTGGCAGCGTGGAATAAATTGAAACGCCTGGAGCGCCAATATCGACCGTGGTGGCACCGTAGTTGGAAAACGATGCCATCGCGTCGCGATCGTCAATCGCTGCCACGGAGATCACATTGGGGAGATTATAATTGGTCGGATAACGAGCGACAGCATCGTTATCGCTCGCTTCATTTCCTGCAGCGGCGACAAATGTGATCCCGACGTCACCACTTTTTCGGATCGCGTCTTCTAAGAGACTCGAATAGCCGCCGCCACCCCAACTGTTATTCGTGGCAACGACATTGATTCCAAAACTGCGGCGTAGCATCGTCGCATAGTTGATCGCTGCGATTGCGCCGCTGGTCGACCCCGATCCGTCATTGCCTAAAAAGCGTAACGGCATCAGCGACACCTGCCAGTTGATACCAGTAACGCCCACGGAGTTGTTTCCCACCGCACCGATCGTGCCCGCAACATGCGTGCCGTGGCCGGCACCATCCTGAGGCGTATTGTCGTTGTCGACAAAGTCCCAGCCATGCACGTCATCGATGTAGCCGTTCCCTTCGTCGTCAATGCCGTTGCCGGGAATCTCACCTGGATTGGTCCAGATATTTGCCGCCAAGTCGGGATGAGTGATGTCGACTCCTGAATCAATCACGCCGATCACCACGCTGCGGGAACCAGTCGTCACATTCCACGCCTCGGGAGCGTCAATATCGGCATTGATCGTGCCTCCAAACTGGCCCGTATTATTGAGGCCCCAGAGCAACGGGTAGCTGGGATCGTTTGGCGTGGCCGAGGCATTGATGACGAAATCGGGTTCAATCGCTGCGATTCCCTGGGCGTTCCAGGCCCAGTTCATGACATCTTGCCGACTGGTTCCTGATGTATCGAGCGCCAGGAAATGGCTGCTGCTATTGCCACTCGCATTGAGCGATTGAGATCGCCACGCAGACTGCGATCCAAAAAGGCCGGATGGGACCGCCGGAGTGTCGCAACGAACAATCCATTTATCGGCACGAGCCTGCACCTGTCGACCCAGCCACAGAAAGCTTTCGACCGCGCCGGAGAAACTCGAAGAAGGGTTGACCTTGAAAGGAGGCGTCGACGAGAGCGGCGACACCGTCACGCGAAACGATCTGACATCGCTTGTCGCAAGACCGTCTGTGGCCGTTACGTTGACAGTGAACGAGCCCGAAAATCCGCTTTTCGGAGCGACCGTGAGCTGATTGCCGGAAATCGAAAGCGTGGCGGGACTCGCTGACCCACTGAAGCCGGACAGAGTCGCTGAATAGGTCAGCGGATCGTTATCGCGATCGGAGGCACCGAGCGTGACGACCGGATTGACTCCGTACACTGCGGCGACATCTGAGAGCGGAATAAAATATGGCGCATGATTGGCCGCCAAGACCCTTGCCAGTTCTGCGGCACCGGCAGGTCCAGCGGGGCTCGGACCAGCTTCAGCATTTCTTGAAAATTTTGTGTATGGCAAACGAATGTCGCGCACGAAATATTGATCCGCCCGCTTTGCAGTCGGCGCGGCCAATCCAACCACTCCGTAGAATGTCACCACATCGTCCTGATCGACGCCGTCACCGCTTCCACCAAAGCCGGCTATGAGCACGCCGGCGCTGTTGTACACCGCTGAACTGCCAGGAAAAAAGATTGTGCCGTTCTGATTGGAGGCTGGCTGGCTGCCAGGGCCAGTCGTCGGACAGCTGAAATTTCTGCCGGGATTAAATGAGTCAAACCCGAGCACGGTTTGAAACGAGGCAGCAGGTTTCGGGGCACCGATGTTGTAACCAGTCGTGGGATCGATGCCCGGTTCATTCAAAATCGAGAATGGGCCCGGAGGGGCACCACTATTACCCGACGAATAAAACGGCGAGGCGAGATAGCGGAATGTTCTGGTGGTGAACGCCGTTCCCTTTGGAATGCCAGCGATCTGATCCTGTGGCTGTAAATCGTTCGACGCATAGTAGTAGGAATTGCGGGCTTTCGCTGGAGTAACGTCCAAAGCATCGCAGAGCGCATCGGGCATCCGATAGAGGCCCAAGAGAGCGCCGTTGGTATCGGAGACGGCAAAAATCATCCGTGAGTATGTTGTTGGTATGCGGATCTGGGCCCTTGTGACGAGCGATTGAGCAACGCCCTGATACACCAACTGAATGACCTGTGCCTTCGTAATGAGCGCGCCTGCAGTGGGGCCCACAATCCAGCCTTCTCTTTCAGCCACGCCTGGAATCACGACGGCGGCCAATGTCACAGCCTGGTTGGCTCCGTTGACTG